>Ga0193728_1001229_pt1 | contig 12978 bp, 16 predicted proteins | sample U1c1metaG_FD_143037 | JGI IMG/M metagenome (GOLD analysis project Ga0193728, IMG submission 143037) | Soil microbial communities from a riparian zone of the East river system, Colorado, United States - U1c1 | ecosystem: Environmental > Terrestrial > Soil > Riparian zone | place: USA: East River...
CTCATCAGCACACCGATCCCGCTCACCCTGAGAAAGTAGCCAGGACAACCACCGCCAGAATCGGCGAAACCGCAGGCCAGCGCCGCACTCGGCTGCCAAACCACCCGTAACTTCGGGTTAAATAGCCGACTGAGTCCTATCTTGGGCGCGAAAACGGGATGTTATTATTCAAACCGTTAGGGCTCGCCACAGTCGCCGGGGCCGGATTATGGCGCACGCAACCAGCGACAGGGAGCTTGTTCACCGTCATGATCATCAGGTATCGCGAGCGACGTCACTACTGGTCAGGGCTTAGTCAACTCGCTATTCGTTATAACCCTCAGGGCCTGAGCTTGGTCTCAGGACCGTTCCCGGTGATCACGTCCCGACCTGGCGGTTGCCTCCACCGCCGGAGACCAGCCGCGCCAATCGCGTTAGAGGTGGCTGGTAGCGGGAACGGTCGCGTGCGTCTCCTGCCCCGGGAGGCCGCGTGAATCACCTAGCACGACCGGCACTGCCGCCTGAGACGCGCATGCTGCTCGCCGCGGACGGGTCGACCACGAGGTTACTGGAGTCACTGGTGCAGGCGCCGCTGACGCTCAGCGTCGCCGAGCAGTGCGACGTGCGGGCCAGCGGGCTCCCGCCTGGGGTGCGGCTGGCGCTGGGCTGCGGCGGCGACGCCGAGGTCGTGGAGAGAAGGTCGGAGCTGCGGCTGCGTTCCGCAAAAGCCGTCTCGGTCAACTACGTCGCGGTACTGCGCCGGGATGCCCGGATCACGGAAGTGCTGACGAGCCGGCGGACCGCGATCGGGCACGGGCTCCGGGATTCCGGGCTGGTGCTCGGGCGGCGCCTGCTTTCTGCCGGCCTGTCGGACTGGGTGGCTGGCGATGGCCCCGCGGGCCGCCAATGCGCATTCAAGGAATACCTGCTGCTGAACCCGGATGAGCGTCCTGCGGCATATATCCACGAGCGGTTCAACCCTGATTATGTTCCGACGGGGATCACGCGGTGAGGGCGCTTGTCGTCGGGGCCGGAATCGGCGGCCTCACTAGCGCCCTCAGCCTGCACCTGGCGGGAATCGACGCGATCGTCATCGACAGCGCACCCGACCTGCGGCCCGTCGGCGTCGGCATCAACATGCTCCCGCACGCCGCCCGTGAGCTGACCGAGCTCGGGCTCGGCCCGGCCCTGGCCGACATCGCGATCCCGACCGGGGAACTCGTGCACCTCGACCGGCTCGGCAACCGGATCTGGGGCGAGCCCCGCGGCCTGGCCTGCGGATACCGCTGGCCACAGTACTCCGTGCACCGCGGTGCCCTGCAGGCGCTGCTGCTGCGCGCCGTGCGGGACCGGCTCGGGCCCGGGGCCGTACGCGCGGGAACCGCGTTCCGGACCCTGGAGCAGGGCACGGACGACGTCCGCAGCACGCTGGCCGGGCCAGGCGGCGCGTCCCTGGAGGCAGACAGCGACATCGTCATCGGGGCCGACGGCCTGCACTCCGCCGTGCGCGCCCTGCTGCATCCCGGCGAGGGCCGCCCGCTGTGGAACGGCGTGCGGATGTGGCGTGGCGTAGCCGAGACCGAGCCGTTCCTCGACGGCCAGACCATGATCATGGCCGGCAGCAACCGGGCGGCCAAGTTCGTCGCCTACCCGATCTCCCGCGAAGCGCAGCGGCGCAACCGGTCGCTGGTCAACTGGGTGGCTGAGGTCCGCGTCCAGGACGAGGCGGTCCAGGTGCCGGACTGGAACCGCGCGGGCCGCCTGGACGACGTGCTGCCGCATTTTGCGGGCTGGCGGCTCGCCGGCATCGACGCGGGCGCCCTGATGGCCGCGAGCGGGCCGATCCTGGAGTACCCGATGGTGGACCGGGACCCGCTGCCGGGCTGGGGCACCGGCCGGGTCACGCTGCTCGGCGACGCCGCGCACCCGATGTACCCGGTCGGGTCGAACGGCGCGTCCCAGGCCATCATCGACGCCCGGACGCTGGCCTACGCGCTCGCCAGCGAAGCCAGCCCGGTGGCCGGCCTGGCCGCCTACGAGACAGCCCGCCGCGACGTAGTCAACGCGATCGTGCTCGCGAACCGCGCCATGCCGGCAGACCGGGTGCTGCACCTGGTGGAGCAGCGGGCAGCCGCCGGCTTCGACCGGATCGAGGACGTCCTCAGTCCCGGCGAGCTGGCCGAGCTGGCCGAGGCATACCGCTCGACCACGGGCACCGACGTTGCCCGGCTGAACAGCAGGAGCACGCTGAACCCGGAAAGCGCGCCCGTGCCGGTGCGGCCGACGGACCGGCATATCAGCAGCTCTCCCACCGCTGAGCGCCTGACCCGGCAATGACACCTGACTCGGCAATGACAACTGCGCCGCGTGGCGCACCGGCGCATCAGCAGCCAGAGCTGTCTGGAGGCTCCTCCGGGCTGCATGCGAGATCTCGTGCTGGCTCCGGGCCTCTGCTCGCGGTGGAGCGGGGCCGGCTTGCGGACGTGGCTCCGCTGCTCGCGCTGCGCGACCAGGCAGCGCGCGATCTGTCCGCGCGCGGGATCGACCAGTGGCGGCCAGGCGAGATCCCTGCCGCGGCCCTGGAGTGCCGCATCGACGCCGGCGAAGTGTGGGTGGTCCGGGCGGGCGGGGCCATCACTGGGACGGTGATCGTCCAGTGGGAGGACACGTTCGTCTGGGGGGACGCCGACGGCTCCGATGGGTCCGCGGGCTACATCCACTTCCTGATCACCGACCGGAAGCGAGCGCCGCGGGGCGTGGGGGCGCAGATCCTTGCCTGGGCCGAGGATCAAATCGCCCGGCGGGGACGACGGCTGGCCCGCCTCGACTGCGTCGCCGCCAGCGTCCGTCTCCGCTCCTACTACGAGACCGCCGGGTACCACTTCCTCCGCACCGTGGAGTTCGCGGAGACCACCTGGCACCCGGCTGCACTGTTCGAGAAAGCGCTGACTCGAGCCGGGCCTGGTTAGCGCGTAAGTCAGCTGGTGCGGGTGATCGTATCGATGACCTGGCGCAGGTCGCCGGGACACGGCGGGCAGCGGTGATCCGAGTCAGGCCAGGTTAGTGCGCGCCTGCTCGGCCGTGGACGCGGTCGGTGGCCTGGCGCAGGCCGTCGGGGAGGGGGCCGGCCGCGGGGATGGCGTGCGGGCCAGCCTGGATCTGGATGGTGCGGTAACGCCGGGCGGTCCTGGCGAACTTGCGGTTGGACCGGCCGGCCTGGTGCTCGATCCAGCGGCTGACCGCGAGCCCTGCGAACACGATGGTGAGATGCGCTTCGATTGAGTCTCTGATCCGGTGGTAAACGGGCTGGGCCTGCAGGTCGCTTCTGGCCATCCGGAAGGATTTCTCGATCTCGAGGTGCTGGGCAATTGTCTCCGGGTCCGATGCTTTATCGCATCACCACATGTTCTGTCCGCCATCAATGACTAGCTTTTGCCCCGTGACAAATCGTGCTTCGTCGGCCAGCAAGAGCATTACCGCATCTGCGACGTCCTCAGGCTGGCCAAGTCGTCCGATAGGCACAGTTCCGAACGCGCACGGCGTACACCCGGATCGCTTAGCCCGAACCGCCGCTCTGTCTCGGCAGTGACGACAAGGCCAGGGATGATGGTGTTCACGCGGACCTTTGGCCCCAATTCGAGCGCCAGGCATTGAGTCATGATCATGAGGCCCGCCTTAGAGGAGCACGTATTGACGCCATTGCGTCGCGCCCTGATGCCTGTAGAGGCGCCGATATTCAGGATAGCTCCGCCGTCGGCCTGCGAGAGCATATAGCGGGCCGCATGCTGTGCCGTGAAAAAGGCTCCTTTGAGATTTACGTCAACGACAGAGTCCCAGTCCCAGATCTCCGGCAGTAGGTGAACCGCATGTCACGTGACGTGCGGTTTTTTCATCTCTACTATTGTGCGTAATAGTTAGAACTTTGGTAGAATGCTGGCATGTCTGCGGCGGTGGCGGCGATACCGCAGGTTCGTGCGCAGCGTCCGGCGGGCCGGCCCCGACAGCCCCGGCGCGTGCGCGGCGAACCGCTCGATCACCGACGGGTGCAGCAGCACCTGCGGGACCGGCTCCAGGCCGAGCCCGGTGCCGTAGCAGGCGAGCTTTCCCGCGGCCCGCAGCAAATTCTTCGCCCGGTCCCGCCCGGCCGGCGCGGCCTGCGACACGACGTGCCGGGCGAACGCGGCCGCCTGCGGCGGCGCTGACGCCGGACGCCAGGCGGCGATGTAGCCGGCCACCCCATCCTCATCATCCGCGTTCATACAGTAATTTATACTGAAAGAGGGAGCCGGGATCAACGGACCCGGCATGCCACCATGAGGAACGTGTCGCCCACCACAGGCCAGCAGGCCCGCGCCGCCGGCATCGCCGCCGAGCTAGCCAGCCTCGGGCTCGCGCTGCCCGGCACCCTCACCCAGCGGCACGTCCGCTGCGGCAAGCCCCGCTGCCGCTGCCACGCCGACCCGCCCGTCCTGCACGGCCCCTACTGGCAGTGGACCCGCAAGACCAGCGGCAAGACCGTCACCCGGCTCGTCGCCGACGACCAGCTCGACGACTACCGGCAATGGCTCGATAACCACCGCCGGCTCCGCGCCCTGGTCACCGAGCTCGAAGCCCTGACCCTGGCCATCGCCGACGCCGACCCCCGCGCCAGGCGCCGGCCCGCAGTCCCCGCCCGCCACACCAGCCAAACCATCCCATAACACTGTGGCTGCACCACGCCTAACGCTAGAAGCCCGGGGCTAGGAGTCCGGGGCTAGGAGTCCGGGGCTAGGAGTCCGGGGGCTCGCCGACGCGCAGCACGAGCATGGTCATGTCGTCGCGGACCTCGTCGTCGCTGAACCGCAGCACGCCGCGGCGCAGCCCGGCCGCGATGTCGGCCGCCGACTGCCCGGCCAGCGCCGCCAGCTCGTCGGCCAGGCGGTCGGCGAAGTAGCCGAGCTCGGGGTTGCGGGCGTCGGCGACCCCGTCGGTCAGCAGGAACAGCACGTCGCCCGGCGACAGCTCCACCTGCTGGACGGAGGGCTCGGCGTCGGGGAAGATGCCCAGCGGCTGGCCGCCGCCGCGCAGCTGGCGGACCTGGCCGTCGGCGGTGATCACGGTGGGCGCCGGCTGCCCGGCGCTGCCGAGGACCACGCGCAGGACGCCGCCGTCCCAGGCCAGGCGGGCCACGTGGGCGGTAACGAACTCCCCGGTCAGGTTCTCGCCCAGCAGGACGTCGTTCGCCCCGCGCAGGACGCTGGCCGGATCGGGATCCGACCGGGCCAGGACGCGGATCGCGTGCCGGGCCGCGGAGATCACCGCGACCGTGTCCCGCGGGCTCCCGCACAGGTCGCCGATGGCCAGCCCGGTGCCGCCGGGGGTCTGGTAGACGTCGTAGAAATCGCCGCCCACGTCCGGTCCCTCGGCCGCCATGTGCACCGCCGCGACCTCCACGCCCGGGATCGGCGGCAGCTCGCGGGGCAGCAGGCTGGCCCGGAACGCCTCCGCGACGGCGCTGTGCCGCCGGAACTGGCGCCCGGCCCGGATGGCGAGGGCCAGCTGCTCGGCGACCGACTCCGCGACGGCGACGTCGGCCATCCCGAAGTACCCGTGGCTGGCCTGCCGGACCAGGGTCAGGGCGCCGAAGCTGCGCTCGCCGTCGGACAGCGAGACCGACAGCACCGAGGTGGCTCCCAGCAGCATGACCAGGGGAATGCCGTCCGGCCCCGGGCCCAGGGCGCTGGTGTCCTCGGCGTGGGTGATGAGCTGCGAGCTGACCGACGCGTGCACCAGGGACGGCACCGTGCCGGGCGCCGGGCTGATCTCGGCGACGGTCCGGGCCAGCTCCTCGGCCTCATGGCCGTCCGGGCCGGTCACGAACTGCCGCCGCAGCCGGCCGCCGCGCTCGATGTCGACGATGACCCAGCCGGCCAGCTCCCCGACGAGGATCCGCGCGCAGCGCTGCATTGCCGCGGACTCGCTCACCGTGACGTGCCCGAGCAGCAGGCGGGCAGTCTCGGCGGCCAGGTCCAGGCGGCGGGTTAGCTGCTTGACCAGCTCCAGGTCGGCGTGCTCGCCGTGCCGGGTGAGGGGAACCTCGGCGGTATCGGCCCGGCCGTCGGGCACCGCGCCGGTGGCCGTGACGGCCACGATGAGCTGGTCGGTATCGGCGCGCAGGCCCGCCACGCACGCGGTCAGCTCCGCCTCCACCAGGCCGTCCGCGCTCAGCAGGCTGCACGCCAGGCGTCGGGGCTGGCCCGTGCGGAAGGCATTGGCCAGCTGCGTCTGCACCCGGGCCCGGTCGGCCACGTCGATGAGCGCGGTGAACTGCTTCCCGGTCGCGTACCCCGGCGCGGAGCCGAGCAGCTGGGCGGCGGCGGTGTTGGCGCGCCGGATGGTCGAGTCCTGCCCGAGCAGGAACACCGGCACGGGCAGCTGCAGGAAGACCGCGTGCAGGAGCCGCCGCTCGGCCTGGGCCGCCGCCGGGGAGACGCCCCGGCCCGGGTCGGCGGCGTGCTGCCGGGACAGGGCGTCCGCGGCCGCCTCGACCTCGGCCAGGGCGGCGTCCAGGATCGGCCGGAGCTTGGCGCCGGGCAGGGCGGCGGACATCCGCAGCTCCGCGCCGCGGGACTTCAGCGCCGCTGCCTCCCGGTCGGGTCCCGGCCCACGGTCGTCGGCCCCGCGATCGCCAGTCCCGCGATCGGCGGCCGGGCGCGGGCCCGCCGGGCGCGGCCCGGAGGGGCGCGCGCCGGAGGGGCGGCCGGACCGTTTTGCCCCTGGCTGGCTGGCCCCCGGCTCTCGGGCTGGGCGCATGCTCACCGGCGTCCTCCCGTCAGAACTCGTCGCCGTCGGAACTCATCGCCGTCGGAACTCATCACCGTCAGAACTCATCGCCGTCAGAACTCCTGGTCGCCGCTGGCCGAGATGATCCGGACCGCGACGTCTGTAACTTTAATGTTGTGCTGCTGCGAGATATGCCGCAGCCGGGTCAGCGCCTCGTCGGCGGTGCAGCCCAGGGCGTGCATGAGCATCCCCTTGGCCTGGTCGACCAGCTCCCGCGACTGCGCGGCGTCGGCCAGCTGCAGGGCCACCCGCCGGGAGTCGCCGTACTCCGAGGCGTTCCCGAGCATGGCCCCGCCCAGCGCGACGAGCAGCTCGGCCAGCGGCAGCTGCTCGGGATCCAGCGAGCGCGGCCGCGCGGCCGACAGGACCAGCGTGACGGCCAGGTCGCCGGCCTGATGGGCGATCGCGACACAGCAGCGGACGCCGCAGCGCAGGGCGGCGGCGGCGTACTCGGGCCAGCGTTCCTCGCCGAGCGTGTCCGGGCAGTGCACCGGGCCGCCGGAGGTGATGGCCGAGATGGTCGGGCCGCGGCCGGCGACCCGCTGCACCTCGGTCAGCTCGGCCAGGTCGGGGTGGCTGGCCGCGGCGGCGGTCAGCTCGCCCTGGCGCCAGGCCGCGGCGTCGGCGCCGGAGCAGGCCGGGACCTGGCGCGCGGCCAGCTCGGCCAGCCGGTCCAGCGCTCGCGCCTCGGAGGTATTGGCGATCCGCAGCAGGTCAGCGCTCTGCGCTGCGAGATCCCGGCCGAGCATGGACCCTTCCTCACCGGACCGTCTCACCTTCATCACCCGCGCGAGTCGGCCCAGGAGTCGGCCACTGGGTCCCCGGCCGGGTCCTCGGCGGTGACCACCAGGTCCTCGGCGGTGACCTCGGCCGGGTCCTCCGGCCGGATCCGCGGCCGGGCGCGGCGCGGGGCGGGGCCGGGCGTCAGGCTCATGTGCATCCGGATGGTCGTGCCCCGCTCCCCCGTCCGGAGCTCGACCAGGTCGCAGACCTGGTTGACCACCCAGAGCCCGAGGCCGCCCGGCCCGAGCGGGCGGCGCAGGCCCACAAGCGGGTCGGTAATCCGGCCCGTGTCGCTGACCTGGCAGATGACCTCGGATCGGGTGTGCCAGAGGAAGACCGTGCCGCCCCCGGAGGTATGGCGGAGCGTGTTAGCGATCACCTCGCCGACCGCGATGACCAGGTCGGGCAGCCGGTCGGCGGCCAGGCCCGCGTCCTGCGCGTACCGGGAGACCGCGGCGCGGACCGACCGCAGGTCGGAGGTGTAGTCGACCCGCAGCGCCCGGTCCGGCGGGCGGGACAGCGCCCAGCGGGCGGCGCGCGGGATGCGCCCGGCCGCGTAGTCAGGGCTGTCCCTGGTTCCGTCGGCCGTGTGCAGGACCGGATGCGTCCGGGCCGCGTCGGCCGTGACCTTCGGCGCGAGGCGGCTGGCGTCGTAGGGGCACATCACGGCCACCGGCGCCCCGGCGAAGGCCAGGTTGACCATGGCCTCGTGGGCCACCGCGGCCCGGATCTCGGCCGCGGAACGGCCCGGCCAGACCTGCTCGCCGACGAACCGCACCCGGCGCCCGGCGTGCCGGTCCGCGAAATCCCAGACCGCGGGGATGATCCGGCCCGGGTTGCGGCCGAGCTGGCCCATGTCCGCGAACGCCAGGTCCGGGTGCCCGTCCAGGTCGCCGCGGATGCCCGCCGCGGCGGCGGCGGGCAGCGCCACCAGCACCGGCTCGGACCGGGCCAGGCCGTCACGAACGAAGCCGAGTACCGCCGACCGGTATTGCGCCGGCTGGCGGTACAAGACCGCCTCGTGGCTGAACCCGCCGCCCGTAGCGAACTCCGTATCCATCTCGGTCACCGGCCCCGTGACGCCTCTGGAGCCCCTGTTGGCCTTCCATCTTCACATCCTGCCCGCCACTCGTGCCCACGGACCGGCAGATCATGCGCTCCGGATTGTCCGCCTCGCGCCGCCGCGGCCCGGCGGCCGGCGTTCATGTTTGGCCGGCGCGCAGGGGGTAGCGCGGCATCATGAGCTCACCGCGGGCGCGCAGGCCGGGCCGCTGGCCGCTAACCCAGCTCCGCCGGGGAGTCCCCGGCGGCGGCTGGGGCCGCGGCCGAGCAGGCCGCAACGGCCTCGGCGACGGTCTCGAACATCGGCAGCCGGTCGGCCAGCCCGGTGATCCAGAGCGTCTTGGTGTAGCGGTACCGGGCCCCGGCCAGGGCGAGCATCCCGCCGCGGGCGGCGAGCTTCTTCCAGTGGCCGACGATGACGGCCAGGCAGCTGGTGTCCATGAAGTCCACGGTCGACAGGTCGAGGATCACGTTGCCGCTGGCCCGGCGCGCCTCGGTCAGGCGGCCGTCCAGTCGCGGGCTCGTGACGATATCCAGATCCCCCGTCGCCGCGACGACGGTGACGTCGGCTTCGCGGTACGACGAGAGTTCAAGTGCGTCCACGTCGGCTCCCGGATAGCTGGTGGGTCAGGACCCAGTTCTGCTCCTCAATCGTATGCGCTGCGGCCCGCCGCCTACGGCGTGCATTGTTGTCGGCGAGCTGGGAACATGCCCGGGCGGAGGATGATCGGGTGATACGCGACAGTAGCTGGCCGCACCTCGCGGGTGCCGCGGCGGGCGGGTCCGGCGTCCGGCACCAGGCGATGATCGGCCGGGACAGCGCCGAGTGCGCCGAGGCCGTGCTGACCTTCGTCGAGGACGGCCTCCGGCACGGCGAGGCCGTCTCCATCGGGCTCTCGGCGGCGCTGGGTCGGCGCCTCGGGCGGGTGCTCGGCTCGCAGCGGCTCGTGGCCTACTTCGACATGACCGAGCTGGGCCGCAACCCCGGCCGCATCATCGCGGCCATGCTCGACTTCGCCCGGACGCACGCGGGGGGCGCCCCGGCCGTCCGGGACCAGCCCGGGCCGCCGCTGAGATACGTCAGCGAGCCGTTCTGGGCGGGCCGGTCGGACGCCGAGCGGGCCGAGACGGCCCGGCACGAGGCGCTGGTGGAGCCGGCCCTGGCCGGGACCCCGGCCCCGGCCACGGTGCTGTGCGTCTACAACTCCGGCCGGCTGGACGCCGAGGCCATCGACTGCGCGGAGCGCATGCACCCGGTCGTCATCGCCGGCGGCCAGCTGCGGGCCAGCGCGGAGTACGTCGGCAGCGGGGTCGTCCCGCCGGACTGCGATCGCCCGCTGGCGCCCGTGCCCCCGGGGGCCACGCGGCTGGGCTACCGGGATGACTTGCGGGCCGTGCGCGAGACCGTGGCCGACTGCGCGGCCGAGGCCGGACTGGCCCCGGGCCGGATCACCGACCTGATGCTGGCCGTCAGCGAGGTGGCCGCCAACACGCTGCGGCACACGCGGGAGCCCGGCACCCTGCACGTCTGGCGGGCCGGCGACGAAATCATCTGCCAGGTGACCGACTCGGGCGAGATCGGCGACCCGCTGGTCGGCCGGCGCCGCCCGGCCGCGGACTCGTTCCGGCACGGTGGCCTGTGGGTCGTCAACCAGGTCTGTGACCTGGTCGAGCTCAGGTCCGGCCCGGACGGCACCACCGTGCGCATGCACGTCCGGCTTTGACGCCGCGCGGCGGGAACGCGCCGCGCGGCGGGAACGCGACGGCGGCGGGAACGCGAGGGCTGGCGGGCGAGATGGCGGATGCGACGATCTCCGCCCGGCCAGCTGCCGCCCTCACCCCGCGGGAGCCGGGCACCCCTCCCAGCGCCCGCGGAGCGACCTACACCCAGTCGGCTACCCCAGCTGAGCAATGCAAACTTGTGAATTGCTGATGGCCCGCTCTCAGCGGCCCGGGCCGGGAAGATGAGGTCGCTGATCGCGCTGCCTCGCGGCCAGCCGGACTAAGGTAAGGGCAGCTGTCCGGTCGGCCGCCTGGACCCAGGCGGGCGGTGGCTCAGATTGCTCCGTTGATGATTGCTCCGTTGATGGGGGTGGGACGCATGATGCCCCGAGGAGCGGACGCGGGTCGGGGCGGGAGCGCTGGACAATAGGCGGCAGGGGCGCGAAAATTAACTCGGAGGTTGCCCGGTCAGCTGCAGCAGGGAGCGGCTCAGCGATGAGTGATCGACACGGCTTCGGCGAGCTAGTCGTGGTGCCGCTGCCGGCCGAGATCGACATCTCGAACTCGGAGTCGGTGGGCGCCGAGCTCGGCGCGGCCTGCGCCTCCGGCGCCGGGGTGATCATCGCCGACCTGACGTCGACCGCCTTCTGCGATTCCTCGGGCGTCCGCTGCCTCCTGCTGGCGCACGATGAGGCGGCCGCCCACGACGCTCAGCTGCGGCTGGCCGTGCAGCCGGACGGCATGGTGCTGCGGATGCTGACGCTGATGGGCCTGCACCGGGTGCTCCAGGTGCACGTCAGCCTGGATGCGGCTACGGCCGCGTAGCGTGACCGGGCACCGTAGGCTAGGCCTTCCAGATTCCCGACAGTGGTGGTGACCAGCGTGTCCGAGCAACCTGATCAGCTCAGCCACGCGAACGGCGTGCCGGTGGTGCGGGCCGCGGTCGAGGTGGACGCGACCAACGCGCAGGACCTGCGGTCCGCGATCGTGGCCGCGCTCGGCACCGGGGCCGAGCGGCTGATCGTCGACATGAGCGAGACGGAGTTCTGCGACTCGACAGCTCTGAACGTCCTGGTGCGGGCGCACAAGCGGCTGGCCGAGGCGGGCGGCGAGCTGCTGCTGGTCGCCGCCGAGCCGACGCTGCTGCGCATCTTCAAGGTCACCGGCATGGACACGATGTTTCACCTCTTCGCGAGCCTGGACGAGGCGCTGGTTGCAGCGCCCAAACCCACCTAATAGGATGCCGAGCGCCGGCGCGGGTAACCGGTGCCCTGAGTCCAGAGACGCGGCTCGCCCCCTCCTTCTTCGCAGCGGCGGAGCATTGTGGCGTCCCTGGATAACTTCCCGGTCGACTGGGATCACCCAGTGGCGGTTGTCACCATGCCGGACGAGATCGACATCGCCAACGCCGAGGCTGTCCGCGACACCCTGCTGGCCGTCCTGAACCAGGACATCACCACCCTGATCGTCGATATGACGCAGACGACCTTCTGCGCCTGCGGCGGGGCCGCCGCCCTCGCCCGCGCCGAGCAGCGGGCCCGGGCCAGCGGGGCACAGGTGCGGCTGGTGGCGCGCGCCCTGATCGTCCGCCGCCTGCTGGCCATCACCGGCGTGGATCACCTGATGCCGGTGTTCGACAGCCTCAGCGCCGCGCGGGCCGCGCCGGTCAGGGCAGGTCCGTCTCGAACGGAGGCGGAACCGGCGCCTCCCCCGCCACCCCCGTCACGATCTCCTCGGCCAGCGCACGGAGCTTGACATTACGATTCTGCGAAGCGGTCCGTAGGGCCGCGAACGCCTGGTCCTGGGTCCAGTGCTCCTGGCCCATGATGATGCCGACGGCCTGGTCGATGACCGCCCGCGAGCCCAGCGACGCCCGCAGCTGGTCGGTCAGGCTGGCATAGGAGACCAGGCGCTGGCCCAGGGCCAGCGCGCCGGCGGCGTTCTCCGCGAACTTCTCCGCGAGCCGGGTCTGCGTCTCCCCGAAGGCCGCCCGCCCGCGCGCGTACAGGTTCAGCGCGCCGATGACCTGGTCCTGGGCGATCAGCGGCAGCGACAGTGCCGACTGGATACCGCTGGCCGCCGCCGCCGCGGCGAACCGGGGCCACCGCGGCTCGGCGGTCAGGTCCGCGCTGTGCGCCGGGCGGCCGTCGGCCAGCGCCGTCAGGCACGGGCCCTCCCCCAGGGCGTACTGCAGCCCGTTCACCCGGCCCGCCAGCTCGTCGCTGCAGGCCACGGTGTCGCGGCGGGTGCCGCGGCGCAAGGTGATGCCGCACGACAGGCTGTCGGCGATCAGCTGCGCCGCCTGGACGGCGAGCTCCTGCACGAAGTCCTCGATGCTCTGCGTGCTCAGCAGGACGTCGTGCAGCTCGCTGACCCCGGCCGCGATGTCGATGGCCTCCGCCGGCGGCGCCGGCGGGTCTCGGCGGGCGCCGCCGCCGGTGACCTCGCTGACCTCACTGATCTCCATGTCAACCACCCTCGTGCTGGATGTGGTGCGCAGCCCTCTGCTACCGCGCTGGTCGCCTCGCAAACAGCGGGCACCGGCGCCGCGCCGTGCAACCCGAGCGCGCCGCGGCCACGCCGGCTGCGGCGAAAGGGCGGGCGGGCGGG
>Ga0193728_1001231_pt1 | contig 12962 bp, 12 predicted proteins | sample U1c1metaG_FD_143037 | JGI IMG/M metagenome (GOLD analysis project Ga0193728, IMG submission 143037) | Soil microbial communities from a riparian zone of the East river system, Colorado, United States - U1c1 | ecosystem: Environmental > Terrestrial > Soil > Riparian zone | place: USA: East River...
TCGTTGGGGGAACCAGTCTGTCTTCGCCGCTTGCAATGGGATCCTGGGCGCGAATTCAAACCGCACATAAGAACAAGCTGGGCTTCGCGGGGCCACTGATCTATCAGCTTGCGAATGGCGGTCCGACGCCGAGCAGCCCGGTTTTCGATGACGTGCTGTTGGGAGGAAACGGACTGTTCACCGCGCTTCCCGGCTACGACTATGTGACGGGCCTCGGGTCGTGGGACATTTTCAAAATCAACGCAGTGATTCCGTCGACGTATCCACAATAGGTTGTCGCGCCCATCACCGAGTCGTGACTTGACGAGTCCCGACTTGGTGCTCTGGTGGGTGCCGCGCGGACACCGGCCGACGGTCACGGAAGCCATGGAGCGCCTGGAGGCGCCGAAGCGCAAGGGCTCGCACGCCGAGGCTTTCACGTTCCGCCAGACGTTCCCGCCGCCGGATGCGCCGGAGTGAGCGCAGCACGCAGCCAGCCTGGCGTTACAGCTTAAGGCGCTTCTTGCCAGTGGACCTCGCGCGCGTTTAGGACTCGTGTCCGGCGAGGCTACTTCGCCTCGGCCACCCACTTCAAAGTCGCCAGCCAGAGATCGTGTCCGCGATGCATGAGCGTCTCATCACTCTTGCGAAGGCTCGCCGCATCCTTTCCAACGCCGGCCTCGTCCATTACGACATGGCACATCGCGCCCTCAGGCTCCAGATACCAGGAGTGATAGAAGCTCGGCTTGGCTCCCGGCACGTAGCCGTACCATCCCAGGCGCTGGTTCAATACATACTCGTGCACTTTGCTTTCGATCGCCAAGCCGAACGTGATCCACCGGAACACCGTACCGTCCCGGAGTACCGGATCCCCGCCCTGGATTGCGACATCCTTGGAGTTGGGGTACCAGGTCGGCCACCGGCTCGCTTCGATGATATGTGTCCAGACCCGCTCACAAGACGCATGGATGATCAGGTCATTGTGCGCGAACAGGTCGGCCTTCTCCGGCTCGAAGCCGATAGGCCAGTGGATGTTCGTGGAGCGGTGGGCAAAATCGTCTTTCATTGACATGGCTTTGTACTTTTCTGCAGAGGTAGCAGAGTCAGAATCGCTCGGCGTGCCGGCACTTGCGAGCCCGAAGACCAGCAGGGAGGCTGCAAGAATGCGGGTGGTATTCCGCAAAGTGCTGAGGTGACTCATACGGCAACTCCATTGCGGCTTATCAGGCGGCGAGGGTCACGTTCGGGTTCGCGCGCCTCCAGATGATGGTCGCCATCTTGAGGCTACCGTTGAACATCAGCGGGCGGTTGGGGCTGAGGTGCAGCTCCTTCTCATCGAGCTTGACGATGCGCGCCTGCCGTTGGCCCTTCCAATTCGGGAACAGGCTGACGAACATCTCGTGCTCGACGATCCGGTTGGCTTCATCGACATAGTACGGACCGGAATAGGCGAGATAGGTGAGGCCGGCGGCCACGTATTCCTCTTGTTTGCCCTTGTACATGTCGTCGCTCTCGAAGTTCGGGCGGTCGGCCGCACTGAGCTGGGCCGACATATAGCCGTCCGGCGTGTAGAGGATGAGCCCCTCGGGCTTATCGCCCAGGGGGCGATCAACCGCGCCGGTCTTAATGTCGGTCTCGACGCTAGAGACGAGCCGCCAGGCGCCGACCAAGGTTTCGCGAAGTGATCTGCTCGACGCGACTCCCGCCAAGGCGGGTGTTACGCCGGTTGTCCCGAGAGCCGCCCCTGCGGCTAAGAGGCTTGTGTGTATCAAAACGGTTCTCCGATTGGTGTTGCGCATGATTTCAAACCTCAACGCTCACACTCGGTCGAGGCCGCGATAAAGGCCGCGTTCAAACTCACCGTAGAGCTTGACAATGCTTGGATCATAGAAGGGCAAGGTCTGCGTAAAGATTGTTCCGGTAACCCGCTTGACGGGGTCGAGCCAGAAGTAGCAGTTGAGAAGCCCCGCCCAACTGACGCTGCCGGCGCTTCGGCCGTATGGTCCGGGCTGTGTGTTGATGTCGAAGGACAGGCCCCATTTATGAACCATTCCTGGAAACTCGTCGAAGCTGTTTGAATACGCTGGCTGTGCCGTTTTCATTTCAACGACCTGCAGTTCGCCGATGTGATTCTGGTACATCGACGCGACGGTTTCCGGCCTTAAAATCCGGGCGCCTCCAAACGTACCGCCACGCAACAGCATTTGCAGGAACCTCACGTAGTCGTGAGGCGTGCCGAACAGGCCACCGCCTCCGCTGAAGAATTCGGGGCGCTGTGCCATCTCAAACGGCGCAGGCTTGAGAGACCCGTCGGACTGACGGTTATACATCGTCGCCACGCTCCGCCTTTGAGCGCTGCTCATGAGAAACCCCGTGTTGCTCATGCCGAGCGGCGCGAAAATGTTTTCCCGAAAATAGACTTCAAGTGACTGGTCGCTGATAGCCTCCACAAGCTTACCGGCCCAATCCATGCCGATCCCATATTGCCAACGATCGCCCGGATCGAACTCCAACGGCGCGGTGAATGCCCCGTTTCTGGAATACGCAATATCGGGCATTCCGGTCACCTTCTCGTACTGGGTGAGGCCTTCACTCCAGACAGAGTACGTAAAGCCCGAGGTATGGGTGAGCAGGTGTCGTACGGTGATCGGGCGTTTGGCCGAACGAAGCTTTGGCTGGCCCCCTGAATCGAAGCCGTCCAGCACCTGCGGAGACTTGAGTTCGGGGAGAATCTGGCTCGCCGGTTGATCAAGTTGCAGCTTGCCCTGCTCGATGAGCTGCATGCAGGCGGTGGCGGTGATCGCCTTGGTCATGGATAGCAGCCAGAACACGGTATTCGCTGAAATCTTCGAGCCGGCATTCACGTCGGCTTTGCCGAATGCACCCTCGTAAACGACGCCCTTCTCGGTCGCGCCCAAAGCAACAACACCGGCAACCGTGTTGCTTTCGGCTGCCTGCCGAAGCATATGGTCGATTGATGCGAATGCCTGGTTGTGAGTTAACTTCTCTTGCGCGTGTCCCGGCAATTTCTCCGAAGCAACCGCACCACTGTTGATCAGTCCGCCCAGTGCGGTGGCGGCGACCAGGCCCGAAGCGCCATTCAGCATGTCGCGGCGAGTAAATTTCTGTTGCATGGCTCCTGTCACGATTGCCGTTCGCGTACTTTCATTCGCCACGTTCTACCCTCCTGGAGTCTTGTGTGCATGGGATGGAGCATTGGCCTCGCAATCGGCAGGCGGGCACAGATTATTTACGGACGTGCGGGATGAGTCTTGCACCTAACCGCCTTGTTTTTTCTGCTTCATCCCTGGAGGGCCCAGTCAACTGAGATCCGCGTCGTTTCCAGTCACCGCACCTTGCTGCCAACTCCGCGTGACTTTCCGGCCATGACTTCCATGCAAAACTCGATGAACATACGCACTTTCGCTGCGCGATGCAGCCGAGAGGGATATATGGCGTAGAGGGGAAAGCGCTCATCCGACCATTCCGGAAACAGTTCGACCAGCCGACCGTTGTCCAGAAGATGCTTGCATCCCAGTTCAAGGATCTGGGCGATTCCAGCACCGGCTTCGCATGCGCCAATCAACGTCCCCGAGTCCGATACGAGAAGTCGCCCCTTGACCCGAAGCGGGATCACCTCCTTCCTCCGTCTGACCTCCCAGTCGTAAGGCCTGGCGTTTGCCGCATCGTAGAAGTCGATGCAATCGCGCGCCTCAACGTCCTTCGGGTGGCGTGGCTGTCCGTGGCTTTTGATATACGAAGGTGAGGCTACGGTAAGTACCCGCGTTTCAATGAGCTTTCTAGCGACGAATGAGCCGACCGGCGGCTCGCCGAAACGTAGGGCAAGATCGAATCCATCGGCGACAAGATCGCCCACTGCATCCCTCATGATCAACTCCACCGAAACATCGGGGTAGCGCGTCAGAAACGCAGCGAGATGTGCTGACAGGACGATGCGAGCGAAGTAGGGATCGATGTTAACGCGCAACCGTCCGAATACTTTGTTGGCGGATCCGGACGCCGCGATGGCTGCCTCCTCGATGCCGGCCAGATGCGGCCCGACTTGTTCATAGAAACGCCGGCCTTCATCGGTCAGCGAGAGCGAGCGAGTGGTTCGTGCCAGTAGCCGCGCGCCGACGCGTTGTTCTAGGCGCGAGAGTGCCCGGCTGACACCTGAGGGAGAGAGTCCCAAGGCTTCGGCGGCCCGCGCGATAGTCCCAGCCTCGACCACGGCGATGAGTACCGTCAGACCAGAAAGTAGTTTGTTGTCGAAGGTCATACCATTCCTGACAGAAACTCACGACTATCTTCACATAAACGCTGTTGTAGCACGAATGGCAACGCGAGATATTGATACCTACCGCGCCAGAGCGTGATTTTTCAAGGAGTAGCGAATATGTATGCAGTTACCGGTATCACTGGGAAGGTCGGGGCCGCGGTGGCCCGCAGTCTTCTTTCAGCAGATCAACCCGTCCGCGCGGTCGTCCGAGATCGAGGCAAGGGCGCCGCATGGGCAAACCTTGGCTGCGACATTGCGGTCGCGGATCTCGTGGACGCGGCGGCGCTAACCAAAGCTTTCGAAGGGACGGAGGGTGTCTTTGCGATGCTGCCGCCGGTATTCGACCCGGCGCCCGGATTTTCCGAAGCCAGGGGATTCATCGCGTCGATGCATGCAGCTCTTGCGGAAGCTAAGCCAAAAAAGGTGGTTGTTCTCTCGACCATCGGTGCCGACGCGCCTAACCCAAATTTGTTGAATGTCCTCGGTCTGATGGAGGCTGCTCTCAAGACCCTGCCGATGCCCGTTGTGTTCCTACGCGCCGCATGGTTCATGGAAAACGCCGCCTGGGACATTGCCTCGGCGAGGCAAGGGAATATCCAGAGCTATCTTCAGCCGCTCGATCGTCCCATCCCGATGATCGCCACGGACGACGTCGGCCGCACCGCTGCTGCGCTCCTGCAAGAGCATTGGGATGGACGGCGCGTGGTCGAACTTGAGGGTGCACAGCGCGTGTCGCCGAACGTCCTGGCCGATGCTTTCGCCAAGGTGCTTGCGCGACCGGTGCGGGCGGAAGCCGTGCCGCGCGATCGATGGGAATCGATCTTTCGCGCCCAGGGCATGAAGAATCCAACTTTCCGAATCGCGGCGCGAACGCCCGCAAGGGCAGCATCGGCATCGATCAGGCCATTGCCACCATGATCCAAAGAGCACTCACATGAAGCCTGGAAAGCAAGGTCAATCCGACGTAATCGAGATTATGAGGATCAAACGCACTTTGACGTTCCCAATGGGAGATCTGCCGGGGATAGTCGATCGTGATTCGAAAGTGCCACTCTCAAGAATCCGCGATTGGTATTTGAATTTCCGTCAAGTAGTCTGCGGGCACCCGTGCCAGTTGGGCTTTCGGAACGGAGTATCCGTTTTGATCGGCGCCGTAACGCCAATAAATCTCGCGCGGAGGGCCTGTCACCCGTTCTCCACTCGAGCGGATCCATCGCTGCATTTCTTCGAATATGGCGGTTCCCTGATTGTAAGGTCCGCTATAGCGCCCACACACGGCGCGTTTCGTCCCCTCAATCAGCCTCCCGCCCGTTGCTTCAATCGATTGCTTCAGAATCGGTATGCAGACCTCTATATCCGTGTGCGGTTCGCCGTAGCGAACATCGTGAAGTATCAGGAAAGGTGGACGATTGGAGCGCGCGCCGTGTTTCGCGACCTGCAACTCGGCTGACTCAAACATTCTATATATCGTGTGTGGAGCGCACTGTCCGCGGTTTCGAATGGTGTACGCAGCAACCTGGGATATGGGTCGTTCCGTGGGATCGATCTCCACGCGCAGCGCATGGATTTGAAACTCCTTTTCAATGAGCAGCTGTAAAGTACGGAGCCGCTCTACATCGGCTGCCATTTGCAGTTGAACTCTGCGCTTGAGACTTTCCAGCAGACAAATCCGCTCAACAGAGCCGTCGGACGACGCCAACCAGGATCTGAGTTCGGCAATGCCAAGTCCCAGCCGGCGAAGCCGCCGAATTCGCTTTAGCATATGCACCTGATCGGCGCGATAAAAACGATATGAGGTGCTCGGATCGATGTATGCCGGCACGACGAGATCGGTGTTGGCGTAATAGCGGACCGTCTTCACACTCACTCCCGCCAAGCGAGCGAATTCGCCAATTCGCAGCCACCTGCTTGTGCTTCCGAGGCCCATCTTGAGTCTCCCCCTGGGGCAGAGTTCAAAATCCAACAGCATGGAAGGATCGCCTATGCCGCTCGCCAAAACAATCCTTTTTGCTGCGCTAGTTGCCTGGGGCATCGCGTTGCCAATCCGCGGCGCGGACGTGGTTACTTTGCCGCGTAAGGTGCCCCCCAGCCCAGGACGCGATGAGACTTATGCCGGTGTAACGGTTGTTTATGACGCAATTCGCGATAGCGCAGGGAATAGGCTACGTTTGATTGCAACGCATCCGAACACATCGAACATGCGGTTCCCCGTGATCTTTGTCGTCGGCTGGCTGAGCTGCGATACGGTCGAGGCGCGCGCCGGCACGACCGACGCCACGCAACTGGTGCTTCGATCGATAGCGAGCCTTCCTGGGTTTGCCACGGTTCGGCTCGAAAAGGCGGGAGTTGGCGATTCCGAAGGAAATTGCGCCACAACCGACTTCAAATCCGAGCTTGCGGCTTATCAGCAGGCGTTTCGGCATCTAAGCAGCTACGCATTCGTCGATACATCGGCGATTTTTATCTTCGGCATTAGCAACGGCGGAGGCTTCGCACCATTGGTTGCCAACGGCGCGCAGGTTAAGGGCTATGTGATCGATGGCGGTTGGATTAAAACCTGGTACGAACACATGCTCGAGATGGAGCGCCGGCGTCTCAGCCTTACCGGTCATCGCCCGAATGAAATCAACAACCTCATGAAGTCGGTGGAGTCGCTCTATAGTGCATACCTTCTCGAACAGAAATCGCCCGGCGAAATTCTTTCAGGCCGGCCCGATCTGAAATCGCTATGGCCGGGGGATTCCAATCAGCAATACGGGCGCCCGACGTCTTACTATCAACAATTACAGGACCTGGATCTCATGGCGGCCTGGTCAGCGGTCCGCGTGCCGGTTCTGGCGATGCACGGAGAATACGACTGGATCATGAGCGATGGCGACTCTCGGCTGCTTGCCGAGATTGTGAATCGAAATTCGCCCGGGGCTGCGGAATCTATCGAGCTTGTCCATACAGGACACACCTTCGAGCACTACGATTCCCTGCACAGCGCTTTTGCGGGCAAGGCCGGACCGTTTGATGAATCGATCGCCCAGAGAGTGGGTGATTGGTTCAGGCGCCATCGCTGACCTGTATCGTCACACTGCGCGATGCGCCTTGCGGTTCAACCACGCGATATAGGCACGCGCATCCTGCCAGCTCACGCAGACGACTGGATCACGGTCTGTCTGCGCGTGGCCGGGATTTTCCCAAGTCAAATTCAGATCCTTCTCCCATTTGAAGATGGCCAGGATGATGCGTATTTTTTTCATTTCAGCGCAGCGAAATCATTCTTGACCACCTCTCCATTCTTCATGACAAATCGGACACGCTCGAGTTCGGTTATGTCGGTTACGGGGTCGCCCGTTACGGCGACCAAATCAGCAAATTTTCCGGGCTCGATGGCGCCAATCTTGTCCTGCCATCCCAGCATTTCTGCGGCATTGACGGTGATGGCACGGATCACGTCAAGTTGTTGCATCCCGGCTTCGTGCAAAGCCGGAAACCTCGACACGGAGGTTTGCCCACGAGTTTTTCCCGGATAGAACCAGCAGCTATCGCTCCCAGCCGCAAACTTCACTCGTGACTTCAGAACCCGCTGGACCAGACGGTTGTATCGCTGGTTCTCGCGTTCATCGGACTCATATGGAAACTTCGCGCCCGACTTCAGGAGCTGATCCAGATCAGCGTACCGTTGCCGGCTACGCTCATCGGCCTCGAGACGCTTAGGCCGCATGTCCAAAGACATCGCAATGGTCGCCTCGAAAATCTTGGTAAAAAAGGCGCCATAAGAAGTAGGTGTGAAGTCGAAGAACATGCCCTTGTCGCGCATCAGCTTGAGTTGCTCGTCGGTTACCTCATTGCCGTGCTCGATAGAATCCGCCCCTGCCTCAATCGCGGTTTGTATGGAGGTCTTGTCCACGGCGTGAACGGCGACTTTCAAATGGTTGCGGTGCGCTTCTTCGATCACCGCCGCCAGTTCAGGGACGGTAAGGTTCTCGTCGGCCGTGACCTTGATCACATCCACGTTTTGAAATTCATTCCGCCGTACTGCTTCACGCGCGCGGTCCACTCCATCAATGAATAAGAATTCCTGATTGAGGATCGCGTCGGAAAGCGCGGGGTTGAGACTTTGAAGGTAGCTGCCTCGCGTAATTAACTTGCGCCCCGACGCAAGAATCCTCGGTCCCACCAGGCGTCCCGCATTGATCGCATCCCTCAGCTCAACATCGCCGTCAATCCCAGAGTGTCCAAGATTTCGTACGGTGGTGATACCACTCTCCAGATCCTCTCGAGCCAGCTGCGCGCCCAGCAACACTCGTTTGCTGGGTGATTCGACAATTGCCAGCAATTGCCCGGGCGCAAAGCTGCCGTTCCAACGACGCGCCCGCTCGGCTTCCGCCGGCGCAACCACATCAAGCAACAAATGCGTGTGACTATCGATCAGACCGGGTAGCAGAGTTGCACTGCCGAGATCGACGGTCTTGACGCCGGCTGGCGCGTGAGCCTGCAGCTGAGAGGGAGAACCCACTTCTTTGATCTTGCCGTCCTCAATCAGCACGGCGGCGGGCGAAAGCACGTTGCCCGTCCGGGGGTCGAGCAACCGGCTGGCTTTTACCAGAATCACGACGGCCGGCGATTGTGCGGCGAGCTGCCCGCTTGCAAACAGTGCGAAAAATAGCGGCGCCAATAGCATGAACAGATTTCGCATACGACTCACTACTCCCTCTAATACTCTCCGTAACGATCCTTCACCGAATCGAGCAGCTTATTGACGTCATATCCGACGCCGTCCTTGAAGACGATGGTGACGTTTTCGATATCCGCGATGCGAGTGGCTGGATCGCCCCTCACAACCACCAGGTCCGCGTTCTTTCCGCGCGCAATCGAGCCGATGTGATCCTGGCGACCGAGAAAGATGGCGCCGTTCAAGGTTGCGATCCGAATCGCTTCTACCGGCGTGAACCCGGCATCGACCAGCAACTCAATTTCCGTGTGATCGCCAAAACCGGGGATCACGCCGCCGGCGCCGTTCCCATCCGGCCCTGCCAGCAGCAGCCCGCCCGCGGCGACGAAAGCACGCTCCAAATCCATATCCCTGCGCAGCAGAAACGCAACGCCCGGGGTCGACTGGCTGGGGACTCGGTTGCGAGCATAAAGAACCGCTTCGCGCAACGCGGGCGCCATGGCCTTAAGCGCCGCCGGCCGTAGCGGCGGGCGACCGTCTGCGGACTTCTCCATCTCTGGCACGGATGAAGCGGTACCGGGCAATGTTGAGGTAAGCGCGACATGATGCTTGATGAGAGTGGCAATCAGTCGATTCGCCTCGTCGCTTCCGGGTCGCATGTGTTCGAGCGTGTAATCGCCGGCACTGGCAGTGCAGGTGTCAGGCTTTTTGTCAGGGTCCAGTTGGGTATTGACGAAGAAGCCGTGCTCGAGATTGTCGATGCCGATCTGGGCCGCCTCCTCATAGGTGATGGAGCATAAATGACCCGTGATTTTCAAGCCGCGTTGGTGTGCCTCTTTGACCGCCGCACTCAATTCCGCCCGAGTGAGATGTGCGTAGGCCTTGAAGGAGGTCACGCCCCGCTCCGCCCAATAGGCTACGGTCTGACGTGCATCTTCCGGGCCGCTGAGTTCCTGCATTTGGAGGTTTTTATTCCCAGGCCCGTCGAGATAGGCGCCGGTGACGTCCAGGTGTGGGCCGGGAAGTATTCCGGATTCAATGCCTCGCTTGAGTTTCAAGTCCGTATAAGGGTCAACCCCGCCCGCCGTGCGCATGGTGGTGACGCCGTTCGCCAGATAGAGGCGAGGCGCCGAAAAGCTCATCGGCAAAAACAGCGCCGGGGCTTCAAAGCTGCGGTCGGCTGCTAGATTGGGTCGCGCTAAATAGTACAGCGGGTCGTGCATACCGATGATGCCCGGCATGACCGAAAAGCCTCGCAAGTCGATGATGGTAGTACCTTCGCTGGAGGCTACATCCGCGCCGGGCGATATCGCGGATATCTTTCCGTCCTCGATGTAGATGTTCTGATCGGGGCTCGGCGGGGCTCCCGTGCCGTCGATGACCTGAACGTGTTCAAGAACAGCCTTGGGGCTGCTGACCTGTACATACTTGCGAACCTGCGGACCCAGAACATCAATGCGCTGAGCATTGGCAAACTCAGCTTGACACAAGGCGACCAAGCAGAAGAACGGCATCCAAAGCATGGCGCGTCTTGCCGGTGCGGGCCAATGATGCGCCGGCGCTGCCTGCCTTCGTATTTCCGTCATGGGTTGGGAATATAGATCGTATCCCTTTCTCGGATGACTCGATGTTGTAGGTCGAGGGACGCATGCGATGAGCCGCGGGATTTTGGCGATAAGCTGAAGCTCGCGGCTGTATATTAGTGGCCATGCTGAAGCGCGACGCTCTCGGATTTCCCAGCTTCTGGCCGGCGCAGGCCCTCGGCTGGGGTTATTTCTATCTGCTGCTGCTCGCTTCGAATCTACCGTCGCTGCAAATGCCAGGCGAACTTTGGGTCATCAGCTTCTCGGTACTCTCGATGTTTGCCGCCAGCTGCCTGCTGCGTTTCCCATGCCGCGCGCTCACGCGGCGCGATCTACCCTGGATTTCTCTGGAGACGCGTGCCTTCGCGTTCTCGTTGCTGGCCGGCGCCGCCTCGGGCCTCGCGCATGAATGGTCGATCGGGCGCTGGAAAGGGACTTGGGATTGGCTGTCCTCCGCGGTGCATTCCACCATGATTCTGTTCCTATGGTGCAATCTGTACTTCAGCGTCAAACAATGGCAGCAATCGGCGCGGGAGCGCGAGCGCCGCTTGCGGGTCGAGGCTGAGGCTCGCGACGCGCGACTTCGCGCCTTACGCTACCAGCTCAATCCTCACTTTCTGTTCAACTCCTTGAACGCGGTGTCCACCCTGGTCCTGGACGGGAAAGCGTCAGCCGCCACCCGCACGCTGGCGCAATTGGCCGAGCTGCTGAGAGCCGTCCTCAAGAACGATGCGCTATCGGAGACACCCCTGTCAGAAGAAATCGCGTTTATCGAGCGCTACCTTGCCATCGAGCAGATCAGGCTCGCGGATCGGCTACGAGTCGAGGTCACGATTCCTGAGGATACCTTGGATGCGCTGGTTCCCAGTATGTTGCTGCAGCCGCTGGTGGAAAATGCGGTGCGGCACGGCGTAGCGCCGCTGGTCGCAGGCGGAACCATACGAATTCAGAGCTCGATTCAGAACGCTCGACTGCGCATCAGAATCGCAAACTCCGGCCTTCCCTCCACCCCACTTGAGCGGCCCAACCCGCCGATCAATGGAGTGGGACTCAGCAATACCGCTCAGCGTCTCGAGACGCTCTATGCCGCGGAGCACAAGTTCGAATTGCAGTGGCCCGAAGCGGGAGGCTGCGAAGTAAGGATTGAGCTGCCGTACCGAAAAGCGCCGGCGCAGGCAGGAATCGCGTGCGCGTCCTGATCGTCGATGATGAGCCCTTGGCCAGACAGGGCGTGGCGTTGCGGCTCAAGACCACTCGCGATGTCGAGATCGTCGGTGAATGCGGGGACGGCCCGAGCGCCGTCAAGAAAGTCCTCGAGCTTGCGCCTGATCTGGTGTTCCTGGATGTGCAAATGCCCGGCATGGACGGATTCGAGGTGCTGCGCACGCTGCCCACGGAACATTTGCCGGCCGTCATTTTCGTCACCGCCCATGACCAACATGCGCTGCGCGCCTTCAGTATTCATGCGCTGGATTATCTGCTGAAGCCGATTGACGATTTACGCTTTGCCGCAGCGGTGGATCGCGCCGCCACGCTGATGAATTCAATCGCAAGAACTCAAATGGCCGAGCGCATCCTGCAAATGCTCAACAAGGACCTCGGGAAATATCCCTCGCGCATCTTGGTGCGCACGGGTCAGAGAACTCAGATCGTGCTCGTCGAAGACATTGAATGGATCAGTGCCGCGGGCGAATACACGGAATTGCATGTGCGAGGCCGCTCGCATTTGCTGCGCGAGACCATGAGCTCCTTGCAGGGCAGGCTCGATCCGAGCGCATTTATTCGAATTCACCGCTCGAGAATCGTACGCACCCGATGCATCGTGGAATTGCGCAGCGTCGAGAATCGAGAACACATGATTATGCTCTCCGACGGCTCGGAACACCGATCCAGCCGCACCTACGCGCCGGGGCTTGAACGGTGGCTGGCGTCCGGTCGGGCTGACACGCGGTGAGCAAGAGCTGCAGCCGTAGATGACCGCAATGGTTCTTGCAGTGTCTCGAGCAGTTCCGTCAGATGAACAAGTTTCTCCAATTCAACTATGGCCAACATTTCCCGTCGAACGACTGCCAGCTCGTCCTTTATTAGAAAGTAGAAATGCATGCCGGCTTCGGTGACCACGATGCGCTTCAGTCTTCTGTCGGAAGCCGATGATTCCCGCTTCACGAGTCCGTCCCTCACCAAGCGATCGATCGTATGCACCATAGATGCACGCGAAACCGCAAGTCTGTCGGCCAGATCTGACTGGGACAAAGGTGAACGAGCTTGCGCGGCGGCGGCGATCGTCATCCAACTCACTTGACTCACACCGAAACGACGCAGGCGACAGTCTACGGCCTGCCGCCATGCCATCGCGGTATTGCGCAGCGCGCTTTCGAACCGCTCGTGAAGATCGGAGGCATGTGAGGACTCACCGCTCATTCGATGGCCGTTCTCGCGGGCGAATTCAAAAAACATC
>Ga0193728_1001232_pt1 | contig 12959 bp, 11 predicted proteins | sample U1c1metaG_FD_143037 | JGI IMG/M metagenome (GOLD analysis project Ga0193728, IMG submission 143037) | Soil microbial communities from a riparian zone of the East river system, Colorado, United States - U1c1 | ecosystem: Environmental > Terrestrial > Soil > Riparian zone | place: USA: East River...
ACCGTGATCTGGTTCCAGGGCGTGTTCATGCGGCACTTCGCTCGCGCGACCGTGACCCAAGGGGGCTGCCGGACACGCCCGCAGCCGCGAGTGCATCCGCGACCGTCTCCGGCGACACGGCGGAGTCGATGGCGACCACGAGGCGTCCAACGGTAGTTCCATCGACCTGCTCGACGGTGGCGGCCAGCAGTCCGACTCGGGTGCGGAGCGCATCCGAAACGGAGAGCAGCCAGTCGGTCGCGACGGTGCCCGATGAGTAGACGAGCTCCCAGGCCGTCTCGCCCTCGGCGGGCTCCTGATGCGCGCGATCGGGTATCAGTTCGCGGGCAAGCCCGGATTTCGGATTCGTGAGAACGCTCGCGATTGATCCGGATTCGACAACACGACCGCGCTCGAGGCGCACCACGGTGTCTGCCGTCTCCCGAACGACATCCATCTCGTGAGTAATGAGCACAATGCTGAGATCGAACTCGTCCCGAATCCGCTTAAACAGCGCAAGAATCGACGCGGTCGTCGTCGGATCGAGCCCGCTGGTTGCCTCATCGGCCAGGAGCACGGATGGCCGTAGTGCAAGAGCTCGCGCTATTCCAATCCGCTGGCGCTGGCCGCCGGACAGCTCCGACGGGTACGCATCCGCTCGATCGGCGAGTCCGACCATGTCGAGCAACTCCTCGACCCTGGCGCGCTGACCGGCACGCGTGACCCCGAAGTATTCGAGCGGGAGAGCGATGTTCTGTGCCGCGGTTCGTCGGCGCAGAAGGCTCGAGCCCTGAAACACCGTTCCCATCGAACGTCGGGCCGTTCGGAGGGCAGCTCCGGTGAGTTGTGTGAGGTCTTCGCCGCCAACCAGGATCTGTCCACTCGTGGGAGTGACCAGGAGGTTGATGCAGTGCGAGAGCGTGCTCTTTCCCGCACCGCTCGGACCGACGACAGCAGCGATCTCGCCGCGCTCAACCGTGAGGCTGACGCGATCGAGAACCGTTACCGCTGCCGTGCCCGCGCCATAGCTCTTGCTGACGGCGTTGACCTCGATCACCGCGCGCTCACCGGGGTGATTTGTCCCTTCACCTTCGGATCGGTCGTCGTCGCGAGGTAATGCGCGATCTTCGGATCCTTGAATGTCGCAATGAGCTTCTGGATGCTCGCGTCCTTAAGGTAAGGAGTTCCGATTGCCAACTGCGCGGCGAACACCAGCGGAGCCGGTGGCGCGTAGATGCGATCCTTCGCCCCGATTCCGGCGGCAGTGAATTCGAAGTTGTAGGTCACGATCGCGTCGAAGTCGCCGAGGGTCCGCGCCGCAGATCCGAATGCAATCGGCTTCAGCACGTAGTTGTGCGGGTTCTTATTGACATCCGCCAGCGTCGCCTTCGAGGGGTCTACTGACGGATCAACGCCGATGAGGCCGGCACGTGACAGCACAATGAGAGCCTGCGCGGTGTTCGCCGGGTCATCAAGAATTCCGATGGTTGCGCCATCCGGAAGATCCTTCAGACTCGCGTGGCGGGAGGAGTAGATCGAGTATGCCCACTGGAATACGGGTTCGGTCGAGGTGATCTTCCAGTGGTTCGCCGCGTCAGACTCATCGATCCAGGGCTTGTGTGCGTACTCGGTTCCCGCAATTTTTCCGTCGTTCACCGCCTGTGACAGCGTGTTCGGGTCGCCGATTCCGGTGGGCACGACCGTGATTCCGTGCGCGGGAGCAACGTTCTTCGCTACCCATTCGACAAAGGCCTGCTGGGCGGAGTCGGTGCTGAGGTATCCGACCTTGAGGGTTGTGCCGAAGTGATCCTTCGCGCTTGTCGCTTGCGCGCTCCCAACAGTGAATTTCACGACCAGACCCCCGGCGACCAACACGACGACCACGGCGATCCCAATCACGATGGGCAGGCGGCGACGCCGCTTGACGTCAAATCCGCGATCTTCGGTTGTGGGGGACTGAGCCGTTTCGTTCGCTCCCGAGGTCTTTTCGGAAGAAGAGTTCCTGGGTGTGGGGTGTTCCTTGCCTGACATGGCTCCTCCATACTGCGCCGCCACATGCGGTCGCTCGGCCACTGTAATGACGGTAGCAAGGCAGTGCAGGGGGGTGACGAAGGGTTACAGCCCGTGACGTTTCGTTACGAAAATTGTCGTCCGAACGCGAGGATTTCTACTCCCAGGTCGACAGCCAGTAGTGCAGCTGCATGTACTTGAAGTCGATTTGCATGCCCGTCCACAGCGGCCAGAAGAAGATGCTGATCGCTATTGCCGCGGCCAGGAAGACGACGATCCAGCGCAGCCCCACGGCTCGTCGATACTCGGGATCGCCGCGCGCTCCAATGAGCATTGATGCGACAAACCCGATGGCGAGAATCAGATACGGCTCGAAATCGATCGTGTAGAACTGGAAGACCGTGCGGTCGGTATAGAGCAGCCAGGGCAGGTAGCCTGCGCCGAGCCCCGCAAGGATTATCCCCACTCGCCATTCGCGGTACCGGATGAGTCGGTACAGCAGGTAGACGGCGGCAGCCACTCCGGCATACCAGATCAGCGGGTTCGCGATTCCCGTTATGGATGACCCGCAGAAACTGGCTGTGCAGCCGTGTTGCCCAAAGTTCGCGCTCGTGAAGTACATGCTCGTCGGGCGAATCATCAGCAGCCAGGTGAGCGGATTCGCCGCATACGGATGTGGGGAATGTTCGTTGACGTTGTAGTTGTAAACCTGCACTTCGAACTGCCAGAAGCTTTGCAACACGTGCGGCACCCACGCGAACGTTCCCTTCCAGGCGTTCCCTGGCAGATCGGCGAAGTTCCGGTCGTACCCGCCCTTGGTCACGAACCAGCCGGTCCAGCTCGCGAGGTAGCCGGCGATCGCGATCGGAACCGTCAGCAGGAACGTCGTCGGTGCCTGCTTGAGAATCGTGCCTCTGATCCAGTAGGTGACTCCGGCGTCGCGTCGCGCAAACACGTCCACTGCGATCGTGTAAATCGCAAACCCGGCCAGAAAGTAGATGCCGCTCCACTTCACTGCTGCATCCAGGCCAAATGCGAGACCGGCAAGGATCAGCCATGGTCGCCACCACAGTGCCGGTCCCCAGTCGGTGGATTTGCCGCCGGGACCGCGCTTCGCAATCCAGAGTGCGAGCCGTTCCGCGCTCCAGTGCCGGTCGAGCAATATTGCTCCGAACCCGAGTAGGGCGAAGAACATCACAAAGTTGTCGAGCAGTCCGACCCGGCTCATCACTATCGCGTTGCCGTCGATCGCCATCAGGAACCCGACGATGCTCGCCACGAGAGTCGACTTGAACAGATACTTCGCGATCATCATGAGAAGGACGACGGCAAGGATTCCGCAGATCGCCGTCATGATTCGCCAGCTCACCGGATTGGTTACCCCGAGCCAGTCGAAGCCGAGGGAAATTATCCACTTGCCGAGAGGTGGATGAACGACAAATGACGCAGTCGAGTTGAAGGTGTTGACGTTGCCCGCCGCGAAACCGGGATCCGGATTTGTTGGCCAGCTTCCCTCGTAGCCGAGCTTGGAAAGTGTGTACGCATCCTTTACGTAGAAGGTCTCGTCGAAGACGAGAGCTCGCGGACTTCCGAGGTTCCAGAGCCGGGTGCCGGCGGCCACCAGAGTTACCGCTACCGGACCGATTGCACGGATAACGCGTTCGCGGGCCGGCGTTGTGGCCAGGGCGTCCCAGAGTCGATCGGTCACCGTTCGATGTTCGAACTCGTGCAGTTGTCGAGCGATCTCAGCGTTTCGGTCGAGCGGTGCGAGCAGGCCGTCGAAATCGGAGTCGGACTGCTGCCTCATCCCGCAATGCTAACCAAGGCAATCTGCATCCGATGTCAGGCTCTGGGACAATGAGCCGTGATCATCCTCGCTGCGACTCCGATCGGGAATCTCGGCGACGCGTCGCGTCGGCTGGTGGAGACGCTCGACTCCGTCGGCATCATTGCCGCAGAAGACACCCGAACGACGATTCACCTTCTGGGTGCCCTCGGCATTTCCAATCGACCGCGACTCATTCCGCTTCACGAACACAACGAGGATGCACGTGCCGCCGAAATCGTCGAGCTCGCTCGCGAGCAGGACGTGCTCGTTCTCTCCGATGCGGGGATGCCGGCAATCAGCGATCCGGGATTCCCTCTCGTTGCAGCTGCTGCCGCGGCCGGTGTCCTGGTCACTGTTCTGCCCGGGCCGAGCGCAGTTCTCACCGCGCTCGCGCTGAGCGGCCTTCCTACGGATCGCTTTACGTTTGAGGGCTTTCTTCCGCGCAAAGGGCGCGTGGGCTACTTCACCTCTCTCGCTCGCGAACCTCGAACAATGGTGTTCTTCGAGTCGCCCAATCGGCTTCCGGCCGCGCTCGCTGATCTTGTCATTGCTCTCGGTGGCGAACGCCGCATTGCTGTCTGTCGCGAGCTCACCAAGCTTCACGAGGAGGTGAGGCGCGGACCCGCTGCGGAGGTTGCCGCGTACTTCGCCGATGGTGCTCGTGGGGAGATTTGTCTCGTCGTCGCCGGTGCAGAACCGGCCTCTGCCAGCCTTCCCGATGGCATCGCCCAGGTTCTCGCACTGGTCGCCCAGGGCGTTCGGCTCAAGGAGGCCTCGGCCGAGGTTGCGGAATCGACCGGTCTCAGCCGTCGAGAGCTATACGAGGGTGCACTTGCGGCGCGGTAGGAGCCAAGATCGGGTCTAAAAGCCACAGGTCCTTTTGTAGCTGGCCTTGGTGCTTGAGGTCGCGATATGAGTCGAACCGTCGGTCGTTTGATAGGTCGCATGAAGCCCGTTGACTGCGGCTCCGATCGCCGTGTGATTTCGAAAGGAAAACGACACCGCGATCCTCACCCACTTGTCGGGTCCGACAATGATCTTGCCGACGCGCTGTCGTGTGCCCCACTTACGAACCTGCGAGAACGGCGTCGCCCCGGACTCGACCGAGTTGATGTGATCAACCGGATCCAGCACCCATACCGTGCCGGGAATCACATTCTTGCCTGCGACGGTTCCCCCGATGACGGTTACCGGGCTGGAGAGCGTGTTGTGGAAGTTGACGCCGATGATCGCGGGATCACCGTTCGGGTCCGGAATGCAGGTTGAAATTCCGCCACCGCTGAGGTGCAGTGGATGAGCGCTGGGTGCAGCGCATCCCGTGAGGACGGTCGCGGTCAGCACCAGCATCACAACGAGTCCAACCGCTTGTGGAATTTTCCTCATGTCGAGAAGCTAGCTTAGATTCGCCTTGGTGACCAGTGCCGGATGCGTTTGCCGAGCGTGATATCTCAGGACATCGGTGTCTCAAACCTAGAACATACATTCGAAGGTCCCGCAACCTCTGTGGATAGGTTTCTGAGGGAGACTGGGATCAAACCAATGGAGGTTCATGTGTCCAACGCAGTGCGATTCGAACGCTACGGAGCGGCCGATGTCCTGAAGGTCGTCGATGTCGAGGATCGTCCGCCGAGGACTGGCGAGGTGCGCGTCCGCGTGGTCGCAGCGGGCATCAATCCCGGCGAGATCCCGATTCGCGAGGGTGCCTTGAGCGAGCGCTTTCCCACAACTCTCCCATCCGGCCAGGGCAGCGACTTCGCCGGTGTGATCGTCGAGGTCGGCGACAAGGTGGATGGCGTCCACGTCGGCGACGACGTTATCGGGTTCTCGGATGAGCGAAACGCGCAGGCCGAATCGGTCACCATCGCCGCGGACCGCGTCATCCCGAAGCCGCACGGCGTGACCTGGGAGGTGGCTGGCTCGCTCTACGTCGTCGGTACGACGGCCAGGGCCTGCGTCGATGCCGTGCGCGTCCGTCGCGGTGACACGGTCGTCGTCGCCGGAGCGGCAGGGGGAGTGGGCATCCTCGCGACCCAGCTCGCGGTCCTCGCGGGCGCGGCGGTCGTTGCGACGGCCAGCAAGGAGAACCATGCGTTCCTGACAAGCATCGGAGCGATCCCGGTCGAGTACGGTAAAGGGCTCGCAGACCGGATTAGAGCAATCGTCCCCGACGGCGTCGACGCGTTCATCGACGCCCACGGCGCGGGCAACGTCGAGGTTGGAGTCGCTCTCGGCACCGATCGCGACCGCATCAACACGATCGCGGATTTCGCCGGGCGCAAGAAGTACGGCGTCCGCGGTGAGGGGATGTCAACGGTCGCGCCGCGTGAGACCCTCGTCGAGCTCGCGCGGCTGATCTCGGCCGGCGAGCTCCAGCTTCCCACTCGACCAGGTCCGCGCCGCCTACGAACGCCTCGCCAAGCGCCACGCCCTCGGCAAGATTGTGCTCGAGGTGGCTCCGGCTCCGTAGCCGGTTCCGGGTCAGGCAGTGGGTGATGAGCGCAAGGGGAACATGATGTCTAACGACGCCGCCATCGCGACCGCTGTCGACGTGATTTCGATGGCTCGAGCCGGCGAGTTCGCCGAGGTGGCGAAACGGTTCGCGCCGCAGCTGCAGGCACTGGTCTCAGGAGCCGCCATCGAGACGGCATGGAACGGCGAACTCGCGCGGGTCGGTCCGGTGCAATCGCTGGGCACACCGACGGCGACGGATGCGATCACCGGAATTGTGACGGTGACGATTCCGCTGGTCTGCGAACGCGGTGAACTCGCCGTTGCCGTCTCGGTCCACGATTCTGGTGCACTCACCGGTCTCCAGTTTGTGCCCCTCGGTGGGCAGTCGGATCCCGCGCAGGAGTGGGAGTCACCGGGGTACTCCGATCCGACATCCTTTGACGAGATCGATGTCGAGCTCGGCGCCGGTGCCCTCGCCGTGCCCGGAACGGTGAGCCTCCCGCGCGGCACGGGCCCGTTCCCCGCAGTCCTGGTGTTGAGCGGGTCGGGACCGAACGACCGCGATTCGACCCTCGGCGCGAACAAGCCGCTGAAGGATGTCGCCTGGGGTCTCGCCAGCCTCGGTATCGCGGTCCTTCGTTTCGATAAGGTCACAAAGGTCCACGGCACCGAGGTCAGAAAGGATCTCGATTTCACGCTCTCCGACGAATACGTCCCCGCAGCGACGGCCGCCCTGGAGCTGCTGCGGGCTCGTCCCGACATTGACGCATCCCGCATCTTCGTGCTCGGCCACAGCCTCGGCGGGACTGTCGCGCCAATGGTCGCGAGCATCGATGGCAGGGTCGCCGGGCTCGTTATCCTGGCTGGCGGAGCACAGCCGCTGCAGTGGGCGATCGTCCGGCAGCTCGTCTACATCGCGGGGCTGAATCCGGAGACGGCGGAGGCAGCCCGGCCGGGCATCGACGCGCTGACGCGACAGGCAGAGCTCGTTGACAGCGCAGAACTGACGCCGAACACGCCAGCGAACGACCTTCCGCTTGGGACGCCGGCGCGCTATTGGCTCTCCGTTCGCGACTACGACCCGGTTTCGACTGCGGCAATCCTGACTCTGCCGATCCTTCTCCTGCAGGGCGGCCGCGACTACCAGGCCACCGTGACCGACGATCTCGCCGTCTGGCAGGCGGGACTCGAGAAGCATCCCGGCACGACCACTCGCATTTACGATGCCGACAATCACTTCTTCTTCCCCGGTTCCGGCCCCTCCAGCCCCGCGGAGTACGGTCCGGGCCAGCATGTCGATCCGCAGGTCGTTGTCGATATCGCGCGATGGATTGGCAACCGAATCGCGGAATGACTTGCCGTCCTCGCTCGTTAGGGCAAATATCCCCAAACGTAAGGAATTCAAAATGAGCGCGCTCGATTTCGGCCCCGTTGTCCTCGGTGGAAACACCTTCGGCTGGACCTCGGACAAGGATGAGAGCTTCGCCGTTCTCGACAGATTTGTGGCGGCGGGTGGTCGTTCGATCGATACTGCGGATGTCTACGGAGCCTGGGTCCCCGGCAATAAGGGTGGAGAGTCCGAGGAGATTCTGGGCGAATGGCTCAAGAGTCGCGGAGATCGCGAACGTGTCGTGATCGCGACGAAGGTGTTTGCGCTGGCGACCCGACCTGGACTCTCGCCCGCGAACATCCACGCGGCGGTGGATGACTCGCTGAGGCGTCTGCAGACCGACTATCTTGACCTCTACTACGCGCATCGCGACGACGAGAACGTGCCGCAGGCGGAGTACGTCGCCGCCTTTGACGATCTCATCAAGGCCGGCAAGGTTCGCGAGGTTGGCGCATCCAATTTCACGATCGAGCGCCTGACGACCGCCATCGCGATCGCGAAGGATGCCGGACACACGCCGTTCACCGTCGCCCAGGACCGCTACAACCTGGTCGAACGCGGCCTCGAGACCGTCCTGCCGAACCTTCTCTCGCTTGGAGTGACCGAACTGCCATACTCCGCCCTCGCCAGCGGATTCCTGACCGGAAAGTACCGTCCCGGCATCGAGGTCGAGTCCGCCCGGTCCGGTGGCGCATCCAAATATCTGGATGACCAGAAGAACCTCACCCTGCTGAGCACGCTCGACGTCATCGCAGCCTCCCACGGAGTCAGTGTGACTGCTGTCGCCCTCGCCTGGTTGCGCCAGCAGACCGGGATTGGTGCCCCGATAGCGAGCGCTCGCACGTCAGACCAGCTGGATGACCTCATCCAGTCGTTCGAGCTCAGCCTCACTCTGGCTGAACTGGAGCAGCTGGCGTAGCCGTCAGCAAAGTACGCGCTGACCATCGCGGGCACTGTGGGTGTAGCCGCCGTAACAGTTGGAAGCCTCCCCGTAGAATTGCAGGATGCCCGGGGAGTCCTTCTACCTGACCACGCCCATCTTCTATGTGAACGATGTGCCGCACATCGGTCACGCCTACACGGAAGTTGCCGCGGACATTCTGACCCGCTGGCATCGCCAGGCCGGCGATGACACCTGGCTCCTCACCGGTACCGACGAACACGGCCAAAAGATTCTCCGTACCGCGGTCGCGAATGACACGACGCCCAAGGCCTGGGCGGACAAGCTTGTTCAGGATGCCTGGCTCCCACTTCTCGAGACCATTAACATCGCCAACGACGACTTCATTCGCACCACCGATGAACGTCATGAGAAGGCCGTCCTGATCTTCCTGCAGAAGCTCTACGACGACGGTTTCATCTACAAGGGCGAGTATGAGGGCTACTACTGCGTCGGCTGCGAGGAGTTCAAGCAACTGGATGACCTCATGGAGACCCCGGACGGCGACTATGCCGGCCAGCTGGTCTGTCGCATCCACGGTCGCCCGGTCGAGGTGCTGAAAGAGACCAACTACTTCTTCAAGATGAGCCAGTTCGAGAAGCCGCTGCTCGACCTCTACGAGTCGCAGCCCGACTTCATCCAGCCGGCGAGTGTCCGCAACGAGATCATCTCGTTCGTCCGGCAGGGCCTCAACGACCTGTCCATCTCGCGGTCGAGCTTCGACTGGGGCATCCAGATTCCGTGGGACACCTCGCACGTTCTCTATGTCTGGTTCGACGCGCTGCTCAACTACATCACCGCTGTCGGCTACGGCACCGACGACGAAACCTTCAATCGCCGCTGGCCCGGCACTCACGTCGTCGGCAAAGACATCGCGCGTTTTCACGCCGTGATCTGGCCGGCGATGCTCATGGCTGCGGGCATCGCGGTGCCCAAGCGAGTCTTCGGCCACGGCTGGCTGCTGGTGGGTGGCGAGAAGATGAGCAAGTCGAAGCTGACGGGTATCGCGCCCAATGAGATCACCGACACGTTCGGATCGGACGCGTTCCGGTACTACTTCATGCGCGCCATCAGCTTCGGACAGGATGGCTCGTTCAGCTGGGAAGACCTGAGCGCCCGGTATCAGGCAGAGCTCGCCAACGGCTTCGGCAACCTCGCCTCTCGCGTCGTGGCGATGGTCGAGCGCTATTACAAGGGCGTCGTTCCCGCGCCGGCCGAGTACTCTGAGGCCGACCTGGCCATCCAGATGACGGTGGCGGATGCCGCCGCTGCCGCCGATTCCGCGATGAACCGTCTCGCCATCCACGACGCGCTCTCCGCGATCTGGACCATCGTCGAGGAACTGAACGGCTACATCACGATCCAGGAGCCGTGGGTTCTGGCCAAGGACCCCGCGACGGGCCCAGGGACCGATCGGGAGCGACTCGGCACCGTGCTGTACACGGCAACCGAGGGACTCCGCGCGCTCGCGGTGCTGCTTTCGCCCGTGCTGCCGGAATCCACCGAGAAACTTTGGGATGCCATCGGTGCCGGATCCCTCGGGACCGTATGGGACCAGCCGATTCGTTCCGCGGGCGAGTGGGGCCAGTTGCCGGTCGGTTCGCCGGTTTCAGCGCTGGACGCTCTGTTCCCGCGGATAGAGTCCCCGGCGCCGGTCGCGTAACGTAACGAGTAGGTCGAGATTGTCTAAGTCTCGACGAGCTTGAGCCGCGCGGGAGGTGAGTGGAGAGCATGACCGACAATCTCGCCGACTCGCCAAATTACTGGCCTCCACTCCCCGAAGCGCTCACCGTTCCGGTCTACGACAACCACACGCATCTGGAGCCGCCCACCACCGACGAAGGCTGGCAGAGCCGCCTCGACTATCGGGATGCCCTGGACCGGGCATCCAGCGTCGGGGTTCGGGGCGTCGTGCAGGTTGGCACCGACCTTGCGAGCTCACAGTGGTCGACCGAGATCGCCGCGATCGAACCGCGCGTGCTTGCGGCCGTGGCGCTGCATCCGAACGAGGCTCCCGTTCTCGATCGGGAGGGAACGCTGGACGACGCCATTGCTGCGATCTCGGAACTCGCCACCCGTCCGCGGGTTCGCGCCATCGGCGAAACCGGTCTCGACTTCTTTCGCACGGGCGAGGACGGCCACGCCGCGCAGCTCCGATCGTTCGAGGCCCACATCGAGATCGCCAAGGAGCGCGGTCTCGCACTGCAGATTCACGATCGGGATGCCCACCGCGAGGTGGTCGCGACACTGCTTCGGGTCGGCGCACCGGAGCGCACGGTGTTCCACTGCTTCAGCGGGGACGCCGAGCTCGCGAGCATCCTGTCGGAGCACGGCTGGTACGCATCCTTCGCCGGCACAGTCACATTCAAGAACGCGTCGGGTCTTCGGGATGCGCTCGAGGCGCTCCCGCGTCGGCTCGTGCTGATCGAAACAGACTCACCCTTCCTGACGCCGGTGCCGCTGCGCGGACGGCCGAATTCGTCGTACCTGATTCCGCACACCCTGCGGGCGATGGCCGCGCACCTCGGAACTGACGTCTCGATGCTCGCCGCGCTGATCTCCTCCAATACCGAGGAGGTCTACGGGCTGTGGAATTCCGAGCCCGTCACCGACCCACCGAATCCGTTCGGCGAGTGAATGGCCCTTCGAGCGCCTCGGGGCAGGCCGTGAGGCTTCTCGGGCCTGCGGAAATCCGCGACCTGGCCGAGATGCTTGGCCTGCAGCCGACCAAGAAGCTCGGTCAGAACTTCGTGATCGACGCAAATACGGTCCGACGGATCGTACGCATCGCCGGCGTCGCTTCAGAGATGACTGTGGTCGAGATCGGCCCGGGCCTTGGGTCCCTCACGCTCGGGTTGCTCGAGGCGGAGGCATCCGTCATCGCGGTCGAGATCGACAACCGACTTGCCGGACAACTGCCGCACACGGTTGCGGCGGCGGCCTCTTCGATGGGCTCAGGGACCGGGCCTTCGCTCACCGTCATCACCGCCGACGCCATGACCATCACTGCGCTCGATCCGATGCCGGCGGTTCTCGTCGCGAACCTCCCGTATAACGTCTCCGTGCCCGTGCTTCTGCACTTCCTCGAACACTTCGCGTCGCTCCGGACGGGAGTCGTGATGGTCCAGTCCGAGGTGGGGCAGCGGCTTGCCGCCGGTCCCGGGTCGAAGATCTACGGGAGCCCGAGCGCCAAGGCAGCCTGGTACGGCGACTTTCGTCTGGCAGGCAACGTGTCCAGGCAGGTGTTCTGGCCCGTGCCCAATGTCGATTCGGTGCTCGTAGCGTTCGAGAGACACGAGCAGCCGGGCACAGAGGCCGAGCGCCTGGCGACCTTCGCACTGATCGATGCAGCCTTCCAGCAGCGGCGCAAGATGCTGCGGCAGGCGCTGTCCGTTGTCCTCGGGGACTCGGCCACGGCATCCACTCGCATCGAGGCTGCCGGGGTCGCACCGACCGCGCGAGGAGAGGAACTGACGGTCCTCGACTTCCTTCGAATAGCGAGAGCAAGCGGCGGGACGGAATCCTAGTCGGTCGCCACGGGTGCCACGGTCAGAACCTCGCCCGCACTAGGTTGGGTGTATGACCTCCGTGTCCGCCCCAGCAATGGTGCACGCGAAGGCGCCCGGGAAGATCAACGTCTTTCTCAAGGTCGGCGCCCTGCTCGGCGACGGCTATCACGACGTCGCGATCGCGTACCAGGCGGTGTCGCTGTACGAGGAGGTTCGCGCGTATCCAGCCGACGACTTCTCGGTTTCCGTCGCGGGAACGGTCGAGCTGTCGCGGGTTCCCGTCGACGGCTCGAACGTCGCCATCAAGGCGGCGCGGCTCCTGGCTCGCCGCACCGGATATCGCGGGGGTGCACACCTCGAGATCGGCAAACACGTGCCGGTCACGGGCGGCATGGGTGGCGGATCCGCGGATGCCGCGGCGACCCTGCTCGCGTGCGATGCGCTCTGGGGAACCGAGCTACCGCGCGAGGAGATGCTCGCACTGGCTACCGAACTCGGAGCGGATGTTCCGTTCGCGTTCACGGGTGGCACGGCCATCGGCACGGGTCGCGGCGACCAGCTGAGCCCGGCGCTCGCGCAGGGACAGTTCCAGTGGGTGCTCGCTGTCGCGGACTTCGGGCTCTCGACCCCTGCGGTCTACAGCGAACTGGACCGACACCGGGATCGTCACTCCCAGGACATCTATCCCGCGCAGGCGCAGCCCTTCGTCGATGCAAATGTGCTGCAGGCCCTACGCGCGGGGGACCCGCACCAGCTTGCCGAGACACTGTACAACGACCTGCAGGCACCGGCCCTGCACCTCGAGCCGTCGCTCGCATCCGTGCTCGAGCTCGGCGAAGAGAACGGCGCGCT
>Ga0193728_1001233_pt1 | contig 12959 bp, 9 predicted proteins | sample U1c1metaG_FD_143037 | JGI IMG/M metagenome (GOLD analysis project Ga0193728, IMG submission 143037) | Soil microbial communities from a riparian zone of the East river system, Colorado, United States - U1c1 | ecosystem: Environmental > Terrestrial > Soil > Riparian zone | place: USA: East River...
CACGTTTCGAGTTAGCTACAGACATTCCGATATATGATATGAATCGATGCCTTCGTCTGATTCTGACTTAACTTTGTGATGCCGTAATTTACTGAAACGCTTAATCGACAAGCCTATAGAAGCGATTACAAATAACTTCTTTTGTCTTTTCAGCTTACCAGGGTGCAGGGTCCTCTTTAAAATATTCCATATCCACAATTTTCCGACCTAGGCAATTTCTGATAGTATGTGGGCTTAAAGTACTAATTCGCTAGAAAAGGATATATTCTTGCAATTTGTCAATTAATCTTTTTATTTATCGGTCAAGCCAAGCACTGATAGGGTTTGTAGGTCGAAACCCCGAGAAGGCAAGCGAGTGTAGCCCCTGTTTTTCTTGCTCCTGCTTGCTTGCCTTCCACGAATTAGTTGATTTGCACTAGTCAGCTAAATCAGCCACTTATCCTGCAGAACCCTCAATCGTTTGGACCATGTGTGTTGTTGTTATGGTTACTTAGATAGCGCTGATAATACACTAGTATATTTGCAATTGTATGTGGGGTTATTCTTTCATAATTGCGCGTCAAGAATTTTTCAATTCCCTTTTGAGTTAGCTTCTGCTACTATTTGCTTTTTTTTGTGTTTTATTTTATCTAGATTCCTGTTTAGGACCATCTCGGTGCATTCATCCCTATCTTCTCAAGAGCTTCTCTTAAGCTGTATATGATATCAATCTAGATGGCTGTTTTGTTTGGCTGTCCTATGAAATCTATCACACTGCTTGAGTTTCAAGTAGCGTCTCTGCTGATATCATTCTCCATCTTCATAAATCCTTTTGATATTCTGGGTTCAACCATTCTATAAAGCTGGCATTGTTCAATGAACGTACATCGTCGAGGTAGTTTGGTAATATTTTGATGAATTTAAATTCATTGTCTAACTCAAAGGAAAGCACTGGATCATGGAGTTCCCGTTTGATGACCTGCTCTGCAAATTCTAATGGAGACATTATATTTGCATGTTCACAATAGTTGAATAATCTTCCGCCACTTATCATTCGGCGTAAGCTTAATCTCTTGACCAGATCCTTCCTTGCATCATAAAGCATCTTACCAATTCCTTCATGTCTAACTTTTGGATGTGTAGAGATATCTGCTCCGTAGAGGCTGTCTCCCTTAGGATTATGATTTGTCATCGTACCATCAGCAGTGATGTCTTTCCATGTGTGTTCTTTATGCTCTGGTTCTAGAAAGACTACGAGGCTGCTTGAAGAAGCAACTACTACTCCATTCAATTCAGCACAGAATTGTCCTTCCGGAAAGAGTCTAATATGACTTTGAAGCTCGCTTGGATGCCAAATATTTCCATAACGTGCCAGATAAGGAAATGATTCTTCTTGAAGTTTGACTATTTTAGGGATGTCTTCAGGTAGAGTATTTCTAATTATAATCAAGGTATTATTCTCATTCAAGGTTGTTATTAATTAATATGACGTACTTTGTAAGTTACAGCACTTTGCCATTTTTTTTCAAACATAACTGCCTGATGAGGTTGATTAGATTATCAATATATCAACCACTGCGTGCGCTTTGAATATAAGCTGTGTATGAGAAAATAATTTATAAAATAGCGAGCGACGGATACATGCGGATTATCCTCAATTGAATGCTACCGAGGATCTTAAACAAGACCATCTGACTCTAAGAAGAGTAAGAGACATCACACAAAGATGCTCTGATAAACTCTACGCTAGTGAGAATATTCCATTTGAAGACCTTAAAATTATTTCAGTGGTAATCGAAGAGTTTGTTGATAAGTTTCATCATGGAAAGGAAGAGCAAGCATATTTCCCAGAAACTAAAGATAAGAATAGTTTTTCGGAAGACATCCGTAAATTTCTAATTGAACACGAACTTGGAAGAAGAATCGCAAGAATGTTTTTGCGCAAGTTAACTGCATGGAAAGATGGCGGAGTAGATTCAAGGGAGCCAGTAGCAAGATTCCTAAGATCCTATAGTATATTCATAGGTGACCATACTGGTAAAGAAGACAAGTTTTTTGATATGATTGAAGAGAAGGGTAGTCTATCAGCTGAAGAAAATGAAATGTTAATGAAACATTTTGAAAGCTGTAGACATGAAGTAGGGGGTGTTGTAAGAATAGAACAAATGATGGATTTGATTGAATACTTGGAAGGGAGAGAATGGATGAAATCAGATTTATGAAGCTGTTCTTATACTACCCATAGATTCATTGAGCAATTTATGAGATTGTGTAGTGTAGTCATACTTTATGTTGATCCTGTTCTGATGATGATAATGAGCAGGACTTACTTATCGTTCCTTCAACTTCAAGTAACATTCTCTTCGTTATATCTCTTAGCTAGTTTGAGATCCCGAGAAACCATTCACTAGGCTTATTAGATGGCCTCGCATGTGTTATTGTAAGAGAAACATGAAGCATCAGAGTAGCCATGTTTTACATCCAGGAATGATGAACATACTATTAGCTGCTCTGATATTGGCTACCACAGGGGCTTTTCTACAGATCGGAGGAACTAGCTGGGATGTCACATCTCACCTGCTACAAAGACCAGAGTCGTTCTTTACGCCGTCTCATGCTGTGCTCTATGCAGGTGTTGGCATGCTAACGATAGTTGCTGGTATCGGAGGCATTGTATTATTGCGGAATAAAGAACTTCGTACAAAATCATTTGCTACTGCATTCAAACTGTTAATAATAGGCTCCGGAATTGCACTTGTGGCAGGGCCAGCAGACTTCTGGTGGCACCAAACTTTTGGAGTTGATGGGTTGTTAAGTCCCACTCACTTAACCCTCGCAACCGGCATGCTCATTAACTCTGTCGCAGTGGTATTAGGACTTGCGAGAATTATTGTGCACTTATCAGATAGTAAGAAGTTGATGATTAAAGGTGCATTGATTCCTGCATTTGCGGCTATGTGGTTAACGCTGATATGGTATGTTCATATGTTTGCCCTACCTCTTTCTAACGGACAACACTTTAACTTTGATTTGGATCCGATCGTTGAGACAATAATAGCAATAGTTGCTTTACCGTTGATCTGCTCTGTTGTCTTTCTTACAGCATCCAAAACTATTGGCGGCGTCGACGGTGGTGGTAGTAAATTTGGTGCTGCAAGTGCCGTTGCCATAGTACTGATAGGTATGAATGTATTTGCAAGTATTGTGCCATCTTATAGAGCTGTATCTTTCTTACCGTGGTATGCTTTGATAGTCTATCCAACGGTTATAATTGCTGACCTTATTCTTAATACATCGCTACTAAAGAAGTGCTCAGAAAAATCAAAAATGATAATCGCCGGAGCGATTATAGGATCAGCATTTTATATAATAGACTTTCCATGGATTAATCTAACATTTACACATCTACTTCTTCCCACTCACACATTTATTACCGATCATATTGCAAACACAATCCCATACTTTCTGATTACATTGCCTATTACATCAATCATGACAATAATTCCTGGAGCGATAATTGGTGCATTGAGCTCATCAATCTTCTCTTTATACAAACGAAAACAGGTACAAAGGCAGAATGAAAGCATGCCTTCTCAACTCTGACTATTATCAACACAAATTACTCTGCTTGGTTCATGAGCGGCACTTACTATGATTGCATTTGTTTAATTACTAATAGTTTCTAAAATAGGAGAGCATGCCTGTGACTAGTAAAAACTTGTTCATATCAACGCGCGTTATGACTTTATCAATAGCATCGATCTTAATCATATTGGTCATATTGGTCATCTCAGGAAATACAGTCCCTAAAGCTACGGTCTATGCACATTTGTCAGGACCAACATTACAACAATGGGTAGATAAAGATACAGGAATCAAAATTCAGTTTGCATATAAACCAGAAAAACCTATAGCTGATTCTCCTACTGAGCTTAGTTTCAGTGTCCAAAATTTAACGACAGGCCAACACGTAAAGAACTTTAAAGCAAGTGTGGTAATAATAAATGATTTTCAAAGGGCATTCAAATTTCTAAATATACCTGTTGTAAATGGCGATTTCTCATTAAAGTATTCCTTTCCAGATAGTGGACATAATCAGATTCTAGTTAGTATAAATAAAGATTCGTTTGGCCTTGCATTGGCATCATTTAGGGTTTCAGTGTCAGCTCCGTTCCCTCCTCCAGACATTCTTGCCAAAAGTATCATTGTTGGTGTCGTAATGCCTGCTGCTATCATGACTGCTATTTTAGTGCTGATAAAGAAAAAAAGCGGACAGCAATTTATTAAATAAATAAATAATTACATAGCGTAAATAATACTTTTAGAGATATACAAATGCTAAACCTGTTCCTTGAAATGATTTTGACTAGATTGTATCAAATAATCTTGGAAATTCGGTATTTTCGTGATAAAAAAAACTTTTCGGTTATTATCGCTATTGCAATCATATTATCATCTTCCTTTTCGTTTCAAGAGCTATGGATATATTCAAAGCCCGTACTTTGTATATTCAAACTCGAGTCCTTGTTTCTCCCTACGGCAGCCATTACCATTCGTGATAATGAGATAAGAGGCAAGGTCAAATTATTGAGCCTAGATAAATAGATACAGACAGCTATATACAAAAAGACTAATATGAACCAAATAAGTGCGTCTCTTTCTAAAACGAAGGCTGCTAGGTATTTTATTTTGAATATTTCCTAAATTTGGAAAAAGATCGCTATAATTTCGTATAATATTAAACTACACGCCTGATTAATCAATACTGGTTTATGTGTTCGATTATTGGGTACAAAGGTCAGTTAAATGTAGCGTCTGTATTAGTAGATAGCCTAAAACGAATGGAATACAGAGGTTATGATAGTGTGGGGATAGCCACAATAAATAATGGCAAGATCCTAGTTAAAAAGGACGTAGGCAGGGTAGCGGATGTCAACAAAAGTCTTGACTTGGGAAAAATGCCTGGCCACACAGGTATCGGACACACCAGATGGGCTACTCATGGCGGTGTTACAGACAAAAATGCCCATCCTCATTATGGTTGCACAGACAGAATAGCCATCGTACACAATGGGATTATCGAGAATTATAGGGAGCTTAGAGAAGAGCTTATTTTCTTGGGTCATATTTTTATAAGCGATACTGATAGTGAGGTAATCGCACACCTTCTTGAAAGGTATTATGCGGAGCAAAAAAATATAAAGAAAACTATCATTGAGACCTGCAGAAGACTAAAAGGAACGTATGCATTTGTGGCGGCATTTGAGGATGGCACAATATGTGGATCGAGATACGATGAACCGCTCATAATTGGATCAGTTAACAATGGATATTTCATCTCAAGTGATGTTCTAGGATTTCTAGAATACACAGACAAAGCTGTTTTCCTTGAGAATAGAGACATCGTAATCGTTGATTCAGAAACTTGCCATATTTTTGATCTCGAGGGAAACATTGTGAATCGGCCAATCACCAAAGTAGCATGGGAACTAGCCGCTATAGACAAAGGAAAATATGCACATCATACCCTCAAAGAAATCCATGAACAACCCAGGATAGTGGAAAAAACGGGAACTCAAAATTTGAAGATACAAGAATTCTGTAATATTCTAACAAATTCTAAAACTGTATTACTTACAGGTAGCGGAACAAGTTATCATTCTGCTATGATTGCCAAACACATCTTGTCAAAATTTGCAAAAATTCGCGCTGAGGCTATTATGTCAAGCGAGTTTCAGTATACGTTCGACGCTATTGACAATACTTCAGTCTTAATTGCCATTTCTCAGAGTGGAGAAACAGCAGACGTTTTGCAATCTGTCAAGGCTGCAAAGCAAATGGGGGCCAGAATACTTTCTATTGTCAACAATCCAACTTCATCCCTAGCCAGAATTAGCGACTCGTCTTTGAGCATAGACTGTGGGCCTGAAATAGGAGTAGCAGCAACCAAAAGTTTCACGGCTCAACTTTCTCTAATCTATACTATAGTGGATAGGTTATGCAAGGGTTGCCTAGACTTTGAGGCGAATAAAGCATTTCTTGTTGACGCACTTCGACAAGTACTAGACACTGAAATTCAAATCCACAGTATTGCAGAGCGACTGCGAGATGCAAGAGATATTTATATCATCGGTAGATCTATCCATTATGCTATCGCGCTAGAAGGCGCGTTAAAAATAAAAGAACTGGCTTATATCCATACAGAAGGCATTGCAGCTGGCGAATTGAAACATGGCCCACTAGCATTAATTGATAGAAACAGCTATGTACTACTAGTGAACCCGAACGATATCGCTTCTGAAGATAACATATCTAGTGCTTATGAAATAAAAGCAAGAGGAGCTACAATAATCGGTATTTCTGATAGGCCAAATAATGTATATGATATATTTATCAAGATTCCATCTGTGAAGAGTACGTTTTATCCTATTATCGAAGTATTGCCCTTTCAGATTCTAGCATATTATCTGGCACTTGCAAAGAATGCAGATCCCGATTATCCACGCAACCTTGCCAAGTCAGTTACTGTGAAGTAGGGGCATGTATGACAGCCGTAGCCATTGTGTTATTTGAAATGGATCAACACGAAGAAGCAAATGGAAAACATCTTCCATCGTTAACTAATAAATCTATAGCTAACAAAAGAATTTTAATTGTAGATGATGAGCCGGATATAACGCTTTGTTTCAAGATGGCACTAGAGGATAATGGGTTCAAAGAACATGTTGACGTATATAATGACCCTTGTATGGCATTAAGTGCTTTCAGTCCAGGTTCGTACGCTCTCTTGCTATTAGATGTCGCCATGCCAACAATCAACGGACTGGCACTATATGAAAAAATCAGAAAAATAGATAGTAAAATTAAGGTATTGTTTATAACGGCCTTTGACGTCGATTATGAAGTTTTCAGGAAACTATATCCAAGCAAGGAATATGAGGATGTAATAGCCACACTGCTAGAAAACAGCGAAGGATGTTTTATCAAAAAACCAATTGAAACGGAGGATTTGGTAAGAAGGGTAAAGAAGGAACTAAATTAAGGTAAGTGAATCACATCTGTGAGAGGACGACGGCAATTAATAATTAATTTAAAGTGCCCAACAAGATCAACACAGATTTTTAATATTTGCTATAAATGAGTTGCGATAACATTATACATTTAATTCAGGTTGTATTCGTCAACGGGAGACTAAATGTGAATGTGGCTCCTTTTTCTCCACTTGCATTATTTTCTGCCCACATTCTTCCACCATGAGCCTCGATTATGCTTTTCGATATGAAAAGACCAAGTCCAGTACCACTAGTAGATTTTGTAACAAATTTTGTAAACAGCCTAGGTAATATTTCAGGATCTATACCAGTACCAGCATCCCTTATGCTAACAATAACTTTTTGGTTTTGCCTATTTTCGACGTTAATAGATATTGTTCCTTCATTAGTGAATTTAACGGAATTACTTAATAGGTTAGAAATAACTTGGGTTAACCTAGTCTTATCTGCTGCTATAACAACATCTTTGTCTTTATTTTCGTATATTAATTTAACATTCGACTTTTGAAAAAAATTTCTATAATCCTTTATGACATCTATTATCACTTGATTTAAATTGAATTGTTCTTTGCTCAGTTGCATTGTCTGAGTTTCAATTTTTATGACATCTAGAACGTCAGATGTCAGTTGTCGCAACCTTTTTGCATTTCTTATTATTACGTCTAGAAGCACCAATTCTGACTTTGCTTTGACCCCGGTTCGTCCTTTACAATCTTTTTGTCTTTTGGAATAAAGGACTTCAGAAAAGGTAAGTATCGGCTGGATAGGCGTTCGTAATTCGTGAGCAGCGATGTTGATAAACTCTCGCTGCATCTTATCGTGAACATTTAATTTCTCGTGTGCTTTTTTAATGTCTTCATATAATTCAGTTTGTATCCAAAGATTCTCAAATATAGAAACATAGGATAAAACCCCAGCTTTGCTGTTAGAGTATGTTGATAATCCGATTGCCTCTACAAAGGTTGTCTTAGAGTCATCTCTTATTTCCATTACTAATGAAATTTTTCTATCGACGACTAGGATCGTGGCTTTAGTATCTGATACTTGTTGAATGATCCTAAAACCAATGTAATTAGGCGAGTACTGATTCAAGCGCTGTACTATTTGTTCATCTATCTTGCGGTTTGGCATCAAGATTCTAACTTTTACATTATGTTCTTCTGCTGCCTCTTTAAATAATTGAATTGCTCCCATTTTCTCCTGCCGAATTAAAGCATTGATGGACGGAAATATTAGTAATATTTCGGTGGTGGCATTTTTTACAAGATTCAAGTAAAGATTCTGAGCTTCAGCTGAATTTTTAATAACTTCAATATCAGCCAAGGCAACACCTTCTTCGATATCCTTTAACCTCTCTACAGCATCGGTTCCCCCTTTCCATAATCCCTCAAAAATATAGCCAAAGTGTTTGACGTAGGCAGGTTCGTTACTAATGAGTAGACTTTGTACCGTTTTGCCATCCTCAATTTTATCTATAGTAGCATGGACGTATCTGTTATCAACAGCAAAATTCATCGCTGGCAGATTTCTGACATGTCTTATCTGTACTCCTGCATTCAGAAATATCTTGATTAAATCTATGTTATCTTTCTCTGTGATAGTGGTTATCCATCTTATACCCTTGTTCTTCCCTAGTTCTGTTACGACTCTTTTTTTTCTTCCAGGTGCATTTAGTATTTTTTGGTACAAGTCAAAGAAGTTATTATATATTAACTGCATTCCACCAATAGAACAGCAAACTGACCGTTCAGCAGCATTTTCAATAACATATCTTAGATGATTGTTAATTTGTTGAGGATTTTCTAATACTCTAGTCTTATATCTAGTTACTACCCCTTCTTCAATTTCCTTAATCCTCTGTTCAGCCGGTCTTCCCTTACTCCAAAAGGTATCAAAGACATATTGCTGCTGTTCTACAAGTTGCTTGACACTGCTATGGATAATTTGCGGAGCTATTTTCCCTTTTTCAAATAAAATTAGAGGAGCAATATATTCTCCTTCACTTATCATAAAATTTCCCTTAATCCAATCTAGATGATGCAGTTCATGTACTATTTTCATTAGCTCTTTGCAGTAGGATAGGTTGCTTTTGGTAATTTCAGTAAGATACCTTAACTGCACACCCCTGCCTCTGGCGTCAAGAAAAGCTTTCTTAATTGGTTCGATCCCAATCGCTAGTGGAGGTCTGGAGTAATTCATACAAGTATCAATTCTCTTCTTCGTTTTTGAGAAAAACCCTAGTTCTGAATTTATGACATTCTGAATGCCATAAAATATTTTCGTCCCTTTGCTTCTACTAGCTTCAAGTGTATTACCAGTAGGCAATAACAGTGATCAAATTCATAAGACGACTATATAAGCAGTGTATATAGAAATTATAAAAATCGTTAACAAAAAGAAAGTTCCCCATCAGATTTGGACAAATTCTTGTTTATGATCTAGGATTTGATATCATATTTCTTTAGAAGTGACAATGAAGCATGTTAAGAATACTTTATCGGCATTAGCAAACACATATTTTGATGAAACTTCCATCATGTCTAGATCTGATGCTCCTAACGTGCCCGCAATAGTTAGTCTTACAAAATCTATTCTATCCGAAAGTTGTCAAATTGAGATGAATTTAATGAAGTCAAGACCGAGGCAGAGTGACAATACAACAAAGAAAAAGCTATCTAAACAGTAATTATAATGAAGTTGATAACGCAGGCTTCACACAGCAAGAATGGAGCAACAACAAACTCCCCAGACTCAATGATGAGGGCAAACCACTCTGGAGAAGAGGGGTATAGGATATAATACCTCAGCAGATAGCGAAGTATACCATATAAGACGGAAGACGCAAACATCAAAGAAAGAGTAGATATGGGTAAGCAGCATTTATGACTTGTAACAAATATTGTTTACGAAGCTAAAATACGAACCCCTAGTATCTGTATAACGGTCTCATGGCAGACGAGGACAGAGCTTCAACTAGCTATTCTGCTGATCCTATTAGCAGTCTATTGACCAGTCTCGGACCAGAAAAGCAAGTGAAAGAAGAAGTACAATTCCTTCGATCACAAAGCTATTGCGTATGTTTCATTCAGATGATGAATCCTAACGGTGCTAGTAGCAATCTTAATGATTCAACTAATAGTAGAAAATATTACGCGGTTTTTATCAACACAATGTCGACTCTCGCAAGGAACTTTGGAGCAAAGATAGTCAAAAATATCACAGATAGTCTTATAATCTATTTTCCAAAAACATCAAATTCTACTGATTACTCTGCGTTTAGAGATGTTATTGAATGTGGCATTACAATGTTAGCCGCTGGCGATGTTATTAATACAAAACTGACTGAAGAGGCGCTAGCAGCTGTTACTTATAGAATTAGTGCTGACTATGGCAAGGTCGAGGTTGCCAAATCAACAACATCGCAACAGGAAGACCTTTTTGGGCCTACTATGAATTTGTGTGCAAAGATAAACTCAAAAGCACCTTCAAACGGGATGGTCATAGGAGGAGATCTATATCTAATTCTAAAATCTTTTTCACCATCAGACAGACAGAACGACTATCTATTTTACGAAGTAAAAGGACATTCAATAGCTGGCTTTACGCTTGGATATCCAGTATACTCTGTAACAAGTAAAAATAGTAGAACTTATCCTGATGCTAATGTTAATCTGCCAACTTTCAAAGATAGCCGGACGTACAAACGGCAACTGAAGCAGATGCGCAGTATACAACCGTCTCCCCTTTCTACTTCAGCTACCTCTTATTCTGATTACAACATAATGCTAGTAGATGACGAAAAAGATATACTCTACAGTTTTAATGTAGCCCTTACCGACAAGGGATATACCGTTGAAGCATTTTCAGATTCTCGGGAAGCATTAATTCGCTTTTCACAAGCAAGTAGTTCACACTTTAATTTAGTGATTTTGGATCTAAGAATGCCCGGCATTAATGGACTCGAGCTATATACCAGATTGAAATCAATCAACAAAGATGTCAGGATATTATTTGTATCTGCTCTTGACGCAGTACCAGAACTCCTAAGTATACTCCCCGAGCTAAGGCAAGATGATATACTAAGAAAGCCTATTGCGATTGAAGATTTTTTGAATGCTGTAAAAAACACGGCTAGCCAAATTGGGGCCTGATTTATTGATAGATACTGAAGGTCAGCCTGTCCACATTACTCCTACCAACTCTTCCGCTTCGGCAACGGAGTCTCGCAATCTGGTAAAAGCGTTACCACTCCAAAAGACGATCATGGCCTATTTCGCTATCATATGAGTCGTTGATCAAAAATATTTTTAAAAATTGAGGTTATTTGTTATGAGAGAATAAAAAAAATACAAACGACATTATAGGAATGGTTAGCACAACTGACATAGCAAAACATCTTAAAGAGAAGTTAGAAGGTAGTAGTAGTGAAAAATCCTCCCGTTTGTTATTATTAGATTCTCTTTGTTGAGGAGAACAGCCAATAGAAGAAGCGATATTTGACAATGAATAGCTTATAACGAAGACAAAAATAACTTTCCTGTTACGTTTTTATCTTATAACTTTTGGAACGCAATTACTTCCTAGCGTCAGAAGCTATTCCTAGTAAGCTGAAGGTATCACGTCCAATACAATTTTTCTTAACAATATATTAGTCATTGAATATATCAACAATTTCTCATACAGTGTTAGCAATTCTTGCCAAGAACTTCACATAAAGAATAGTTCACAATAGTCTTTGAGAAATGAACCACAACGTAACTATGTTAGTCATAGTTATCGTCGCAGCTATGACACTGACGGCAGTGGCATTCGTAATACCACAACAGGCTTTAGCATACAGACACCACCACAACAATAGTCACAACAACAGAATAAAAGTCGATCAACAAATCAATCAACTCAATAATTGTACTACATCGTTGTGCGCCAACCAGGCCGATAATACTTTCGGACCCCAGCCTGCCCAAGTTGTCTGGCACTAGTAAGAACGCGAATTCGAACAATTCAAGTGAAAAATTGGACATAAACCTTCTCTCCATTTTTTGTCAGTACAATCAGCACCTCAAATATTCCAAATGACCATAAAGCATGCCTTACAAGGTGACAATGTGTGTATAAATATATCATGCACATATTTTACGTAGATGTTACCATTTCTGACTAATAGTAATTCAATTAGCGCGGCACTTGCTTTGATATTACTTATATTGATAGTCGGGGTGTCATTTCTATTAGTTTCTGCTCGTCCACATCCTTAGCGATAGCGACAGCTGAATGATTGAAAGCACACTCATATAAGATCTTATTATATTTCTTTATTTTTTTGGTCATTCTTACTCTCAAAACTTCTTCAAGGAGAGCGAGTAATTATGCTAGCCGTTGTATTGATAGATATAATCACTCACAAATTCAAAGGACCACACAGATATTACAATACAAGAAATATGACGATCTCTTTGGTCTTAACTTGTTAAGCGATGTCGCCCTCATCGGATTTTGAGCCAGTATGAGGGTTCATCCTGCTGCTCGAGTGCAAGCTCTGCAGACTCTAGGTTACGGCCTGAGAGGTGTAATAAGGTACGTTCCAGAATTCGCACAATAAAGCATCAGAACATACAATTAATACAACTTAATTGTATCTCAGGTATCGTCACATTCAGTTTATTGTTTCACACACACGCATAAGAAATCTAATATCTATGATACGGACGTACAGAGTATAAGCGGTGTTCCGGCTTTCGCTGATGATACTGGTGCGGTTCCCGAGGGACATAATTGAGAATCTTGGTTCGGCATTCATATAGATACTACTAAATCGCCGATACCCGGTATACTTAGGGATGTTGGTAGACCAAGCTGCAGACACGCTTCAAGTGGAGCTGTTTGAGCAGGAAGATTAGCGACTGTTATTAGAAACAATTGTCGTTT
>Ga0193728_1001234_pt1 | contig 12955 bp, 10 predicted proteins | sample U1c1metaG_FD_143037 | JGI IMG/M metagenome (GOLD analysis project Ga0193728, IMG submission 143037) | Soil microbial communities from a riparian zone of the East river system, Colorado, United States - U1c1 | ecosystem: Environmental > Terrestrial > Soil > Riparian zone | place: USA: East River...
CCTGCTGACGTGTGGCTTTCTCGGTATTCTTTTCGCCCAGCGCGGTGGACAGTCTTCTTCGCCCTCGAGCGATTCCGATGTCAAAGATAGCCTGAAGCAGTTCACCGACGTTTACTCCGTCATCGAAGATAATTACGCCGAGCCAGTGAATCCGGATAAGGCCATCTACAACGGGGCCATTCCCGGCATGCTGCACGCGCTCGATCCACACTCGAATTTCTTCGATCCCAAATCTTACGCGCTCATGCGCGAGGACCAGCGCGGCAAATACTACGGCGTCGGCATGACGGTGGGACCGCGCAATAACAAAGTTATCGTGATCTTCCCCTTCACCGGAACGCCCGCTTACAAGGCAGGCATTCATCCCGGCGACGTGATTATCGCGGTAGATGGAAAGTCTACAGAGAACATGAGCACCGGCGACGTTGCCGACCTGCTCAAAGGACCCAAGGGCACCACGGTTCACATCAGCATCTCGCGCGAAGGTGTGGAGAAGCCGATGGAGTTCACTCTGATCCGTGACGAGATTCCGCGCTACAGCGTGGATGTACACTTCCTGATTCGGCCGGGCATTGGATACTTGCACGTAACCGGGTTCAACGAAACCACGCAGGAAGAAGTCGGCAAGGCTCTCGATGAGTTTGGCGATCTAAAAGGCTTGATTCTTGATCTGCGCGGAAATCCCGGCGGCTTGCTCAGCGAAGGTGTTGGCGTAGCCGACAAGTTTCTGAAGAAGGGTCAACTGATCGTTTCGCATCATGGCCGCGCTTCGGCCGAGAAGCGTTACGTGGCGCAGCATGGCAACGGGAACAGGGATTACCCGCTGGTAGTGCTGGTAAATCGCCTGACCGCATCGGCGGCGGAAATTGTTTCGGGAGCAATTCAGGATCACGACCGCGGGCTGATTGTCGGTGAAGTCACGTTCGGCAAGGGTCTGGTGCAGACCGTTTATCCTTTGTCGGAAAACACCGGGCTGGCTCTGACCACCGCGCACTATTACACGCCCAGCGGCCGGCTGATTCAACGTGACTACAGCAACATCTCACTTTACGATTACTACTACAATCGGGCGTCTGAGTCCGGCAGCAACGTCAATCGGGAAGTGAAGCTCACCGACAGTGGACGCACAGTTTACGGCGGGGGCGGCATCACACCCGATGTGGCAATTCCTCCCGTTAAGAGCAACCACTTTCAGGACACACTCTTGCAACACTATGCCTTCTTCAATTTCGCCAAGCGCTACGTCGTGAGCCATCACCCGACGAAGAGTCTCGAAGTGGACGATGCCCTCTTGCAGGATTTCCGGAAGGCGCTCGACGAGGCAAATATTTCCTACACGCAGGCCGATCTGGTGGATAACAACGACTGGATCAAGGCCAACATCAAGGCTGAGATCTTCGTCGACGCTTTCGGCCAGGATGAAGGCATGAAGGTGCGCGCGGAATCCGATCCGGAAGTGGTGAAAGGCCTGGATCTTCTTCCCCAAGCCAAGGCACTGGCCGATAACGCCAAGCGCATCGTGGCCGAGCACAACAATGCGGGGGCTTTTAACCGGTAGTCTGAAAAAGTTTAGCGAAGGCCCGGACCCGTCCCGGGCCTTTATTTTTTGCTGCCGCAACGGCCTCGTGTCATGAGTGTCACGCGGTCTTGACGCTTGACGCTTGATTGACTTCGAGGGCCGGCTATGTGAAAATCCGCCCCAATAGGGCGCCAGGTCTTTCGGCGACCCGGGAGCGACTTATCCCTTCCCCGCAGGAGTCCGCACCGGCCGAATTTGAGCCATTGCAACGACTTCGAAGCGGGGTGGGCGGGCGATGTCCGGCTGCGCGCAAATCGGGGTCGGCTTGAGGATGATCACCCTGGGATTGGCGGTCGCGCTGGCTTTGATAGCGGGGTGGATGGACTGGCGTAGTCGCAGGATTCCAAATTGGCTGACAGTCCCAGGATTCTTGCTAGGGGTCACGGCGAATGTGATCGCGAACGGATTTGCCGGATTGAACACTTCCCTGCTGGGCGCTGGACTCGGGCTGCTGCTGCTTTTGCCTTTTGTTTTTCTGCGCAGTCTGGGCGCCGGCGACTGCAAACTTGCGGGCGCTTTAGGCGCTTTCGTGGGCTGGGAAGTACTTCTGAATTTGCTGATGGGATCTGTTCTTATCGCCGGGATTATGGCTTTGGGGCTCATAATTTACAAACGGAGATTCAAGCAGACCATGCGGAATATTGCGGGGATGCTAGCGTCGATCTTCATGTTTCATATGCCGGGTGCGGAAGTTTCGCTGGATAATCCCGAATCGCTGAAAGTCCCCTATGGCGTAGCATTGGCACTGACCACTTTGCTTTTCGGGATTGGGAAGATGTGGGGAGCGCGATCGTAATGAACGCGATAGTGATAAGGACAAGAATGAAGGCGAAGAAGTCCGAGCGGATGTGGCGCGGCGTAATGCGTGATACGCGGGGCACTGAAATTGCCGAAACCGCAGTGGTTCTCCCTCTCGTCTTGATTATGCTGATCGCCGTGTTCTGGTTCGGACAAGCATTCCGCATTTACGGCACGCTCACGCATGCGGCTCGGGAAGGAGCGCGCTCCGCGGTCGCTCCGGCATGCGCGACCTGTGCCACGACCACTCCTACACAAAATGCCGCCGTAGCGATCACGAAAGCCATGACTGCGGCGCATCTGAATACCGCGCAACTTGTGCCGACAGCAAACTGGACCCCGCCGCAGCTGTACGTTTGCGGAACTTCCCCCAACCCCCAAAACGTGCAGCAGTGCGACCCGACCGTTAACACCATCAATATTTGCGTGCAAACGAATGTTCAGCTGTCCTACGAGAATCCCCTCGGGGCGGGGGGAGCGGGCAGTTGTGGTACGTCGGTCAGCCTCCGCTACCAGTATCCCTACCACTTCAAGCTGCCTTGCTGGCCGCAGCCTTGTACAGCGCTCGATCTTTATAACGTGAGCCTGCCCGGTCAGGCGCAAATGCGCCTGGAGACACAGTGAATCGGACGCTGAATATATGGACAGCACTGCGAGCCGCGCTGCGGCGGCTCTGTGACGGCGACAGCGCCGCCCAGATCGTGGAATTCGCCCTTTCCTTGCCTTTGTTGGTAGTGTTTGTGGTGGGGATTTTTGACTTCACGGGTGCACTCTCCCTCAAGCAGAAATTGACCAATGCAGCGCGCGAAGCCGCTCGCGTCGCCGCCGCCGATCCAGCCAACGATCTGGGCAATGCTGTCCCTGTCTCGGTCGGCGATGCCTTCCAGGTGGTGGCGAATTACTTGAAATCTGAAAACATTAATGACTGCGGACTAGGGGGCGATATGACGCCACAACCCCCCTCCGGCCTTACCTGGCAATCCGATTTGCTAACCGGCTGTCCGGGAGGGACCGGCCTCACGCTGACCGTCAACCGGGGATGCATCACCACGCTGACAATCAACGGGACCCCGACAGATATCGTGAATACGTGCGTCACCATCCTGTATCCATATACCTGGCGATTCAGCAGCGTGATCAAAGTCCTGGCGCCAACCGCCAGCTACCAGAAAGTGATTTACATCACCAGTAGCGCCACCGCTTTCAACGAGAACTGAAGAGAGCCATGCGATCACCACTCATCCAACGTCAAGGCAGAAATGCCAGGCACCATCTTCAAGAGCGCGGCGTCACTTTGGCCCTCGTAGCAGTGGCCATTTTCAGCATCATCGCGATGGCGGCAGTATCGATCGATGTCGGCACACTCTATCAGGCCAGCGCGGAGGCGCAGCGGGCCGCGGATGCCGCGGCGCTGGCTGCGGCCAAAGTGCTCTCCTCTAGCGGAATGACGGGTGATCCCGCAAACTCCGCTAGCAAATGGAGCACTATCTGCAATATGGCGACGAAGCTGGCACAATCCGTCGGCTCCCCCCCCAATACAGTGGATATCACGTTTATTGCTGGTGACAAAGGTAGCGATTGCTCCGCCAACACTCTTGTCAGTTTCGGAGTAAACCCCACGGTTACGGTAAAGGTGACGCAGTCGAGTCTGTCGACTTATTTTGCCCGCATCTGGGGCCGCAGCGGCAGCAGCGTAAGCGCTACTGCTACGGCAGAGGCTTTCAATCCATCGAATTCCAAGAGCTACGCCTCCAGCGGCGAGGTCGTGCCGGTACAGCCTCGCTGCGTAAAGCCGTGGATTGTGCCGAATTATGAGCCCTGGATTCCTTCGGACTATTCGTGTAACACCACTGACTGCACAGCTTTCATCGATACGGCGACCGGAATAATTCGGAGCAAAGGAATCGCGGCCGATACCCCAGATTCTGTGATTGGCCAGACGTTCTGGCTGACCGCCGCGTGTAAATTCAAGAACGCGACGTGCACGCTGGGGCGCGGGAGCAAAAAGCTGCTGCAACCTCAGGCTAACGTTACTCCCGGCGCTGGCGGCGGACCGCACCTTCCGAACCCGCCCAACCTCGAATATCTTCCGGGCGAAGTCCTCGTAACGTCTGCGGCCGTCCCGTTTGCGAAGAATGGTGCCTGTTCTGACGTTTCCAGCAACTATGCCCAGGCGATCGCGGGTTGCGACCAAGTGACGAAATATCAGTGCGGTGTGCAGAACGGGAACAACGTGGACTTGAGCTCAAACCCTGGCCCCAACGATACCCCCAACGGAGGACAGTGTCTGATTCACCAGAGCGGCAACAGCGGTCAGGATACGCTGGTGAACAATGGGGCAATCCCCCCAATTGCCTCCTACCCGCTTCAAATCCAAGCTGGATCGAGCAATCCTCTCATTGGAGGAGGGGTAACCAGCGGTGACTTCGTCACCAGCAGTACATCAGTCGTTTCCCTGCCCATTTACGACAGCGACGGTGCTACGGGCAAGACGAACTTTACTCCTGGTGGAACGACCCCGGTCACAATCATCGGTTTCCTGCAAGTATTCATCAATTCCGTCGATAATTTTGGCAATGTGAGCGTTACGGTGATGAACGTGGCAGGCTGCGGCAACAATGCGTCGGGCGCGGCACTCACCGGAACTACTCCCGTGCCAGTGCGCCTGATCACGCCTCCGTGATCAGAAGTAGAACCCAGATACTAGGGGGAGACTAATCCGGAACATCGTTGTTGGAAGGCTTCGTGTCAGGTGGAGCAGACTGGGGATTCGGATTGTCTGTCGACGAGCCCGGCGTAATCGGTCGGACTGGCGACACCTCACTGGATTCGACGGCTTCACCGTCTTCGTCAACGACCCGCTGAGTTTGAATAGTCCCCGCCGGCATCGATCCCTCCCCTCGTGGACTAAGAATCACGCGGTCCAGAACTTGAGGATTGATTGCCGAACTCAGAATCATGAAATTGAACCTCGAACCGTTCAACAGATAAGCTAAAACTTCCGGAGCTGGCGCAGGGCCAAGGTCGGCCGCGACTTGTTCCTGTTCCGCTCCTGCGGGAATGGCAATCTCCGCTCCCGTGCGCTCGTGTATCGCAAAAAGAATTTCTGAGAGGTTGGCTTTGTTGGAACTGACCGAGAGTAGTCCATTCTGAAACGAAACTTCCAGCCGCGGTCTCACCGCCGGGCGCTGGGCCACGGAAACCTGCGCGCCTCGATCAGGATATTTCGTATTCACCAGGACGGGCATTGAAGCAGGACGAAGCACCGCCGATTCCGCGCCAGCACTTCCTCCAATCTTCAACATGACCGTTCTTCCCGCGGGAAAAAGCTGGTAAGGCTGCGGACCGTTCAAATCAAAAACCAAGCGCGTGACTGGCGGATCCGATGAAAACAGGCCTACGCGCACACTCTTCACTTCCGTGCGGTTGACTGACAGCTTACGCAACTGCGCGCTGGGGCGGGCATTGACGAAATCGACCACCAGGCGATCGGGGCCGGTTAACACATTGATTTGCGGGATGATGCGCTCGCTGGCTTCTATCTCGATCTCGACCTGGCCACCGGAGCGAAGCAACTGCACCCGGCGAATCGAAGGTACATCCTGAGCCTGAGTCGCGGCCGGCGAAAGAAAACACACTGCAGCCGAAAACAGCAAAGCGACACCGGCTTTGAGGGAGGGATACATAATGTAGATGGTCTCGGGCTAGGGCGATTTTAGCAGCGATTCCGACGAGAACCCGTTACAGAGGTATTACAACCTTGGGTCGCCCCTTGGGGTCGCACCTTAGGCCCCTACGCCCTATTTCGTCAGCGAAGTGAGCAAGTTAGTGAGAAGGTCGGGCTGCCCGGAAACGCGTTCCAGGTGTGGGTTCTTCTCGCCCTCGTGATACGAGATCGAGTAGGTCTGGAAAAACTGGGCATTTTCCACAAGCAATTCGATGGGCGCCACCGTTCCCTGCGCAGCCTTGAGCGCAGCGCGTAGAACTGGAGGCTTCCATTTTCGGCCATTCACCGCAATTAACTTCATTCCGGGGCCGATGCCTGACTGAGAGGCGGGAGATCCCACGATCACATCGTTCATCTTGCCATCCTCTTCAACCGTGAACCCCAGAGAATATGAGAAATCGGCAGACTTCGCGATCTTGTCGAGGACCTTTGTAAAAGCATTCGGCTGGTCGTCATATACCAGTTTCCATCCGTCGCGCTCGATCCCGCCGAGTGGGGCACGTGAGCTGGTCGAACCCACACGCTCGCCAAGCAAACTTGACCAATCGTAGGGAGCGACTTCGTTGAGCGCATGGACGACGTCGTCAAAGGTATAAGACACGACCCTTGGGGGGCCGCTCTGTCCGCCCTCGAAGCGGCGGCAAAAATCATCCAGAGAATGCTGGCCGTGCGTCTGTTGCCGGATAATGGAATCGACTTCCAGCCAGATCAACTCGCCCTCTGGATAGTAGTCCAGGCCGCGACGCCAATTCGACCACTGCGGTCCCATCAGGCGCAAGATCTGCACGGAACGCGCCGTGTCTTCCAAAGGGCGCCAGGTGCGTCCGGAACGATGATCAAGACTCGCGGCGGTCAAGGCCAGAGATTCGCGATATTGTTCGGCCGACATCAGCCCGCTGCGTTCCGCCAGCAAGTCGCCGAGATAGTCCGTGAGCCCTTCATAAACCCAAAGCAGATCGCCGATCATGGGTTCCTGATAGTTGCGAGTGGCCAATCCGGCGGGCCGGCGATATTTTCCGTTCCAGGAATGCGCGAACTCGTGCGGCAGCAGGCTCGCATAAAGCAAGCGCACATCGGGATCGAGCAACGTGCGCTCAGCCGCGGCACTGTCATTGGATTCGTGATGCTCCAGTCCATGCCCGCCAACTTGGTCGCTGAGCGTGTAGAGAAAGTGATACTGCCGGTAATGGCGCGCGCCGAACAGCGCTCCAGTTTCCGCCACCAACTTCCGGTAGGCGGTCAGATCCTCGGGTGTCATCGCCAGATCAGTTTCGCTGTCGGCAACCAAATCCATTACATGCGAGGGCTTGTCGGCAGCGGCACTCAAATCGATACGCCGGTAATGCAACCCCGCGATCAACGGAGAATCCACCAGCGTAGTCAGCGAAACCGGGGCGAATTCGACTTCGTCTCCGGACGCGCGTGCCGGCACCAGAGCGGTTCCAAACTTCCATCCCGCCGGGAGTTTCACCGAAGGAACAAACTCGACCGCATCAGAGTCAACGCCCTGGGGATAAAGAACGACTGCGTTCCAGTTCAAATCCAGCAAATCGCTGGAGGCTGCCGGGCCTCCCCCGCCCGCGCTATCGCTGGAAGTAATCGCGTCCACAGAAACGTTGATGGCCTGAACGGGCTCGGGCACGGTGACATGAAAGGCGTACATGTCAATCGCGTCGCGCTGCCACAGCAGAGGCTTGCCTGCGGCTTCGATGCGAATGCCAGTAAGGGCAGCAATCGGACCGCTGGGGCGGTGATTGCCTGGAATCCACTTCGGAAATACCAGCGTCATTGGTCCCGGCTTGGCGGGAATATTCAACTTGGCGTGGTAAAGATTGCGCGGAGCGTCTGTAAGGTCCACATGCAGCCGGATCGACTGAGCGCACACGCGCAGACTCGCGAAACCAAGAGCGCTCAAAGCAACCAGCCAACAACTGGCAAAACGTGGCGAGCGCAGCGGAAGCCTCCCTCCATTAACGAAAGCAAAAGTTGAGATGGAAAAGCCTACCGAAAGAGGCGACAGCTGCGCAAGCGTACTGCGACAGAAACTCTGCAGCGATGATTATGAAATGCGTCAAAATACGCGCGCCGAACGTCTCTAGCCAATTTCGAGACTCTTACGCGAGGGAAATTCTGCGTCGAGCCTTCCAGTAGATGGCAGCCAATCCAGAGGCAAAAAGAAGCCAGGTTCCGGGTTCAGGCACGGTTTCCGGACCGCCGCCGCTGACCTCGCAAGAAACTGGATTTTTCTTTTTGCCACTCGCTCCGCTCACTGCTCCAGTTGCGCCCTTCTTTTTTACAGGCGCGCAGAGTCCGGCGGGTAACGGCGGAGGCGATAGTGGGATGAAGCTTCCGCCCTCGAACGGGTCATATAGACTGAGCGGCGCCACGCCCTCGAACCCCGGCATTTGTGGCCTGGTCAGGAATGCCGACTCGAAAGGAACTGTAGGAGACTGCATGGCTATCCCTTCGCCAGGTCGAACCGGCTCATCGAACCTCTGCATTGCAGGTTCAGCGGGCGACACCGCCTGCTGTTGCGGCGTCTCTTCCACGCGATTCGCACAACGCGTCCGCGCCGTCATTCTTCCATCTGTGATTAGCTTTTCTCCTTTATGCAGCTTTATTCTTCGACGAGTCCAGTAGATGTGGTTGCCAATGCGATAAGACAAGTACGCAGTGCGCGCCAATGTGAGCCGCACTACCTGGGCGTGGGCATAGTCGAAGCCCGCGTAGTGAGCTCCCACAATCGGATCGTGCTCCGCCACCCACTTCAACTCTTTTGCATCCTCCACTCCCCCGGCCACCACAGAGTACGGATAGACAGGACGCGATGGGCGTGCTTCCGAGAGGATCTGATTGACCGCGTTCCCGCGATCAAGGCTAAGCGGGGATGCGTCGACGGCTTGAGTTGGAGACTGTCTACCGCTGAATATGGAAGGACTGAAATACTGCAATGCGAAGATCGAAACGCTCGCGACGAAAACTACCACTACAGCTGCGGCAAGGTATCGACGAATAAGCCTGTTGCGGCGGTGACGACGGGTACGCCGCCGCCTTACCACAACCTGGACGTCCCCGTTCTGGGCTTCGGGCACTAACCACTCCTACCTGCGGCGACTGTCTTGGATTTCAGACTTGAGGCACTCCCCCACAGAATCATCAGGGCAGTTTAAGTGCCAACCGCGGTCAACGAATTCCACCAAATCAGGGGGATCCGCCTTTCTTGCGACCATGTTAGCAGACGATGCAATAGTTTGCACAAGAAACTCGGGACTTCCATTTTTTGCGGCATCGAGATAAAGCGGCGCGAAGGGGTTTTCTCCCTTTGCGACAGGAGATGCCGGCGACGATTTTCTGGTAACCGTGGTAACGCCACGAATGGGCCATTTTCAAGGTCAATCCTTTGTTTGCTGGGAGGCAAACTCCATGCGTTTAAGCCGTTTTCATCTCTCAACCTCGGTTCTGGTTCTCTCGCTGCTTCTGGCTTGCCCGGCTTTCGCTAATACGGTCTCGATGACCTACCTTGGCGGAACTGGCAGCGGCATTGGAGGCGGAGCCGTCTACCCGTACGCAATCTCGATCAACGGCAGCGCAACACCCACGCTCCTGATTTGTGACAGCTACGACAACAACGTGAGCCTCAACGAAACCTGGACGGCGAACGTTTCACCATTTCTCCAAGGGATTGCCAGCAGTATGTTTGGCTCATCGATGACTCTGGATTACAAGGCCGCAGGCTTGATCTTCAAGGATATGCTGGCTGGAAACATCAGCGCCACTGAGGCCAATTGGGCCATCTGGGGATTGTTCTCATCGACCGCCGCATCCATGTCTCAATTTCAGACTACGGGCGCAGCGGCTCTCGACGTCCAATATCTCGCATTGGCTGCAACCGCCAGCAACAGCGCCTTTAACGGACTTGTACTTTACACGCCAATCAGGGGCACTCAAAGTGGAGGCGGCTTGCCGCAGGAATTTATCGGCTTCACTCCGGTTCCTGAACCCAGCAGCTTGATGCTGATGGGAACTGGCTTAGTCGGTTTGGCAGGAGCGATTCGCCGAAAGCTCGCCAAAGTTTAAGTTCGCGAAATTGCATGTCGCGTTACCCCTCGATACACACTCATACCGCGCTGCCAACCAGCAGCGCGGTCTTTTTTCTTTAGCTCTCATCTGAAATTGTCTTGCCTGATCTAGCCACCACGGCTCAATGGGCAAGCTCAAGTCTCCGCCATAATGTGCCTCGCGGGAGCATGTCTCGCTCCCGTATCTCCCCAAAAATTAAGAGGATCCGTCGTGAGTGCATTGTCATCTCATGGATTTGCATTTCAGCGAAATCCTCTTCCTGTTTCTTGCCGCGGGTATCGCCGGCACTCTCAATGCCTTAGCGGGCGGAGGCAGCTTCATTTCGTTTCCCGCCCTCCTGTTGCTGCGCCTACCGCCGGTGCAAGCTAATGCAACCAATACAGTCGCGCTGTGGCCCGGCTTGGCCGCCAGCACCTTGGCGTACATAAAGCGGCTGAACGTCCCGCTGCGCCTTTTGATCCCTCTGCTATTCACCAGTGTTGCGGGAGGTTGGGCCGGTGCGCTCTTATTGCTGAAGACTCCCCAACACACATTCCTCCATTTGGTTCCCTGGCTGTTACTGAGCGGCACTTTGTTGTTCGCCTTCGGTAATACGATTCGCGGCATCGCGGGCCAGTCGGCGGTGGTCGACGATCTCAGCGCAACATCTCGGCCTACGATCATGATTACCTCGTTCGCGGAGTTGCTGGTTGCGGTTTATGGCGGGTACTTCGGTGCAGGGGTTGGATTCATCATTCTCGGCATGCTGGCGGGACTGGGAATGCGCGATATTAATGCCATGGGTGCAATCCGGACGCTGCTGGCCGCTGCGATCAACGCTGCTGCCGTTGTCGCCTTTATTCTGGCTGGCGCCGTCATGTGGCGACAATGCGGAGTGATGGTGATTGGCTCCTTCACTGGCGGCTGGTTCGGAGCAAAATATGCGCAGAAAGCTGATCCGCGGAAAGTGCGCGCTTTGATTATCGGCGTGGGCATCGCCATGAGCTTGTACTTCTTCATTCAAGGTGCCTAGGCGCGGCTCTGCGAAATACTGATGTTACCGATCCTTAAGTTGAACCTGCGCATTCCGCCTCCGCAGTTTGCGGTAGGATAATTTAAGAACGTGAAACACCAAGCGCCGATTGCGGCATCAAACCTCAGTCGCCAACGGCCAGCTTGAAGGATCCATCCCATGGCATCGCATACGGAAAACGCTACCCCGCAATACATGAATTACGCGCCAGCAGATTTGAATCCGCAAGTGGATCTCCCGCAGGGATTTTTTGATTTCCTGCTGCCGCTGCACAAACAATTCACACCTCGGCAACAGAAACTCGTCGCCAAACGGGCAGACGTTTTGCGGGCATCGCATCGTGGCCAGCCGCCAAATTACTTGCCGCCTTCGGAGGCCACTACTTCCGACTGGCGAATTGAAGTGCCCGACTGGTGCGCCGACCAGCGCAACCAGATGACTGGTCCTGCCGATGACGCTGAGCTGACCGTGAAGCTGCTGAACTCCGGATCGCCCGCCGTCATGATCGACCTTGAAGATTCCATGGCCAACATTTGGGAGCGGACGTTGCTCGGAGTTCAAAACACTCTCGCCGCCTACAAGTACGAATTGAGCTACGACGACAAGAAGCGCAATAAAAAAGTCGCCGTACAGCGCTCGAAAACCGTAACCTGGGTTCGTCCTCGCGGCCTGCACATCAGCCAGGGCGGCGTCCTCAAAGACGAGATCATGTCCGCTTCCCTGTTCGATCTCGCCTTGCTCTGGTACCAGGTCGATCCAGCATGGTTGCCGCACAATTTCTGCGTGTACATTCCCAAAAGCGAATCTGCCGAGGAGGCTTTGTGGTGGCGCGATGTTTTTCAGGCACTGGCCAAACACAAGGGCCTGCCAAGCAACTACATCAAGTGCATGGCGCTGGTCGAATCGCATCCTCTGGCCTATCAGATGGAGGAATTCCTTTTCCACCTTCGCGACCATTGCCTGGGCTTGAATCTCGGTCGCTGGGATTACATGGCCTCGCTGATTCATTTCATGCTCGAGGACCCAAACTGGATTTTGCCCGATCGCAACACCATCCCGCACGATGTCGCATTCTTCCAGAACTTCCGCACCCTGATGCCAGAGATCTGCCACAAGCATGGAGCTCATGCGATCGGCGGAATGACGGCACTTTTCCCCAGCCGCACCGACGCGGAATTGAACGAGCGCGCGCTGAAAGTTCTCAAGCAAGACAAGAAGAACGAAGCCGACTGCCTGATGGATGGAGCGTGGACCGGCCATCCTGACCAGAACGAAATCGCAGTCTCCCAGTTTCCCTATCCCAATCAGATCGCGAAGCGTCCGAAACTCCCGAACAGTCATCCCGATCTGCGCCCCATTCCAAGAGGAGTGGGCGGAATCTCTCTCGCGGGAAGCCGAGCTGCCGTACGCACCGTGATTCGGTATCGCAACGGAGTGCTCAACGGAAAAGGTGCCAGCCTGCTCGACGGCTACATGGAAGACCTGGCCACCGACCGTATCTATCGCCTGATGATTGCGCAGCGCGTGCGGCACAAAGTGAGTGTTGATGGTGAGGGTGGCGAGCCCGTGAAGCACTCCCCCGAATTGGCCACTCGTCTCTTTGATGAAGAGTTGGCGAAAATTCAGAAAGACTTGCCTCCGGAGATTGATCGCACAGCAGCAGCGACCCTCCCCGAAGCACGCCGCATCGCGGAGCAGTTGATCGTGCAGGGACACCACTCTCCGACTTAGGCTCTTGTAATCACAATTTGTGATCTCA
>Ga0193728_1001235_pt1 | contig 12948 bp, 7 predicted proteins | sample U1c1metaG_FD_143037 | JGI IMG/M metagenome (GOLD analysis project Ga0193728, IMG submission 143037) | Soil microbial communities from a riparian zone of the East river system, Colorado, United States - U1c1 | ecosystem: Environmental > Terrestrial > Soil > Riparian zone | place: USA: East River...
CTAATGGGCGCTTCAGCCGAAACTGTAAGACTGGGCACCAACTTTACCCGTATTATGATGGGTGAGACGATAATCATCGTGCTGCTATTCCTTATCAATGGGATATTCAGGGGCGCAGGTAATGCTGCCATCGCCATGCGGAGCCTGTTCATTGCAAATGTGGCCAATTGTATTCTTTGCCCTTTGTTTATACGGGGCCTGGGGCCCATACCTGCCTTCGGACTTACGGGAGCAGCTATTGCCACAACCATAGGCCGGGGCATAGGCGTTTGTTACCAGGTGTATCACCTGTTCAATGGCAAGCACATTATTAAGGCACAACTGGCCTACCTGAAACCCCATTGGGAACAAATTAAGGCTATTCTCAAGATCGCAGTGCCAGGTATTTTCCAGTTTGTTATTGCCTCCGGAAGTTGGATAATCCTGGCACAATTGGTTGCAAAAACAGGCGGGGACCATGGCTCGGCCGGGTATCAAACGGCGATACGGCTGATGTTGTTTTTTATGCTGCCTGCATGGGGCATGAGCAATGCTGCCGCGACACTTGTCGGGCAAAACCTGGGCGCAAAGGAATTGGAAAGGGCAGAAGAGTCAGTTTATAAAACCATGAAATACAATGTAATTTATATGGGTCTTGTAACTATTATCACGTTTTTAGCAGCCAACTACTTAACAGCGTTTTTTACAAATGATGTGCAGGTTCGCGAAGTAGCCAGCCGTGCATTACGCATATTGAGCGCGGGATATATATTTTATGGTGTCGGCATGGTGATGATGAGCGCCTTTAACGGAGCGGGAGACACCTGGACCACTACCCGCGTCAATTTCTTTGGTTTCTGGCTGGTACAAATACCAATAGCCTATTTAATGGCCAAATCGTTGGGAATAGGGATAACAGGTGTGTTCCTGGCGGTGCCGATATCTGAAACCGGGATGGCAATAGCGAGTTTCTTTTTGTTCAGAACGGGTAAATGGAAGAAAGTAAAAGTTTGACATTTTGGTTCTCTGTAAAAATACCGTGAAAACACGGCTTGCTTTAGTATTCAGGAAATGTTACATTTATGCAAGTATCTCTTGCAGATGGGTGAACATCAGGAAGTTAAAGCCTTTATCATAGACGATGAATTCCAGAGTAGGAATTTCCTCGTTAAGATGCTGCAACAATATTTTCCTGAAATCTGCCTGGCAGGGCAGGCATCCACAGTTAAGGAAGGGTTGCAGGGAATAAAGAAACATCGTCCCAACATTGTTTTCCTCGACATTCAAATGAAAGGCGAAACAGGGTTTGACTTATTAAATAGTTTGCCAGAAATCAACTTTTCGCTCATTTTTACTACCGCATTTGATAACTATGCCATTAAAGCTTTTCGTTTTAATGCAATTGACTATTTGCTGAAACCTATAGTAACAGATGAACTAATAGAAGCAGTAAATAAAGTAAAACAGAGGGGTATATCCTCACAATCTGCTTCTAAAATACAGGTTGAGCAATTGTACGAAGACATGAAAAACCCGAAGAAAATTCATGACAAAATTGCAATACCGACAGGCGAAGGTTTTATGGTCGTTCCGGTAAATGAAATTGTGTATTGTCATGCCGACAGCAACTACACAAAGTTTTATCTTATAGATAAAAAATGTATTCTATCCAGCTATACATTAAAGCAGTACGATGAAATACTAACTGCACAATCATTCTTTCGGGCCCACCGCTCTTATCTCATCAATTTAGTACATGTTAAAATGTACCGAAGAGGCGAAGGAGGCGAGATTGTGATGAGCAATGGACATGAAATAGAGCTTGCACGCACGCATAAGGACGAATTTCTGCACCTTTTAAATGTAAGGTAGTGAAAGCTTGCCATTACCATATTCCCTTGAAGTTTTTATGCATTTTGGTGTTCGCGGCACTGCCTGTCTTCCTTTATGCACAGCAATATAGCTTTAAACTTTACAACGTAGATGATGGGTTACCCAGCACTTCAGCATACCCGCCATACCAGGACAGGTATGGTTATTTATGGATTGGTACTACAGGAGGGCTTAGCCGCTTTGATGGAAGACAATTTGTAAATTACAGTTTTTCAGATGGTTTGCCAGCCCTTAGCGGCGGTGCAGGTTTGCAGGACAGCAAGGAGCGACTATGGGTTACCACCGGAATGGGTATGGCGCAATTTAAAAATAACAGGTTTATTACCTATCCCACAAGCGACAACCAGAATTACCTGTATGTATTCAATTATTTTGAGACGAAAAATAAACAAATATGGGCACTTACCGGTAAAGGCGCGTACCTGTTTGCAGAAAGTGTTTGGAAGAAAATAACCCTTTATCCGGGTTTTGAAAACAGGGCCAGCAGAAGCATTATTGAATGTAATGGGGAGTTATATGTCTGCTATCCCGAAGACATCGTTTGCAGGGACGCAAAAGGGAGGTGGATCCATATCGCATCTAATAAAGGTTATGGCTCTATTTTTAATGTTATGTCAGTGCAGAATGGACAAATCTGGGTCAATACAAGCACGAATATTTTTGAAATTCGCAACCATCGGCTGATACCTATATACAAAAAAAGCATTGCAAACAAAGGCTATTTTTCTTATATGGTTGATTCAAAAAAGCGTCTTTGGCTTGGAGGCGACGGTTTTTTGAAGATATCGAAGCCGGGGGATTGGCAGCATTTTTCCGATTCAATAAATCAATTTGGTTATTACTCATTTATTAAAGAAGATTCCAGCCATAATATTTGGACCGGTACAACGGAAGGATTGTTAAAAATAAAAGATATCGCTTTCACCGTCATCGATAAAAATAAAACTATTCCGTTGGATGCTATATATAATATTATTGCCCTTCCTGATAACAGGTTGCTCTTTTCGTCGGGTTCAAACACTGGTCTGCTGCTTTATGAAAATGAAAAATGTAAACAAATAATGCCGCCACACGCACCAGGTAATGAAAATTATTACAGAGATCCCATTGATGCCTATACCTTCGATGACAAAAACTCTCTTTGGATGGTAACCCGTTTTAGAAGATTTTTACATTTTAATGGGCAAAAGCTTGAAGATTTTTCGGGGGCATTACAGTTGAAAACTAATGAGTTTATTTATGATTTAGATTACGTAAAAAAAAGACATCAATTTTTTATATGCGCCGATTCTACACTGTTGTACGGGAATTCCTCAAAACTTTCAACCTTCATTCCGCGTAACACCGGGGTTCCTATAATTAAGCCCACACACGTGTATGGCCTTAAAGACGGCCTGATCTTACTCAGCATTCCAAGACGTGGAATATATTGTATAGATGAGGCAAATAACCTTATTTCACTTAATAAAGAAACTGGCACTAATGGCGGCAAAAGCAGGATCCATTTGAGTGCACTCTTTTATGAAGCTACAGATAATTCGTTATGGATTAATGTGCCTGGTTTTGGTTTGTACCAGTACGTATTTAGAAAAAACAAAATGCCGCTTTTAAAAAACAACATTACCATAAAGGATGGTTTGCAAAGCAACAATGTACTTAGTTTAACAAATGATAAGCAAAACAGGCTTTGGGTTGCGACAAATGCAGGAATAGATGTACTACAAAAAAATAAAGCGGGCAGCTGGGAGGTATTTAATTATGCGAAGGCTGAAGATCTCACCATAAGTGAAACGGACTATGAAAAACTTGCTTGCGATACGGAAGGCAACGTGTGGCTTTCCTCGCTCAAAAAAGTAATAAAATTTAATACTGCTGACAGTAAGTTTTATAAGGAAAGGCCGCGTATTATCATTGAAAAGGTAGCCCTTGCCTTTAAAGAGACCGACTGGAGCAAATTAACGGATTCCCTGTATAGTTACTTCCAATTGCCTTATAACCCTGTGCTCAACTATAGTCAGAATTCACTTGGTGTTTTTTTTAATGCTATTGACCTCTCTATTTCAAATTCTAACCCTGAATATTCTTATAAATTATTGCCGCTGGATACCTCCTGGAGTATCCCTTCTAAAACAAAATCGGTATCATTTGCACAATTGCCCGCCGGAAAATACCAATTTATGGTAAGAGCAAAAGACCGGGCCTCCGGCTGGAGCAAACCAGCGGTTTTTGGGTTTACAATTACACCGCCGTTCTGGGATAAGTGGTGGTTCCGAATAATTGTACTTGCAATTGCTGCCCTGATTATCATTACTATTTTCAGAGCGAGGGTAAGAAAAATAAGAGGGGATGCTTTTATAGAAAATCAATTGAAAGAACTGGAGATGAAAGCTCTTAAAGCGCAAATGAACCCTCATTTTATTTATAACGCACTTAATTCTATCCAGGCGTTAGTGGCAAGCGATAAAAAAGCCGAGGGCATACATTATATCGGTTCGTTTTCAAGATTGTTGCGCCAGGTGCTCGATAATTCAGAAAATAATGTAATAAGCTTAGATAAAGAGCTTGAAACGATAGGCTTGTATATTCAGCTCGAGTCACTCAGGCTGGATATGCAATTACTATACAAAAAGGTCATTCCTGAAAATATTGTCCCGGAATTTGAGAAAATACCTCCACTTATTTTGCAACCATTTGTTGAGAATGCTTTATGGCACGGACTAAGCCGCAAAGAGGGCGAAAAGCAAATAAAAATTACAATTAGTTTAAGCACTGATTGGTTAATTTGTGATGTAACGGATAACGGTATTGGCAGGGAAAAAGCGCAGGAATGGAAAAGTAATTCAGCTGCGATACATCAGTCAAAGGGCCTTGCTATTACACTAAAAAGACTAATTGATTTTAACGAAAATGATATGGTGGCCCCGATAGAATTCTTCGACCTGTACGATAATGAAAAAAATCCCGCTGGCACACGCGTAATTGTTCGGATAAAACGAAAATTCGATTCCCTTTCTTCATGATTTAATAAATCAACACGCTGTTTCAAACTCACAATTCCGCACTCTGCTAAATAGCGACCTATATCGCTTTTTTTACCATGTACTTTTAGTGATGGATTTCTTTTGGGCTATCCTAATCTTGCTAATCATAGTACTGGCTGGCATTCTTTGGGAAGAGATTATAACATGGATATTTTATAAAAAGCATAAGGATGAATAATAGGATCCTAACCTCATTCGGCAGGTGCCAATTCTAAAAAAATATTTAATCAGCACTTTATTTATTTAACCCATATCATCAAAACAAAAAAGGAAACAATTATGAAAACTAAAAAAGCCTTTCCCGGCTACAATTATTTAAAAAAAACAAAAACATGGAATGCGAAGGTATCATCCCTATGCTTTTTGTTCTTGATCGTTCTATTTAGTTCTTGTCAAAAAGAAATTAAATCCAACGTTGTTCAGCAGCCTTTGATCGCTGCAAATCACAAGGATGAGATCACTATTTCAAATTTTAAAAAGATTTCTTCCAATATGGTTTTAACCTGGAATGATGCGGCTACGGTAGCCGTTACGCGTATGGCTCCGTTTACCGGTTCCGGACCCTTGCCACCGATGCCCGAATCCCGTATTTATGCGATGGTATTTGTGGCCATGCACGATGCCCTGAATTCCATCCATCCAAAATATGAAAGATATGCATTGACCGGGCCAATTGAAAGTCATGCATCACCGGATGCAGCTGTGGCCCAGGCAGCACATGATGTTATTATTGCGTTGTTACCGCCTCAGCAAGCTTATGCAGATTCTTTATTAAACGCTTCACTAAATTCAATACCTAATGGAAATGCAAAAACAAAAGGTATCGATGTAGGTAAAGCATCTGCCGCTGCTATGATTGCGAAACGGCAAAATGATGGTGTTGCTACAGCACAGTTTAATTTACCTCAGGGAACATTGCCTGGTCAATACCGCTCAACACCGCCGTTTGATGGGCCTCCATTTAATGGTTTTATGGCAGTACCCGGCTGGGGCAATATAACTCCCTTTTCACTTAATTCCGGAAATGCTTTCAGGCCTGCGCCGCCCTATGCTGTTAACAGCCCAGAATATACCCAGGACTTTAATGAGATAAAAAGCCTGGGCAGCAGCACCAGCGTGACACGCACAGCAGACCAAACGCAAATCGCCTTATTCTGGTTGGAAAATGCACCGTTAGGATGGAACCGTATAGCCAGGAATCTGAGTATGCAGCGTAATATGGGTGCATGGGAATCTGCGAGGCTGTTCGCATTACTGCAAATCGCAGAAGCAGACGCAAATATTGCTGCTTTAAATGCTAAATATTTTTATTTATACTGGCGCCCTATCACAGCGGTACGCCTGGGCGATTCTGACGGAAACCCGAACACTCAGGGCGATCCTACATGGGACGTGTTGGCACCCCCTACGCCACCAGTTCCAGATTATCCCTCTAATCACGCAGTGAATGGCGGCGCTGCATCTGAGTTGATAGAAGAATTCTTTCATCATGACCATATCGCTTTTTCGGCAACAAGCAGTTCATTGCCAAATGTTACCCGTTCTTTCACGAGTCTGTCACAGGCCGCCAATGAAAATGCCTTGTCACGAATTTATGTCGGGTATCATTTCCGTCATGCTGTAATAGAAGGAACTAGGCAAGGAGAAAAAATCGGGTTGTACGTTAGTCAACACTCCCTAAGGCCTTTAGAAGAATGAGTTTTTGATATCTTAAAGTTAAGCCGTTACAGGAATATCTTGTAACGGCTTTTTCGTTTTAAAAAATGACAAGAAAAGATTTCAGTACGTAGTCCCGGAAGGGGCTCGAACCCCATGTCATTCCAACCCAAAAGCTGCTTTTAATAAGCAGCTTTTGTGCTATTCCTGTTTATGTTGTTCAAAGCAGGTACAGGTTTGACCAATTGCACATATTGGTAACCGGGACAGCCCGGTTGTTAATATGTGCATAATTATAAAATGGGTGATATTATAAGTGTTTTACCTTTATGATACCATTTTATCGCAAAACTATGAGCAAGCTGATCCTTATTGACGATGATGCAATGTATCATCAAATCACCCACCTGATGATTGAAGAATACAGTCCGGTTAAGGAAGTGATTTCGAGCATGGATGGCAAAGCAACGCTCGACTATTTGATCGAAAACAAAGAAAACGACGAAAATCTTCCGGATTATATTTTCCTCGATCTCACCATGCCGGAATATGACGGATGGGATTTTTTGAATGGTTATAAAAAGGTATACAACTCCTTTAAGAAAGCCATTCGCATCTATATCGTATCATCTTCTATCGACCCGAATGATCTTGAACGCTCCAAGACATACTCCTTTGTAGATTCATTTATCATCAAACCTTTAAAAAGAGATTTTTTAAAAGGATTGGTGGATGTGTGATAGAAATTAAACTTCCTCAAAATAAATGTAAAAATTACCCTTAATAGGTTGGTAAAAATAATAACTGTAAATTGCTAAATCAATTGTAGCAACCTGCGGGCTTTCGGGAACGTATTCTTTACGCCAGGCCACAGCAACCTGATTTATGTTTAAATACTGCCTGAGAATAACTTTATTTTTCTTAACCCTGTTTGCCGGCGAATCCAGGTTTACTTATGGCCAAACCACAATTCGTTTAAAAGACAGTGTCAAGCAACATATATTCAAGTATAACGAGATCAAATTCCTCGAAGATACCAGTTCGGCCTTGTCGTTCGACCAGGTGAGATTACTGGCAACTCAAAATAAGTTCAAAACTAATAAAGTTTCTACTCCCGTTGCCAGTGACCCAGGCTCTGTTTACTGGTACCGTATCGTTATCAATTATAACGCCGCCACTAAAAGTAACTGGATACTTGAGTTTTTTGACCAAACAACAGACAGCATCACGGTTTATGAACCCGGCACCGGAGATCATTATACCGCAATGCAAATCGGCAATAACCGGTTGTTTGATGCCAGGCCATATCAACATAAAAACTTGACGGTAAACCTAAGTCCTTATCCGCATGGGGACAAAATTTATTACATCCGTGTGCATTCTCACAAATCGGCCAATGTTATTATGGTACTGCGTTCCATTCAACATTTTATCCATTATGCGCTTGATGAATATTTCCTGTTCGGTATTTTCTATGGGATGATATTGGTATTTGCCGTTTATAACCTGATCATGTTCATCGCCATCGGGCAGCGCCAGTATTTGTATTATATCGTTTATAATATCGGCATTGGCGTTTATGAAATGTGTGCAGACGGTGTAGCCTTCCAGTATTTATGGCCCGACTCGCCGGGCTGGAATAACTATGTTTATGGCATTGCCTTATTTATCGCAAGCCTTTTTGGGATACTTTTCGCGCAAAGCCTTTTAAGCGTTAAAACCAATGCGCCCCGCCTCAATAAACTCATTCAATGGGTAATTGCAGGACGATGCATTTTCTTTTTATTATGCCTTACGGTGAACCGCAACTGGTTTGAATATAAGGTGGTTGAGATTATACCGTTGTCGGTTGCTTTTATCACCGGCTGTTACATTTTGTATAAAGGGTATAAGCCGGCAAGACTTTTTGTGGTTGGCTATTTTTTTTTAATGATCGGATTTGTTATGAAGGCCCTTATCGCTCTTCACATCTGGACCTATCCTGTGACTGCTTTTGAATATTACTCCCTTAGCTTTTGCCTCATTTTGGAAATGTTCCTTGTTTCGTTTGCTTTGGGCGACAAGATAAGGCTTATCCGAACAGAGAAAGACCAGGCGCAGCGAAAGGCGATAAGCCAGTTACAGCAAAATGAAGAGTTGATGGATGCCCTTAACCGGGGCCTTGAAGACCAGGTGCAGCAACGTACCGAGCAATTGGTGGAAAAATCATCGGTTATTGAGCAGCAAAACGCAGAACTGACCTCGGTGAACAAACGGTTGCAGGAGCAGGCAGAGGAAATATCGCGTATGAATGTATTGCTGGAAATGGATAATACCCAGTTGCAAAGCAATATTGAAAAGGTTACCCATGACAGGGCGATGTCGGCTGAGGTTGATTTTGAAGAATTCAGCAAGATATATCCTGACCGGGAAACCTGCTTTAAATTCTTATCTGACCTGAAGTGGGAGAAGGGTTACAGCTGCCGCAAATGCTTGGGCACCCATTACGGGCATGGCCAACTGCCTTACAGTCGCAGGTGTTCAAAATGTGGGTATGAGGAATCTGTTATTGCCTATACCATATTGCAAAATACGCGCATACCCATTAATAAAGCCTTTTATATCATATTTTTAATGTACTCGACCGGCGGAAAGATATCATCACATAAGTTGTCGGAAATTCTCTCTATAAGGCAAAGCACCTGCTGGGCCTATAGCTCGCGCATCAAAAAAATGATGAGCTGCCGGAAAAAAGAGCTGCGCAACGCCGGTGACAAGGGCTGGAGCAAATTGGTGATGGAAACCACATAATTGCTGGGATGGCAGTGGCATTTTTCGATGGATATCCCTACAAATCGTGCGGTTTTTCCTTAAAATTAAAATGTGAATTAACCGTATCAAAAATATTTTTCCTATTCTCAATAAGGCTCACGGCAATACAATACAAGGCAGTTTTTAATTGCTGAGCCTGTGCCCCAAGCGTATCACTATTGTCATAACTAACTAATAATCAAATATTTATTCGATTTTGTTTGTAATTGTCGATTTGAGTTCACTAAATTTGACTTACCAATTAATAACTATTACAACCGCTTTCCTATTAAATAAACCCTGAACAGTTCGTGCTGACCTGCAGATTGCGACGCTGATTTTTAGTGTTGGTTAAATCGTTTTGCTTATCAATCAATCCAAATAAATATCAACTTTATGAGAATCAACTACAAAAACACCATGAAATTGCCCGCGGCACTTTTATTATTTTCGATGATTTTTTATTCCGCCTGTAAAAAGGACAATGCAAAACAACAGGAACCTATTTTTAAAGGCTTTAAAACAGAAGCTAAGGCGGCTAACGAAACGGTGAGTGTTTGGGAAACCACAACCGATCAAACTAAACTGCTTGCCCAGCAGGGTAACATTAGTTTTGCAGCCGATGCCGGCACTAACCCAACAACTATTACGGTTGATGAAAACACCACCTATCAAACTATCGACGGATTTGGGTATGCATTGACCGGTGGCAGCGCATCGCTGATCAATGGTTTAGGGGCCAACCAAAGCACCATGCTGAATGATATTTTTTCGACAGCAGCGGGCCACGTGGGCTCAAGCTTTGTACGTATAACCATTGGCGCATCAGACTTAAGTTCATCCGATTTTACATATGATGATATGCCATCGGGCCAAACGGATGTTAACCTCACCAACTTTAACCTCACTAAGGAAATGGTTGACTTGGTACCTGTACTCAAAAAGATCATTGCTATCAATCCATCCATTAAAATACTGGCAACGCCGTGGACAGCCCCTGTCTGGATGAAGACAGGCACAACCGGCAACGGTGGTTTTACCGGGGGCAGCTTAAATACCGCTTATTACGATGCTTATGCTCGGTATTTTGTGAAATATATACAGGCAATGAAAGCGCAAGGCATAACTATTTATGCGATAACACCGCAAAATGAGCCGTTGAACCCTAACAATAATCCCGCAATGACGATGCAGGCTACTGAAGAGGCAAATTTTATCAAAAATAACCTGGGGCCGCAATTCTCGTCCAATGGCATCACCACTAAAATTATCGCTTACGATCATAATTGTGATCAACCCGGCTACCCCGAAACGGTGTTGGGCGATGCAGGCGCCAATCCTTATGTGGATGGCTCTGCTTTCCACTTGTACGCGGGGGACATCAGCGCATTGACGACCGTCCATAATGCTTTCCCATCCAAGAACGTTTACTTTACCGAGCAGTTTATAGGCGGCCCGGGTAATTTTGGCGGCGACCTTGATTGGCACATGAACAACCTGATCATCGGTGCACCGCGCAACTGGAGCCGGGTGGTTTTAGAATGGAACCTGGCTGCAGATCCAAATTACAATCCGCATACGGCCGGGGGGTGCACAACCTGCCTTGGGGCCGTTACAATATCCGGTAACAATTATACCCGTAATACTGCTTATTATACCGTGGCCCACGCTTCTGAGTTCGTGAAAGCCGGTGCGGTTAGGATATCCTCTAATACTTTTAGTACGAGTATACAGGATGTAGCATTCAAAAATCCGGATGGATCTAAGGTGGTTGTCGCTTTAAACACGGCAACCTCGAGCCAGTCTTTTAAAATTAAATGGGGCAGCGAGTCATTTACCTATACCTTGCCTGCAGGGGCAGTGGCCACTTTCAAATGGTCGGGTACGCAGTCGTCATCAGGGCCTCCAATAGGACAAACCATCACCCTGAAGGGGATCAACAATGATTATGTAAGCGGCGAAAACGGCACGCAGGCAATGAATTGTAACCGCCCCACTGCCGGTACCTGGGAGCAGTTTTTAATAGTTGATGCCGGTAATGGTAAAGTAGAGCTGAAGAGCATGGGCAAATTTGTATCCAGCGAAAATGGTACGATGGCCATTACCTGTAACCGAACAACGGCAGGCGCATGGGAGCAATTTACCTGGTTTGTGAATGCCGATGGCACGATAGCCCTGCAAGGCAACAACGGTAAATATGTATCAAGCGAAAACGGGACGATGCCGATGACCTGCAACCGAACGACGATATCAGGGTGGGAATCTTTTGGAGTTAATAAATAAATCAACTAAAAATCAACTATAAATCAACTCGTTATGAAAAAACACTTCTTTAATTTTTTGAAAGGCACCGGTATAGTACTGGCGCTTGCAACTTGTATCGTCTCTTGTAAAAAGGATGCGAACAGGCAAACCCAGGAGCCGGTTACCCTGGCTCAGACCCCGACTATGGGCCCATCGGCAAAGGCAACTACTTTGCAATTGATATGGTCCGATGAATTTAACGGTACCGGCGTGGACCAGAGCAAATGGAACATCGACGTGGGCAACCCTAACGTCAACAATGAAAAAGAATCCTACCAGGCCGCAAATCTCACCGAAAGTGGGGGTAACCTGGTGATCACCGCAAGGCAGCAGAACGTTGGCGACGGGCAGCCTTATACATCGGGCAAGGTGAATACATCGGGAAAGTTTTCCGTGCAATATGGTCGTATTGAAGCGCGTATTCAGCTGCCCATGGTGACAGGTACCTGGCCTGCCTTCTGGATGCTTGGTACCGATATTGGCTCGGTAGGTTGGCCAAATTGTGGCGAAATAGATATTATGGAGCACGTGAATACCACCAATACCATATTGGGAACTATGCACTGGAATGGGGGCAGTGGTCATGTGCAATATGGCAGCAGCACCACTACCAGTCCCGGAAGTTTCCACGTATACGCTGTTGAATGGGATAATACCGGTATACGCTGGTTTGTAGATAACACCTTGTATGCAACGGGTAATACATTAAATAACATTAATAATACCGGGGCGTTTCAATTGCCGTTCTACATCATCATGAACCTTGCCATAGGTGGCGACCTGCCAGGCAATACCATTAATAATGGTGCACTGCCTACCTCAATGCTGGTGGATTATGTACGCGTTTACAAATTTGTCAATTCTTCCGGTCCGCCAATAGGGCAAACCATAACCTTAAAAGGGTTTAATAACGACTATGTGAGCGGCGAAAACGGCACGCAAGCCATGAATTGTAACCGCCCTACAGCCGGTGCCTGGGAACAATTTTTAGTGGTTGATGCCGGTAATGGAAAGGTAGAACTGAAAAGTATGGGCAAATTTGTATCCAGCGAAAATGGCACGCAGCCGATAACTTGTAACCGAGCCACTGCAGGAGCGTGGGAGCAATTTACCTGGGGTGTAAATTCCGACGGAACAATTACCTTGCAGGGTAGCAATGGTAAATTTGTATCGAGCGAAAATGGGACACAAGCTATGACCTGTAACCGGGCAACGGCTTCGGGCTGGGAAGCATTTAAAGTGAATCAGTAAGGTTTCAAATCGATTTTAAAATCTGGAAATAAAA
>Ga0193728_1001236_pt1 | contig 12946 bp, 12 predicted proteins | sample U1c1metaG_FD_143037 | JGI IMG/M metagenome (GOLD analysis project Ga0193728, IMG submission 143037) | Soil microbial communities from a riparian zone of the East river system, Colorado, United States - U1c1 | ecosystem: Environmental > Terrestrial > Soil > Riparian zone | place: USA: East River...
GTTATCGCTGTAGGGCTCGGGGTCGACCTCGATCGTGCCCTCCCCGTCTTCGGTTTCGAGGATCTCCGCGTACAACACGTAGGAGCCGCCGCCGAAGTTGACGACGTTCAGAACGTTGACGTCCTCGTGCAACTCCTCCACGCTGATCTGCAGCCGCTCGCATACGTCCGCGATCGACACGGGCTCGCCGGCGCGCCCGGCCTGGATCAGGATGCTCGCCAGCGTGACCAGTCGCGCGAACCGCTCGGGCCTGATCGCGGTGTCCTCGTGTCCGCGCGCGTTGTCCGAGCGCTTTGCTGCGGCCGTCGGGGGGGACGAGGACTCGCGCGTCGCTTTGACCGCCGCCGCGGTGTCGTGAAAGCCCTCGCCGTGGCGCTCCCACAGCAGCTCCAGGCGCCGGCCCAGCTCGTGCGTAAGCGAGTCGGGGCCGAGCAGCCGCGCGTTGGCGCCCAGGCCGAGCACCCAGGCGACGATCGTGCGGGGGCTGGAGTAGCCGGTGGCGAATACGACGTCGCCGTCCTCGAGCGCCCGGATCTCTCCGTAGCGGCCGAAGTGACGTTCGACCTGCCACGCGATCCGCGCGGTGATGAGCACGTCTGCGACATCCACCGGATCGCCGAGCTGCCAGTCCGCGCGGCGAGCGTAGGCGCGCGGATCGAAGTCCTCGGGCCGTCTGAAGTCGTGCTCGGCCTTGGTCGCATAGGAGACCTTGCCGCGGATGCGCGACAGCCGGAACACGCGGATCGCCTTACGCTCATGAGCGTATCCGAGCAGGTAGAACTGCCCGCCCTGGAACAGCAGATGGTAGGGGTCGACGCGGCGGCGGCCGGTCTCGTCACGCTCCATCGTGTAGTAGTCGAACACAATCGTCTTGTTGCGGAATATCGCCGTCTCGACCTTCGCCAGGCGCGCCGAGAGCTCGTGGCCGCCGGCGGACGCCGTGATTCCCAGCCCGACCGAGCGCTGCTCGGGCGCGCGCAGGGGGCTGGGGCGCCCCCAGGTGATCTGCTGCAGCGCCAGCCGCAGCGGCTCGGCGTAGGCGAATTCGCCGTCCAGCAGGCTCAGCGCCGTCTGCAGCGCCGCGAGCTCCTGATCGGAGAACGCGATCGGCGGCAGATGGAAGTTCTCGGGCCGCAGCGAGTAGTTCTCCTGCTCGGCTGCCCCGTCGGTCGGTCGCTCGACGGTGAGCTGGATGCGCAGCGACTCGAGCTCGGAGCGGTCCGCGTAGAAGCGCCGCGCGAATGCGTCCTCGTTCATGCCGCTGTACCCCTCCACGTCGCGCCGTATCTCCAGGGCCGTGACGGGCCGACGCTCGGCCATCAGATAGGAGATCAGCGACAGCTGGCGGATCAGCTTCTCGGTGTCCTTGGCCATCCCGTAGAACCATAGAACTCGACGGTGGGAAGGCTCACGCGGGCGGCCGCGCGCGGATCGCTATTTGCGAGTTTTCAAGCGGCCTGTCGTTCGGGCTCGGCCGGAATGTCGAGCGCCGGCGCGTCCGCGAAGAACGCACTGCCTTCGAGCGCCCGGTCATAGCCGGACCAGCGCCGCCCGGGAGCGAGCTCCTTTTCGAGACGATCGAAGCTGCCCAACCGTCCGCCGAGGTTGTCGATCATGTGCACGAGCGTCGCCTCGCGCGTGCATGGCACGACCGGGCTGCCGTGCTCGAGCGTCCCGTGATGGGAGAGGATGATGTGGGTCACCGCCTGCGCCAGCTCGGCGGGAAAGCCCTCGATCTCCTCGATCGTTCTGCGGACCCGGTAGTAGCCGAGCGCGATCTCGCCCTGCAAGCGCCCGGCATCGGTGAGGTCGATGGCGCCGGGATCCTCGGTGTAGGCATCGAGCTTGCCGATGTCGTGCAGCAGCGCGCCCGTGACCGCGACGTCGCGGTCGATTCCTCCGAACGTCGCGCTGGTGGCGCTGACAGCCTGAGCGACGCTGAGGCAGTGCTCGAGCAGACCGTGGGGGTAGGCCTGGTGGTAGTGCTTGGCGGCGGGCGCGACGCGGTAGGCGCTCCACAGCTCGGAGTCCTCGCCGAGCAGCCGCTCCAGCAGCTCGCGCAGGTGCGGCCGGCGGACGGTCGCAAGCAGCTCGCGCAGCTGCGCCTCCAGCTGCTCCACGGTGTGCGCCGGGCCGTCACGCAGGTCCTCCGGCGCGTAGCTCCCGGGCGCGGGCGCCTCCAACCCGCGCAGGTTGATCTGCGGGCCGAACCGGGGGTGGACGGTGTAGCGGCCGCGCACGCGCACCGCCTCGCCTGCTCGCGCCAGCTCCTCGACCTCGCCGAGCTCCTCCCACACCATCGACACCACCGCGCCGGTGCGGTCGCCCAGACGCAGGCGCAGATAGTCCCCGCCGTCGCGCCGCTGCCGGCGTTCGGCCTCGCGCACCAGCAGCACCTGGTCGATCTCAGCACCGTCTTGCAGCTCGTTCACGAACACGCCTTTGACGTTAGGCGTTGCTTCGGACGGCGCGCCCGATCGCGGCGCCGTAACGGCTGTCAATAGATGCGTACATCGACTAGCTCAACTGTCCATGAGAATCAAGAACAAGCAATGTCCAAAGCGTCTAATCAGAACGCGCGACATTTGCCGTCCAGTATCTAGCCGTATCCCTCTGTCATCCCTACTCTTGTTTGATGTAAGACAAGGTTTTACATGGAGTCATCAGAGCATTACACGGAGTCATTGACGGTCATGAGACAGACACCAGGGAGACAGCGACAGACATGACGGAGAACAAGATCAGGGTCGTGAGCTGGAACGTGAACGGGATCCGCGCGCGCTGGCCGCGCCTGGTCGAGCTGTTGAGCGAGCAGCAGCCGGACGTCGTCTGCCTGCAGGAGACCCGCTGCCCGGACCATCGCTTCCCCTACGGGCAGCTGCGCGACCTCGGCTACGAGGCCCAGCACAGCTGCGGACGGGGCGGCGCCGGCGTGGCGATCCTGGTGCGGGCCGACCACGAGGTCGATCGTCGCAGCCTCGCGCTCGACCACGACCACGACATGGCCGCCGGCCGCTGGCTGCAGGTCTCGCTGGGCGGCCTGACGATCAGCTCCGTGTACGTCCCCGCCGGCTCGCTGGAGGAGACCGACGACGCCGAGGCCAAGCTCGCGTTCCTGGAGGCGATCGCCCGCCAGGTTTACGGCGAGCAGGAGCGCCCGATGCTGATCACCGGCGACTTTAACGTCGCGCCGACCGACCAGGACGTCTACGAGCCGGAATGGCTGATCGACTCCTCGCACACGGGCGCCGCCGAGCGCGAGAGCGTGCGGGAGATCATCGCGGAGGGCGAGCTGGTGGACGTCTACCGGCAGTTGCACCCGTCCGAGCGCGGCTACACCTGCTGGGACCAGCGCGACGGCCACTATGCGCGCGACTACGGTCTGCGCATCGACCTCGCGCTGGCAAGCGAGCACCTGACGCCGTACGTGACCCGTTGCGAAGTCAACCACACCTACCGCCAGGGTCGTAAGCCCTCCAACCACGCGCCGCTGGAGATCGAGCTGGAGCCGGTCGCGGCGTAGCGTTCGCCGCAGTCCGCCGCGGGCCCTCCGCGAGCAGGTCCGGATGTCGAGCGGTCGTTCTGGCGCGGTTGTCCGTGCCGCTCACAAACCGTGCCCGATAGGCTCCGCGCCAGATGGCGGAGCTCAAGGGCCTCATTCTCTCCGGCGGCAAGGGCACGCGCCTGCGGCCGATCACGCACACGAGCGCCAAGCAGCTCGTGCCCGTCGCCAACAAGCCCGTCCTGTTCTACGGGATCGAGGCGATGGCGGCCGCGGGGATCGAGCAGGTCGGGATCATCATCGCTCCCGAGACCGGGCCGGAGATCGAAGCGGCCGCCGGCGACGGCTCGCGGTTCGGCGTGGAGATCTCCTACATCGTCCAGGACGAGCCGCTGGGTCTAGCCCACGCCGTGCTGACGGCCGAGCCGTTCCTCGGCGAGAGCCCATTCGTGATGTACCTGGGGGATAACCTGCTGCAGGGAGGGATCTCCGATCTCGTGGCGGCATTTCGCGAGCACAGTCCCGACGCGCTGATCCTGCTCACGCCCGTACCCGACCCGGAGAACTTCGGCGTCGCCGAGCTCGGGCCGGCCGAGTCGGGCCGTCCGGGGGACGTGGGCCCGGTGGTGCGGCTCGTGGAGAAGCCCGCCGAGCCGGCGACAGATCTGGCGCTGGTGGGGGTGTACATGTTCACCGCCGGCATCCATGACGCCGCTCGCGCGATCGAGCCCTCCGCCCGCGGCGAGTTGGAGATCACCGACGCGATCCAGCACCTCGTCGACTCCGGCCGGCGCGTGGAGCCCCACATCGTGCGCGGCTGGTGGAAGGACACAGGCCGGCTGGAGGACATGCTCGAGGCCAACCGGTTGATCCTCGACAACCTGATCGAGCGCCACGACGGCGAGCTGATCGACTCGCAGGTCGATGGGCGCGTCGTGATCGAGGCCGGCGCCCGTCTGGAGCGCACGACCGTGCGCGGTCCCGCGGTGATCGGCTCAGGCGCACAGCTGCGCGACTGCTACATCGGCCCATATACGGCAATCGGAGAGGACTGTGCGATCTCTGGCGCCGAGGTCGAGCACTCGATCTTGCTGACAGGCTCCTCGGTGTGCGACCTGGACGGGCGCATGGAGTCCTCGCTGCTGGGCCGCAACGTGACCGTGCGCCGCTCCGACGGCCAGCCGCGCGCCTACCGGTTCATGGTCGGGGACAACTCCGACATCTCGATCCTCTAGCCATGAGACTGCTTATCACGGGCGCCAATGGCATGCTCGCCCACGACGTGCGCCTCCTCGCCGAGCGCGCCGGGCACGAGCTGGTGCTGGTCGACCTGCCGGAGCTCGACATCACCGACGAGGCGGCCGTCAACGCCTTCTTCGAGCGTGAGCGTCCCGAGGCGAGCGTCAACTGCGCCGCCTGGACCGACGTGGACGGCGCCGAGGGCAAGCAAGCCCTGGCTCACGCGGTCAACGCCGATGGCGCGGGCAACCTCGCGCGAGCGGCCGCCAGGCTCGACACGCCGTTGCTGCACATCTCCACCGACTACGTGTTCGACGGCGCCCCGCCGCTGGATGGCGACGGACGTCCGCGGCCCTACGTGGAGTCCGACCCCACCGGCCCCCGCTCGGTGTACGGCGCGACCAAGCTCGAGGGCGAGCGCCAGGTGCTCGATGCCTCCACGGAGCACACCGTCGTCCGGACGTCCTGGCTCTACGGAGTCGACGGGCGCAACTTCGTCGACACGATGCTGCGTCTGGCGGGAGAACGCGAGGCCGTTCAGGTCGTGGACGACCAGATCGGCTCTCCCACGTGGTCGGGCCACCTCGCCCCCGCCCTGCTCGGGCTGCTCGAACGCCGGGTGCGCGGGCTCGTGCACCTCACCGGCGCCGGTGAGGTCTCCTGGAACGGGTTCGCGCGGGAGATCTTTCGCCAGGCCGAGGTGCAGTGCCGCGTGGAGGCGGCCACGAGCGAGCAGATGGCCCGTCCCGCGCCGCGCCCGGCGTGGTCGGCGCTGGAGTCAGAACGCACCGACGTGCTGCCGATGCCCCCCTGGCAGGATGGCCTGGCGGGGTATTTGGCGGCCCGCGCCGGGATCCTCCGTCCTGAGGGTGGGTCAACGGCGGCGTAGTCCACCCACCGACCCTGGAATGATGCGCGCATGAAACTTCTGGTCTGTGGCGGCGCCGGGTTCATCGGCTCGACGTTCGTGCGCCAGCGCCTGCTGGAGCACGGCGATGAGGTGACGGTGCTCGACAAGCTCACGTATGCCGGGCGCGAGGAGAACTTCCACGATGTTGCCTCCGAGCCCGGGTTCCGGTTCGTGCGCGGCGCCATCGAGGACGGCGAGGCCGTGGTCGCCGCGATCGAGGCGGGCGGTCCCGAGGCGATCGTCAACTTCGCCGCCGAGACCCATGTCGATCGCTCGATCGCCGAACCGGACGCGTTCGTGCGCACCCATGCGCTGGGGACGTACGTGCTGCTGGAGGCCGCGCGCGAGCGCGAGCTGCGCTATGTGCAGGTCTCGACCGACGAGGTCTACGGGTCGATCGACGTCGGCACGTTCACCGAGGAGAGTCCGCTGCGTCCCTCCTCGCCGTACTCCGCGACGAAGACGGGCGCCGATCTGCTCGTGCAGAGCTACTTCCATACCTACTCGCTGCAAGCGAGCATCGTGCGCGGCTCGAACAACTACGGTCCGTACCAGTACCCGGAGAAGCTGATCCCGCTGATGGTGTTGAACGCGCTGCACGGCGACGGGCTGCCGGTATATGGCGACGGCATGCAGGTGCGCAACTGGATCCACGCGACCGACTTCGCCCGCGCGATCGGGCACGTGCTCGCGCACGGCGTGCCGGGCGAGGTCTACAACGCGGGCGGGCCGGACGAGGAGGCCAACATCACGGTCGTCAAGCGCATCATCGAGCTGGCGGGCGCCGATCGGTCACAGATCGAGCACGTCACCGACCGTCCCGGACACGACCGCCGCTACTCGCTCTCCTCCGAGAAGGTGCGCGCGTTGGGCTGGACGCCGCGGGTGCGCTTCGAGGACGGCCTTCAGGAGACCGTCGCGTGGTATCGCGACAACGCCTGGTGGTGGGAGCCGATCCGTTCGGGCGACTACCGGGCGTACTACGAACGCCAGTACGGCAAGGCGCTCAGCTGACGCCCGAGACCTTCCACTTGCCGCCTTCCTTGGCAAGCGTTACGGTCTGAACGCTTTTCTTACCGCCCTTGACGCCCTTCACGCGCGCGGTCGCGGTGGCGCCGTTGATCTGAACCGACTGGACCGTCGTTTCGAAGCTGTCGATCTGTTTGAGCTGGGATTCGATCGCCTGCTTGCAGCCTCCCGAGGCAGTGTTCAGCCGCGCGACGTTGGCGGCGGCGAGGTCTTCGCCGCAGATCTTCTTCGCTTCAAGCGCCGTGGCGTGGCTCTGCAGATGCGCCACGACCTGGGCGACCTTCTGCTGTTCGCCTTTGAAGCTGCTCGTCGAGACGGTGTTGCCGCACGCCGCCACACCCACGGCGAGCAGCGGGGCGCACAGCAGCGCAATGGTCGTTCGGGCCGTCATCGGCCGCAGAGGGTACGCGACCGGCCCGGAGGATGAATCCAGGCCGGTCTGCGTGTGGAGACCCGAGCCGGTCTAGGACTCGTCGTCGCGTCTGAAGCCCAAACGGGCGGAGATGCGGTCGGCCGTTGAGACGAGGTGTGGTCCGAGCGCGTCCACGAGCTCCTCGAGGGAGATCATCGAGGAGTGCGCGGCCATGTTCACGGCGGCGACGACCTCGCGGGACTCGTTGCGCACGGGCGCCGAGATCGAGTGCAGCTCCGCCGCGAGCTCTTCGTCGTTGACGGCGAACCCGGCGTCGGCGACCTCGTCGAGCTCGTTGCGCAGGGCTTTCTTGCTCGTGATCGTGTTCGGGCCGCGCTTGGTCAGCTTCATCTCCAAGAACAGGTCCTTCTGCTCAGGCTCGGGCAGGTGGGCCAAGAGCAGCTTCCCCATCGAGGTGCAGTACGCCGGCAGCCGCGATCCCGGGTGCAGGCCGAGGTCGATCTTGCTCTGGCCGCGCCGGAAGCTGCGGGCGCGGTCGACGTAGAGGATGTCGGAGCCGTCGAGCACCGACAGGTTGACGGTGTAGCTGGTGCGCTGGCGCAGCTCCTCCAGGTAGGGGTGGGAGTGCTCGCGCAGGCCGGTGGAGTTCAGCGCGGACATGCCCAGATCGGTCACGCGCAGCCCGAGCCGGTACTTACGCGAGGCGCCCTGCTCGAGGTAGCCGAGCGCGACCAGCGTGATCACGTAGCGGTGCGTGGTCGAGCGGCTCATGCCGAGCTCGTCGGCGATGTCGGCGATGCCCAGCACGGGGCGCTGGGGGGTGAAGCAGCCCAGGATCGCGAGTCCGCGCTCCAACGACTGCGAGTAGCGGGGCTCACGCAGGCTGGGAATCGACCAGGCGGGCTCTTGCGTTATGTCTGATTTTTTGGAAGTATTCGAACTTGTTCTGGGCATTGCACTCGGTTTCCTGTTCCTTGTCCTGGAGACTTCCCTAAGAGGGGAATTCCATGTCTGAAGGGTCATCATACTTAATATCAGAGCGGGTCTCAATCATAAACATTGGTTTCCCTTTTGGGCTGCCCAGAAACATAGCGGCTTGTGTCTCCGTCTCGGGGCGCCGGAACGGCTGAGGATGCGCTTCTACCTGTTCCTCCCCGGCCAGTGGTGGGATCGCAAAAAGCCCGCGCGCGAGCTGTACGAGGAGATGATCGAGCAGGCGGTGCTGGCGGAGCGGCTCGGCTACGACGGGATCTGGCTGACCGAACAGAACCTCGTGAGCTTCCTGGCGGCGCCGGATCCGTTGCAGCTGGCGGCGACGATCGCGCAGCGCACCTCCCGCATCAGGATCGGCGTGGCGGTGTTCGTGCTGCCGTTTCACCATCCGCTGCGCCTGGCGGGCCAGATCGCGCAGATCGACCAGCTGTGCGACGGGCGCTTCGACGTGGCCTGCGGGCGCGGCGCCTCGCCGTATCAGATGCGCCAGTTCCAGACGGAGCTGGACGAGGCCGACAGCCGCGCGTTCTTCGCCGAGCACCTGCGGATCATGGTCGACCACTGGACCGACCCCTCCGCACACGCCCACGAGGGTCGGTTCTTCTCCTATCCCAACGCGACCGTCCTGCCCCCGCCGCTGCAGCGGCCCCACCCGCCCCTGTGGCTCGCGGCGCTGTCTGCCCGCTCGGTGCGTTGGGCGATCGAGCTGGGGCTCGACTGCGACGTGATCTCGGCGCCGTTCCGCGAGCCGTTCACACAGGTTGAAGGCGTGTATGAGGCGTTCGAGCAGGCGCTGCGCGACTCGGGGCGCGAGCGTTCGCAGACGAGATTCGCCCTCAACCGCATGACGTTCGTCGGCGCCGACGAAGCGGAGTGCCGCGAGGTGCTGCGCTACGTGCTGATGAACCATCGCATCATCGACCAGCAGCTCGGCGATCTGGAGCACGTGCGCGGGGGCGACTACGTGGTCGATGAGGCCGTCAGGGAGGACGAGCCGGGGTTGGACGAGATGTACGCGAACATCGCATTCGGCACCGCCCCGGAGGTGCACGCCAAGCTCGCGCGCTACGCCGAGCTGGGGTGCGACCAGTTCTCGGCGTGGCACAACGTCGGGCAACCCCACGAGCAGGTCTGCGCCTCGATGACCGCATTCGCGCGCGAGGTGATGCCCTCGTTTCACACGCCCGCCGGACACCCGTCGCCGGGAGACGCGTTTATGGGCGATGGGAATGGCGCGGCCGGTTCGAAACAGAGATATCATTCGTGCTAAGAGTTCGATCCTTCACCGTAAACGAAAGGGACGCGGCGATGAGGAGGCTGGCCTATGGCTGTGCCGCGGCGATGGTGCTCGCGGCGCTTGCGCTCGGGGGCTGCGGGTCCTCGAGTTCGGGGAGCTCGGAACTGGCCTCCGGGGCGCCGGTGAAGATCGGCTACCTCGCCTCGCTGACGGGCTTCTGCTCGACGTTCTCCCAGGAATACGTCAAAGGCGCGGAGCTGGCCGTCAAGCGAGTCAACGAACAGGGCGGCGTGCTGGGACACAAACTGCAGCTGATCGTGCGCGACGACAAGGCCACGCCGACCGTCGGCGTCAGCCAGGCGCGCGACCTGGTGCTGAGCGCCCATGTCAAATACCTGGCGGGCACATGCTCGAGCGCGGTCGGCAAGAGCGTCGAGCAGCTTGTCGCCAATCCCAGCCATGTGATCTACGCGGTGGGCGTGTCGGACCCGACGGTGTTCGCAGGCGGCCCGGAAATCTACGCGTTCGACACGATTCCGACCGCGAAGGTCGAGGGCGAGAACGCCGCCGCGTACATCCGCGCACACCCGCAGTGGAAGCGGATCGCGGTGATCAGCGAGGACTACAGCTACGGCTATCAGGTGACGGCCGCGTTCAAAAAGGCGATGGCGGGCAGCGGCCAGAGCATCGTCAGCCAGGACTACGTGCCCGCCGGCGGCAGCGACTACGCCCCCTACATCAACAGGCTGATCGCCGAGCACCCCGACGCGGTGTATTCGACGGTCATCACCGAAGACACGGTGACGCTGGTCAAAGAGGGGCTGCCGCTGGGATTGTTCGCCAAGACCAATTTCTTTGGAATCCTGGACTACGCGACGATCGACGCCATGCCCAAGCCGCCGGTGGGCGTCGAGGGGTACACATTCTATCCGTCCCCCTCGATCTATCACACGCCGTTCGCGCGCGAGTTGGAGGCGCTCGGTGGGGCCGTGGCCAACGGCGGCGCGGCGGGCGACGCGTTCAACCAGATCCAGCTGATCGCGCAGGGGATCGCCAAAGCCAAGTCCACCGACCCGACGAAGGTTCGCGAAGCGCTGGCGGGCGCCACCGTGCAGACCGTCCAGGGCGACGTTGAAATCCACAAGTGCAACCACGAGGTGGCGATGCCGATCGCGATGGGAAGGGTCGTCGGGCCCAACCACACGCTGGCGTTCGCGCACTTCGAGCCGCTGACGCTGGTGAGCACGGACAAGTACCTCGAATGTTGAGGGCGGCGCCGAGCTCGACCCCGCGGTGAGCCTCGCGACGTTCATCGCCCAGCTGTTCGCCGGCCTGGGCCTGGCGTTCGTGCTGTTCTTCACGGCCGCGGGGTTGAACCTCGTGTGGGGCGTGCTCGGGGTGATGAACTTCGCGGCGGGCTCGGTCTACATGCTGGGCGCTTACCTGACGACGAGCGCGATCGCGCGCCTGGGCGCGTCCGCGCTGGGATGGACGGTCGCGCTGTTCGCCGTCCCGCTCGCGGTCGCCGCGTTGGGGGCGCTGGCCGAGGTGACGCTGCTGCGCCGTACTTATCGCGAGGAGGACGAGAACCGGCAGTTCATGATCACGCTCGCGCTCAGCTACCTGATCGCGGGAGCGATCGTGCTCGTGTTCGGCACGCACTTCCGCACGGTCTCGCTGCCGGGCGCGCTGGAGGGCAGCTGGAGCGTGCTGGGCGCGACGCTGCCGCGCTACACGGTGGTGACGATCGTCCTCGGCCTGCTGGTGACGGCGGCGATCTGGTTCGGGCTGCAGCGCACGCGCGCGGGACTGCTGACACGCGCGGCGGTCGACGACCGCGAGATGCTGTCGGTCCTGGGCGTGGACGTGGACCGGCTGTACTCGGCCGTGTTCGCGGTCGGGGTCGGGCTGGGGGCGCTCGGAGGCGTGCTGATCGCCCCGCAGGGGGCGGTGTCGAGCAATCTCGAAACGACCGCGCTCGTGCCGGCGTTCATCGTCGTCGTGACGGGCGGCCTGGGCAACATGACGGGCGCGCTGGCGGCGGCGCTGGCGATCGGGATCCTGCAGAGCTTCGCCACGCTGCGCGACGCGACGCTCGCACAACTGACGCCGTATGCGGTTATGACCGTTGTGCTGCTGGCCCGCGCCGCGTCGGCGCGGCTCGGCTGGTCTGTGGCGGGTGTGCGCCTGCGCCGTAGCGCGACGGCGCGCTCGAGCGCGGGATAGGGAAATAGCATGAGGTGCATGGGGATGGTGCGTTCGCGTCGGGCGCTGCTCGCGGACGGCGGTCCGACCCTGGCGCTGCTGGCGCTTGCGGCGCTGCTGCCGGCGCTGGCCTCGAGCGAGTACGTGCTGCTGGCGGCCTCGATGATCGTCACCGCGCTCGTCGCGGTGAGCTTCAACCTGCTGTTCGGTTACGCCGGCATGTTCTCGTTCGGGCAGGCGGCGTTCTACGGGCTGGGCTCGTACACGACGGTGTTGCTGATGAATGAAGCGGGCGTGGGCTTCTACCTCGCGCTGGCTGGAGCGGTCGCGGTGGCGGCTCTGGCGGCGGCGGTGAGCGGGGCGGTGCTCGTGCGGATGGAGCCGGTGGCGTTCGTGATGCTCACGTTCGCGCTGGGGGCGCTGCTGGAGTTCGCGGCCGAACACTCGCCGAAGCTGACCGGCGGCGACAGCGGCCTGATCGCGAACCTGCCGAGCGCTCTGAATGTGGTCGTGGAGGTGAACGGCGTGTACTACGCGATGTTGGGGGTCGCGGCCGCGGTGCTCGCCGGAGTGTTCGTGTTCGTGCGCGCGCGCTCGGGGTTGGTTCTCAGGGGGATCCGCGAAGATGCACTGCGCGCGCGGACGCTGGGCGTCGCGGTCGAGCGCCGCAGGCTGGGCGTGTTCGTGCTGGCTGCGGGCGTCGCCGCGGTCGGCGGTGGGCTGTCGGTTCTGTCCACGCAGATCGTGTATCCCGACGTGTTCGACTGGAAGATCTCGGCGAACGCGCTGATCGCGACTCTGCTGGGAGGCGTGGGCACGTTCTCCGGGCCAGTGGTGGGGGCGGTGGGGTTGGGGCTGATCGACTTCTATGTGGGCAAGCTGACGACCGACACGCTGCTCGTCGAAGGACTGGTGCTGCTCGCCGTGATCCTGCTGGCGCCCCGCGGGATCGTCTCGCTGCGCCGCAAGCAGGGGGCCGGCCGGCGAAATACGCAGGCAGCGGGGGGAGGGTGACGGTTGTCGGTAGACTTTCGTCTGCTTTGTGAGAGAATGCACGCGTGGTTGCGTCGACAGTGAGCATGCGGGGGCCGTTCGCCGCGAACCTGCGCGGTCACCGCGAACGGCTGGGTCTCTCCCAGGAAGCGCTGGGCGCGATGTGCGGCCTGCACCGCACCGAGATCAGCCTGCTGGAGCGCCGCAAGCGCTCGCCGCGTCTGGAGACGATCGTGATCCTGGCCCGCGGGCTGGACCTGTCCTCGCCGGGAGAATTGCTCGAGGAGATCGACTGAGCAATAGAACCGCACCGCCCTCGCCGTTTGCTCAGGAGCCCTCGGCGCGCCAGCACAGCCACGCTAGGTGCCGCGCACCGGCCTCGAGCGTCGCGTAGCCTCCGACCCCCACCGAAAACAGACAAGCCGACGCGGGGACTCGAACCCCGGACCCCCTCCTTACCATGGA
>Ga0193728_1001237_pt1 | contig 12946 bp, 19 predicted proteins | sample U1c1metaG_FD_143037 | JGI IMG/M metagenome (GOLD analysis project Ga0193728, IMG submission 143037) | Soil microbial communities from a riparian zone of the East river system, Colorado, United States - U1c1 | ecosystem: Environmental > Terrestrial > Soil > Riparian zone | place: USA: East River...
AGCGTGATAAGGGCCGCCGTAAGGCTTGTGCCGGCGGCCGCGCCGCCGGGCCGGGCCGGGCTCCCGCCCCCGGTGTCCCGCGAGCAGCCCGACGCACCGCCGCACGTGCGGAAAACGCGGCTCTAGCGCCCCGGCGCCCGGCTAGCGCCCCGGCGCCCGAGGCTAGCGCCCCGGCGCCCGGCTAGCGCCCAGGCACGCCGCTAGCGCCCTGTGCGCGCCTCGGCGTGGCGCCGGGCGATGTCGGCGATGAGGTCAGCGGGGACGGGCTCGCTCAGCGGGAACTTCAGCGTGCTCTTCGCCGAGCGGTAGGGCTCGAGCCGCCGCTCGAAGTCCGCATCGCCCGCCGGGACCGGGTACAGGCTGACGTGCCGCTTCCAGCCCGCGAAGTACAGCAGCGGCGTGCCGTCCAGCGTGATCGCCGCGATGCCGTAGCCGATCGCCTCCCCGGCCCCGGGCACGGCGCCGAGGATCGCGCGGCGGACGTCCTCCAGGACCGGCCGGACGTCAGCCGGGAACGAGGCGATGTACTCGCCCACCGACGCGAATTCGCTCTCCACCACGCCATCCCCCTCCGCCAGAGCCGCGGCCGTCGTGCGGTGCGGCCGGCCGGCCCGGGGTCGCGCCCCGCCGCAACAACGTGAACGTGCAGACGCTGCTGATAGGGCGACAGTAACCGCACGGCCACGTGGTATTCGCGGGACGGCGCCCGGCCTCCACCGTCCTCATTGACAGGCTACGGCCGAGGCGGCGGCAAGATCGGCATTGGCGTCGGCGGAACTTCCTTTCGGCGAGGGCATACGTTCAGTATGGAAGGGCGGTGCCCGGCGGGCGTATCTTTATGGCGTGGCAGTTCAGGACACGGTGCCGCCGGCGCTTCGCGCATCGGACTCCGATCGCGAGCAGGCGATCGAGCTGCTGCGGCACGGGTCCGTCGAGGGCCGGATCTCGCATGACACCTTCCTGCACCGGATGGACGCCGCCATGCGCGCCCAGGGCGTCGAAGAGCTGGCTGGCCTGGTCCGGGACCTGCCGCCGTCGGCCCGGGAGCCGGACGAGGCCGGGCGGCTCGACCGCTGGACGCAGTGGTGGTCGGCGCGCATCGCCCGCCTGCAGTGGGCGTGGCGGCGGCCGCGGCTGGAGAGCCTGACCCTGCCGCGCGGGGACCGCGTCTTCGTGATCGGCCGCGCGCCGGAATGCGACCTGGCCCTGCTCAACATGACCGTGTCCTGGCGGCATGCCGAGCTGCGGCACTCCGCGGACGGCTGGGTCCTGTCCGATCTCGGCTCGCGGAACGGGACGCACGTGAACGGCTGGCAGGCCGGCGCCGGCTTCACGGTGCAGCTTGGCGATCACGTCAGGTTCGGGACGGCCGAGTTCCGCATCTGCGCGTGACAACCAGCCGAAACGGGGCCGCCGCGGGCGACCCGGGCACGGCCGCGGCGGGCGGGGCTTCCCGGTACTGGCGATATCCTGCCCGCAGGCCCGGTTCACGCTGCGGATGCGGAGGAGAAGCGCGATGACTGCCTCCTCGCCCGCGGCGCAGCGGGCTGCCGTCGCGGCTAACGTGGCGGCCTTCCCGAGCGTCCGGCTGCCCGGCGACGGCCTCAAGCCCGCGTCGGTCGCGCTGTGCGTGGTCTACCGGGACGGCGTGCCGTGCCTGCTGATCACCCGCCGCGCGCCGACCCTGCGCAGCCACGCCGGCCAGTGGGCACTGCCCGGCGGCCGCCGCGACCCGGGCGAGAGCGTCGAGGACGCCGCCCGCCGGGAGCTGCTCGAGGAGACCGGGGTGACGGTCGGCGCGGCCGACGTCCTGGGGGTGCTGGATGACTTCGCGACGCGGTCGGGGTACCTGATCACCCCGGTGGTGATGTGGGGCGGCCCGGTCAGCCCGCAGATGCGGCGCAACGCCTCGGAGGTGGCCCGGATCTACGTCATCCCGGTGGCCGACTTCGACGTGCCGCCGCGGCTGCTGCGCATCCCGGAGTCGGAGCAGCCGGTCCTGCAGCTGCCGCTGCTGGGCAACTGGGTCAACGCGCCGACGGCGGCGATCATCTACCAGTTCTGCCAGGTCGGGCTGCATGGCCTCGCGACCAGGGTGGCGCATTATGAGCAGCCGGTGTTCGCCTGGAAGTAGCCGCGCGGCCGGCCGGTCTGCCTGCTGAGCTTCGGCGGGCCGGTGTGGGTGGGCCCGTGCGGCGGGGTGCCGGTTCGGTACGGTCATCGGGTGGATCGGGGTGTGGTACTGGTGACGGGCGGGAGCCGGGGAATCGGCGCCGCGACAGCGCAGCAGGTGGCGGCGGCCGGGTGGACGGTGTGCCTGACCTACCGCAGTGAGCAGGCGGCGGCCGCCTCGGTCGTGGCCAGCATCGAGGCCGCCGGCGGCACCGCGGCCGCGGTGCGGGCCGACATCGCCGTCGAGGCTGACGTCCTCGCGGCCTTCGCGGCCGCCGACGCGATGGGCCCGGTCACGGCGCTGGTGGCCAACGCGGGCATCGCGGCGGCCAAGGCCCGGGTGGACGAGCTGACCGCCGAGCGGGTGCAGCGGATCCTGGCCGTCAACGTGCTGGGACCGATCATCTGCTGCCGGGAGGCCGTGCGGCGGATGTCGACCCGGCACGGCGGAACGGGCGGCTCCATCGTGCTGCTGTCCTCCGCGGCCAGCCGCCTGGGCTCGCCGGGCGAGTACGTGGACTACGCCGCGTCCAAGGGAGCCGTCGACACCCTCGGCCTCGGGCTGGCCCGCGAGGTGTCCGGCGAGGGCATCCGGGTCAACGTCGTCCGCCCCGGGATCATCGAGACCGACATCCACGCCAGCGGCGGCCAGCCCGACCGGGTGGCCCGGATCGGCCCCGCCGTGCCGATAGGCCGGGCCGGCCGGGCCGAGGAGATCGCCGCCGCGGTGCGGTGGCTGCTCAGCGACGAGGCGTCGTACTGCACGGGCAGCGTGCTCGACGTGGCCGGTGGCCGCTAGCGGGGCCGGCGGCCGCTAGCCGGGGCCGGCTGTCAGTAGCCGGGGCCGGCTGTCAGTAGCCGGGGCCGGCTGTCAGTAGCCGGGGCCGGCGGTCGGTAGCCGGGGCCGGCGGTCGGTAGCCGGGCCGGCGGGCGCCCCGCGATGATGGGCTGATGGGTAACACTCTCCCGCTGGCCGGGCTGCGAGTGGTCGCGCTCGAGCAGGCCGTGGCGGCTCCGCTGTGCTCGCGGCACCTGGCCGACCTCGGCGCGGACGTGATCAAGGTCGAGCGGGTCGACGGCGGCGACTTCGCCCGCGGCTACGACAGCTTCGTGCACGGCATGGCGTCGCACTTCGTCTGGCTGAACCGGGGCAAGCGCAGCGTGGCGCTGGACGTCAAGGCCCCCCGCGGCCGCGCGGCGCTGCTGGCGCTGACCGACACCGCCGACGTCCTCGTATCCAACCTCGGTGCCGGCGCCCTGGACCGCATCGTCACCGACGAGGAGCTGACCGCGCGCAACCCGCGGCTGATCCGGTGCGCGATCAGCGGCTACGGGCCGTCCGGGCCCTACCGGGACCGCAAGGCCTACGACCTGATCGTCCAGGGCGAGGCCGGCGTGACCGCCAGCACCGGCGAGCCGGGCCACCCGGCCAAGCCGGGCGTGTCCCTCGCCGACCTGGCGGGCGGCATCTACGCGGCCGCGGGAATCCTGGCCGCCCTGCACGCCCGCGAGCGCACCGGCCGCGGCGAGCAGGTGCACATCGCGATGTTCGATGTCCTGGTCGAGTGGATGGCGCCGCTGCTGCTCGCCCACCGGGAGGCGGGCATCGACCTCCCGCCGGCGGGCACCCGGCACGCCACCATCACGCCCTACGGCCCGTTCACCGCCGGGGACGGCGCCACGGTCAACATCGCCGTGCAGAACGACCGGCAGTGGCAGCGGCTGTGCGCCGTGCTCGGGCTGAGCGAACTGGCCGACGATCCCCGCGTCGAGCACAACGCCGGCCGGCTGGCGCACCGCGACCTGGTCGAGGCGGCGGTGGCGGCCGCGGCCGCCCGGCACACCCGCGACACCCTGACCGCCGCGCTGGACGCCGCCGGCATCCCGTGGGGCCTGCTCAACGACGTGGCCGGCGTCGCGGAGCACCCGCAGCTCGCCGCCGGCCAGCGGTGGATCCCGGCCCGGCTGCCGGGCGGCGCGCAGGCCGCCGTCCCGGCCCCGCCGTTCCGGATCGGCCCGGACAGTGACCGCCCGCAGCTGCGTGACGGCGTGCCCGGCCTCGGCGCCGACACCCGGGCCGTCCTGGCCGCCGCCGGACTCGACGACGCCCAGATCGCTGCCCTGCTCGCCGACGGCATCGCGGCGCAGGACGACCGCGCCGAGTAGGGCCTATGCCGGGCCGCATCCGGCCGGCCGCGCCCCTCGGGGTCAGGGGCGGCGTTACTGCCCCGCGGCCTGGAACTTGACCACCAGCTCGGCCGGGACCCGGCCCTTGTCCTTGACCTCGATGCCCTCGCTCCGCGCCCAGGCCCGGACGTCCGACGGGTTCGGCCCCCGCCGGGCTGCCGACCGGCTCGCGCGCCGGCTTCCGCCGGCCCCGCCGGCAGTCACCCGGCGCGCGGAGGCCACGAATGGCTGCAGGGCCGACCGCAGCTCGCCGGCGTGGGCCTTGCTCAGGTCAATCTCGTACTGCGTGCCGTCGATCCCGAACCGGACCGTCTCATCGGCGGGGCCGCCGTCCAGGTCATCGGTAAACACAATCTCTGTGCGCTGTGCCACGGTTTCGTTACTCCATTCGGAAGGAAGAGAAGATCGTCCAGCGTACTGTGCGCCCGAAGGGACGCGGGACTAGCCCTCCGGCCCTCCGGTATTGCATAAGGCCGGGCCGCCCCAACCAGCGCGCAATCTCGTTACTTCCGGTACGGGACGCCGGGGTGCTCATGGTCGACCAGGTCGGCGTACTCCGGGTTGGCCGCGATGAAGTCCGTGACGAACGGGCACATGACCGTGGCGGTCTTCCCCTCGCGGCGCACGTCGTCCAGGGCCTCGCGGACCAGCGCACTGCCGACCCCGTGCTCCCGGACCGACGGCTCCACGATCGTGTGGGTCAGGACCATCCGCGAGCCCTCGGACTCGTAGATGAGAGTCCCCGCGACCTCGCCGTTGAGGGTGGCCTGATAGGTCCGCGCGCTGGGGTCGTTGGTGACGACGATGGTGTCGGCGGCGTCAACGACCCCAGCGCTCCCCGCGGTATTCATTGACATTCGGCGGCTGTCCCGACGGCGCGACTGGGGCAGGCGACGGCGCGGCTGGGGCAGGCCCACAGTACCGGCCGGCCGACCACCCGCCCGCATAGCGGCCGGCGCGCCGGTCCGGCCCGGTCAGCCAGGTCCCCGGATTCCCGCGCCGGTGACCATTGAGTCAGCACCGGCTGCCCACTATGTATGCCCGTCCGCCCGCCGCCGGGCGCGATGCGCCGGGAGGACGGCTCCGGTGACCCCTGGGCCCTCACTCGACCGCAGACCGGCCAGGGGCGGCACGGCCGCGCTGCCCGTCTAGTCACATAGGCCCCATGCGCCGCTGAGGCCTTCCGGCGCGGCGCAGGGACCATGATCGTGGGAAGATCCCTCACATCCCAGTGTGTGCAATCTTCCCACGATCTTGAGCGAGACCCGCGGGAGCCGGGCCGCGCGGGCTCTCTCCGCCCGGTCGCGGGCCGCCAGGCCCCGCCAGCCCCGCCCGTCACGCCAGCCCGCCCGTCACGCCAGCCCGCCCGTCACGCCAGCCCGCCCGTCACGCCAGCCCGGGCCGGCGGGCGTCCAGGGGGTGCGCGCCGGCCGGGTCGTAAGCGGGGATTTCCCCACCCAGGCCACGGGCCCGTTCGCGTAGAACGCCGGGTGCGCGAACCCGAGCACGTAGCCCAGGCAGCCGCCCTCGTCGGCGGCGACGAGCAGGCGTCGATCAGACTGGCCGGCCTGACCTGGTACCCGGGAACCGCCATCGTCATATGGTCTCATGTCGCCGCCCGGCCAGTTCCTACGACATGCGCGTATAACGCGGATATGCAGGGCGGACATTTGCCTCTGCCAAGCATCGGCCTTAGGGTTGGAAATTCGGCATGAGGCCAGGCGGCAGGGGGCGTCATGAAGAAGCGGAATAAGTTCATTCTCGGGATTTTGATTATCGTCGGCGGGCTTGCCATTGCGGCCTGCGGAACCAGGACAGTTGTCATTCCGTCAGCGGCCACCCCGACCGTGACGGTAACGCCCGGCTCGACGCCAGCACCGCAGGCCACGACCACCGTGCCCGGACAGCAGGCCCCCGCCGGCCCGCCCGGGCCCGCCGGTCCCGCTGGCCCGGCCGGCCCCGCTGGCCCGGCCGGGACGCCGCCGTCGAATTACGCGCAGGACATCGCTGACGCCGGCATTGTTGCCCCTCCGGGGTGGCTAGCCAGCACGGGCGAGCGGCTGTGCGCAGATTGGCGGAACGGCGAGTCCACGGACCAGACCGACCAGATCCTGCTCGCCGGCGGCATTCATCCCAATCACCTGGCCGCGTTTGACAGCATCACTAATTCTGATGTCTGCCCGGGGGTCACCCGGTGACGTGAAACCGGCCGGCGGCCTGCGCTAGCCGAAGACCGAGAAGTCGAGATGCTCGACAACGAGCCCGGTGGCATTGAAGCGCAGCAGGGACACGCCGGCCAGGTTCTCGCTGCCGCCGTTGGCGAGCCGGGTCCGCGCGCTCCAGCGGACCGCGGCCTGGTCGCCGTCGACGATCGGCTTGTCGAAGTGGCACTCGCAGGACTCTTCCTCCGAGAACACCCGGGCCAGGTAGCCCGGCTCCGGCTCGCGGAAGGGGTCCTGCTGCCAGAACGCGCCCTCGGCGTACAGCGCCGTGATGCCGGCCAGGTCGTGCTCCCGCCAGCCCCGCTGCCAGACGTCCGCCCACCGCTGCGCGGCCTTTCGCGTTTCCATGGGCAGGATTCTAGGGAACCGGTGCGACAGCCGCCGGTCCGCGACACGGCCCGCGGCCGCCCCGGCGAACCGGGCCGGCACGCCGCCGCGGCCGCCCCGGCGAACCAGCGCGGCCGCGTCCGGTCACCGCTGCGCGAAGAACGAGCGGATCTCCGGCGCGACGACGGCGGGCTGGCCGCCCCGGTTGGACGGGCCGGGGTCGCTGGACCCGCCGTGGTCCAGCCCCGCGAACACGGCCTGGCGGCTGCGCGGCAGCTTCTGGCTGAGCGCGTCGAACGCGGGCCGGATGAAGCCGGGCCGCTTCATGTCCCCGCCCAGCAGCAGTACCTCGGCGGTGACGTCCGCGAAGCGGGCGATGGTCCCGGCCGTCTCGGCCAGCAGCAGCCCTTCGTAGCGCACGGTCGGGGCCAGCTGGCGCATGGTCACGGCGTCCGGGCCGGCCTTGCCGTCCTCGCTCTTCATGGCCGCATTGGTCAGCGCCTCGGCCAGCGGCCGCGGCATCAGCTTGAACGCCGGCGGCGCCAGGTCCAGCCCGTGCAGGCTGGTAATCAGCCCGGCGGCCACCTTCCCGGCGGCCAGCTCCCGGTCGAACCGGCCGAGCCAGCCGGTGTACCGGCTGACGTCGCTGAGCAGCAGGGCCGGCTCGTACGCGGCGATCCGGCGGATGCCCGACCCGGCGCGGGCCGCGCTCAGCGCGATGAGGGCGCCCGTGCTGACCCCGAAGACCAGCTCCGCGCCGGACCGGGCCGCCACCGCGGCCAGGTCCTCGACCTCGGTGCGCAGCCCGTGGCCGGCCCGGGGCGGGCCGGACAGGCCGCGGCCCCGCCGGTCGGGCAGGTAGACGGTGAACGCGTCGGCCAGGGCCAGGGCGAGCTGAGTGTGGCTGCGGGCCGACTCGTTGCCGCCGTGCAGGAGGACCACGGCCGGGCCGGTTCCGACCCGGAGGTAGCCGATCGTCGTCCCGTCGGCCGACGTGACCGAGCCGTTGGTCAGCTCCGCGGCGGCCTGGGCGAAATTCATGTCAGTCTCCTTCTGCGCTGGGTGCGCTCTCCCCGTGGAACTGCGCCCACTGGCCCGTCCAGTCCGTCTCCGGGTCGGTGATGCGCGCGATGAGCTGGCCGGTGTAGGCCTCGTCGGCGGCCACCAGGGCGATCCGGTACTCCTCCTCGATCAGGAAGAGCCCGGGCACCCCGGCGGCCAGTGCGGTGTCGATCAGGGCCTGGCTCTCCGCCCGCTGCCGCGCCAGGTGATCCAGGCGCAGCCGCAGCAGGCCGACCACCTCGCCCGGCGGCAGCGCGCTGATCAGCGACAGCGCGGCCACGAAGGCGGGGAACTCGTGCCGGGGCTGCCCGACCAGCTCGGTGAGCCAGTCCCGCAGCTCGGCGCGCCCCGCGTCGGTGATGGCGTACACGGTGCGCTCGGGCCGCTGGCCGCCGCGGCTGGTCTCCTGCTCGGCGACCAGCCCGGCCCTGGATAGCTGTCCCACCACCATGTACAGCGACCCGTGGTTGAACTTGATGCTGCGGTCGTCGCCGTGCTCGCGCAGGTTCCGGCCGAGCTCGTAGGGGTGCATGGGCTGCTGGGACAGGTAGGACAGCACGGCCAGCGCGAGCAGGTTGCTGACCTTCCGCTTGGCGGGCATCGGCGGCTCCTGGTCGGTGTCGGTCACTGTCGTGGCTGGTCAGGCACTCTTGGCCGGGTCGTCCAGCGTGGGCACGCTGCCCTGCGCGTGGGCGCGCCGGGCGTCGGCCAGGGTGAGCGCGGCGTGGTCCAGGCTCAGGTCGAGCTGGATGTCCCCGGCCGGGATCTGCGGCGAGCGCAGGTCGATCACGACCCGGCTGCGCCGCGCGCGGACCTCGAACGCGCCGGAGCTGGTCCAGCTGCCGAGCAGCTTGCGCTGGCCGTGATCGGCGTGCACCTGGACAGGGCTGGTGGTGGTGCTGAGCTGCGTGTTCATCCTCGGGCTCCTTCGCGGGTTCAGCGGATGTTCACGATTAACTATCCATGACTGAATAGTCAGTGTCAACTAATCAAGCCGTCGATCTCGCGACGGGCTCAGTCCGGGCGATCACCCCGGCCCTGGCCGCCGGCGCCGCCAGCTCGCTCTTAGCCGTGCGGTGTCGCAGTGCGACCTGGCGAAACGGGGTGCTGAACGACGCCGCCCGACATAGATCAGCCGGGCGGCGGTCAGCTCCGGCTCTCCCAGCGCCACCGATCCCCGGCCGGGTGGGCCGTCAGCCCGCCGTTGCTCGTGCCGATGACGAACTGCGGCCGGTAGGCGCCCTCGGCGGCCAGCCGGTCCGGCGTCAGCCCGCCGCCCGCCGCGCGGTCGGGGTGGAAGTTCGGCGTCACCCGCAGCCCCGTCACGGACCTGCGCGCGCCGCTTGACGCAAGCGGTCGGTTGCCATAATGTGGCAACCGTTCAGTTGCTACTTAACCGGAGGCTGTCATGGGATTCCCCGATCGGATCGAGCGGGTCGTCGAGATCGCTCACCCGCCGGCCCGGGTGTGGGCGGCGCTGACCACGGCCGAGGGCCTCAGCAGCTGGTTCGGCAACCAGGCGACCATCGACCTGCGCCCGGGCGGGTCGGCCCGGATGACATGGACCGGCGGCCACATCGCCGAGATGCGGGTCGAGCGGATCGAGGAGCCGTCGGTGTTCGGGTTCACCTGGCCGATCTACGGCCTGCCCGCTGATGACCCGCGGCGCACCTATGTCGAGTTCACGCTCGAGCCGGCCGGCGCGGGGACGCGGCTGACCGTGGTCGAGAGCGGCTTTGCCCAGGCCCCGGAAGAGGCTTACCGCACCGCGTATGACGGCAACACCAGCGGATGGGCGAGCGAGCTGGGCGAGCTGGTCGCCTATCTCGATGCCGCCTGATACCGAGGCGGTCGCCGAGCAGGTCTTCGCCGCGCTGGCCGACCCGACCCGGCGGGCCATCCTGGCCGCGCTGGCGTCGGGCGGCCCGGCCACGGCCACCGACCTGGCCGGCCGGATGCCGATCACGCGGCAGGCGATCGCCAAGCACCTGGCCCTGCTGGCCGAGGCCGGCCTGGTGCTGGCCGAGCCGGGGGAGCGGCGCCGGGTGCGGTACCGGCTGCGGTCCGCCCCGATGCAGGTGGCGCAGCAGTTCCTGGCTGCGCTGGCCCGCGACTGGGACGGCCAGCTCGACGCGCTGCGGGACCACCTCAGCCAGTGACCCGGGGCCGTCAGCTCGCAGCCGCGTGTCTCCCACTTCGCAACAACCAGGAGGAATTCATGAGTGATCAAAGTTTCACCCCTGCCTTCGCGGTGCATCAGGCCGCGTCCGAAGCCGCCGGCGCGGCCGGCCCGCCGGGGCTGCCTGCGGTGGTCGACCGGGCCGCCTGGCAGGCCGAGCTCGGTGCGCTGCTGGTGCGGGAGAAGGCGCACACGCACGAAGGGGACGCGATCGCGGCGGCCCGCCGGCGGCTGCCGATGGTGGAGGTGGACTCCGCCACTCCGCTGACCGGCCCGCACGGTCCGGTCACGCTGCTGGAGGTGTTCGAGGGCCGCCGGCAGCTGATCGCCTACTACCACATGTGGCACGCCGGCCATCCCGCCGCCGACCAGTGCGAGGGCTGCACGTTCTACAACGGGCAGGTCCGCGAGCTGTCGTACCTGCATTCCCGCGACGTCACCTACGCCACGCTCTGCCAGGGCCCCTACGACGAGAGCGTCCGCTACCGCGACTTCATGGGCTGGGACGTGCCCTGGTACTCGGTGCAGGACTTCGCGGACGCCCTGCTCGCCGGGCGGGGCCCGTTCGTGCTGGCGTCCTACCTGCGGCGCGGCGACCGGGTGTTCGAGACCTACTGGACCACCCGCCGCGGCGTCGAAGTGATGGCCCCCACCTATGGGCTGCTGGACATGACCGTGTACGGGCGGCAGGAGGGGTGGGAGAACTCACCCGCCGGCTGGCCGAAGGCGCAGGAACCCGGCGGGTGGGGCCGCACCAACGGGCGTCCCACCGCCCAGTGGTCCCGCCTGGAAGCCGGCCGCTCCGACGACCTCAGCACGACCTGAACGTGGAAGGTGGAGATCACCATGAAGACACCTCCGATCGTCTCGCAGCGAGAGTGGGAGGCGGCGCGCCAGCAGCTGCTGGTCAAGGAGAAGGAGCTGACCCGCGCTCGCGATGCGGTGGCCGCGGATCGCCGGCGGATGCCGTGGCTGGCGGTGGAGAAGGCGTATGAGTTCGACGGACCGCAGGGCAAGGCGAGCCTGCTCGACCTGTTCGAGGGCCGCCGCCAGCTGATCGTCTACCGCGCCTTCTACGACCCGGGCGTCCACGGCTGGCCCGAGCGTGCCTGCGTCGGCTGCTCCATGGTGGCGGACCACGTGGGCCACCTTGCTCACCTGAACGCCCGCGGCAGCACCCTGGTGTTCGTCTCGCGCGCGCCGCAGCCGGACCTCGAGCGGGTGAAGGCGCGGATGGGCTGGACGATGCCGTGGTACACCCTGACCGACAAGTTCGACGCCGACTTCGGCGTGGACGAGTGGCACGGCACGAACGTGTTCATCCGCGACGGCGACCGCGTCTTCCGCACCTACTTCACCAACGGCCGGGGCGATGAGGCACTCGGGAGCACCTGGAGTTACCTCGACCTGACCGCGCTCGGCCGGCAGGAGGAGTGGGAGGACTCGCCCGAGGGCTATCCCCAGACCCCGCCGTACCAGTGGTGGAACTGGCACGACGAATACGGCGCCGCCGAGCTGTCACCCGGCAGCTGACCAAGTTCGCCGGGGCCTACCCACCCGGCGGCTGCCGAACATTTCCCGGATACGGTCGAGCGACCAGCCCGACACGAGAAGGCAGCCGATGACCGAACTGCAGGTAATAGCCCGCTACACGATCTCCGCCGGCCAGGAGGACGAAGTCCTGGCCGTGCTCGCCCAGCTGATAGCGGCCGTCCGCGAAGAGCCGGGCAACCTCGCCTTCACCGCCTACCGCCAGCTCGGCGAGGACCGCAAGGTCGTCCTGCTCGAGCGTTATGCCTCCAGTGAGGCCCTGGCCGCCCATCGCGAGACCGCGCACTTCAAGGACCTCGTGCTCGGCCAGATCGTGCCCCGCCTAGACAGCCGCGTCGTCGAGATCTACGAAGTCGGGTAGCCGCCTCGCCCGGCCGCACCCTCCGCGGTCCGGCGCGCCCGCCCCGCTCGCCCCGCCCGGCGCGCCCGCCCCGCCCGGCGCGCCCGCCCCGCCCGGCGCGCCCGCCCCGCCCGGCGCGCCCGCCCCGCCCGGCGCTGGCAGGCAGCATCGCTCGTGCGGGCCGGGGTCATGGCCGGTCATGATCGTGGGAAGATCGCTCACCCTCCGATGTGAGCAATCTTCCCCCGATCAAGGTCCGCCCAGAACAGCTGTGACCTGCGGGGCGGCCGGGGCGGGCGAGACTGAGCCGTCGCCGATCCGACGCCGGACGGCCGCCAGACCCTGGTGTCGCAGTGTTCCGGTTTTCGCCTGTTCCGGCGGGATGGCGGGCGGCGTCGGCAGGCGGCGCTTAGAGTCTTGCCTGATGACATCAAGATCCCCGGCCCGCGCCAGCGCGTGGTCGGAGGAAGGCGGACCACATGCCGTCAGACAGCTCTTACCTTGACTATTCCGGCCGGGACGACGTTCTCGGCGGCGGCGCGCAGCTGATCCCGGTGGCCACCCCGGCCGGCGAGTTCCGGGTGTGGGTGAAGCGGGTCGGCAACAACCCGGACCTGCGGGTGCTCCTGCTGCACGGCGGCCCCGGCGCGACCCATGAGTACCTGGAGGCGTGCGACAGCTACCTGCCCGCCGCGGGCGTGGAGTTCTACTACTACGACCAGCTCGGCTCCGGCTTCAGCGACCAGCCCGACGAGCCGTCGCTGTGGGAGGCCGACCGCTTCGTCGACGAGGTCGAGCAGGTCCGCCAGGCGCTCGGACTCAGCCGGGACAACTTCGTCCTGTTCGGTCACTCGTGGGGCGGGATCCTGGCCATCGAGTACGCCCTCCGCTACCAGCAGCACCTGC
>Ga0193728_1001238_pt1 | contig 12945 bp, 9 predicted proteins | sample U1c1metaG_FD_143037 | JGI IMG/M metagenome (GOLD analysis project Ga0193728, IMG submission 143037) | Soil microbial communities from a riparian zone of the East river system, Colorado, United States - U1c1 | ecosystem: Environmental > Terrestrial > Soil > Riparian zone | place: USA: East River...
TGACGTCGGCCGGGAGGACGTCGCGGCGGGCGAGGCCGGCTTCCTGCGCCCCCTCGACCAGGGTGGTTGTGGTCTCGCGCATCAGCTGGCTGCACAGGGAGTACATCTGCGAGTCCTTGCCGAGCGTCGCGAGCAGGGCGGTGTTCAGGGACCTCTTGGTGCGGCCGAAGGCCATCATGGCCCGCAGCCACTCTTCGAGGGCCGATCCGGGGGACGCTGAACCGCGCAGTTCCTCCGCCTGGCGGGAGAGCGCCTCGACCTGATCGCGGAAGACGGCCTCCAGCAGCGACTGCCGGGTCGGGAAGTGCCGGTAGAGCGTGCCGATGCCGACGCCCGCCCGCCGGGCGATCTCCTCCAGCGACACGTCGTCGGCGCCGCGCTCGGCGATGGCCCCGGTGGCCTCGGCCACCAGCAGGTCATAGTTGCGCCGCGCGTCCGCGCGCATCCGCCGCTGCGTCACGGCCCCGGTTGCCGCGCCGGTCGTGCTCATCACGTCACCTCACTGTGCTCGGCCGCCCCTGGCTGCCCCGAGGCCGCCGCGACACGCGCCGCCACCCAGGTTGCGAACCGGAGGCTACCTCCGTATAGTAACCGGAGGGAACATCCGTATCCAACGGTAGCTCATCCCGCCGGTCTTATCGACAGCGCAGGCGACCCTTCAGGCTCGCCCGGCGCTCTCCTCCACCTGCGTCCTGGAAGGACCCATGCCTTCTTCCGCTCGATCGTCGTCCGTTTCATCCGCTTCTGTCCAGCCTTCCGGCCTGCGGGCTGCCGCCCGCCGCCGCCAGCGGCCCGGCATCACCCTGGCCGTCATGCTCTGCGCTCAGCTCATGATCGTCCTGGACCTCTCGGTCGTGAACATCGCGCTGCCGAACATCGCCCACGGCCTGCACTTCGCGCCGGCCAGCCTGTCCTGGGTGCTGAATGCCTACGCGCTGACCTTCGGCGGCCTGCTGCTGCTCGGGGGCCGGGCCGGCGACATCCTCGGCCGGCGCCGCGTCTTCCTGGCCGGTCTGGCCATCTTCACCGCCGCGTCGCTGGCCGGCGGCCTCTCGACCTCGGCCGGGCTGCTGCTGGCCGCCCGGGCACTGCAGGGGGTGGGCGGCGCGATCGCCACGCCCGCGGTGCTGGCCATCATCATCTCGGGGTACCCCGACGGCCGGGAGCGGACCCGCGCGCTCAGCCTGTTCACCGCCGTGATCATGGGCGGCTCCTCGCTGGGCCTGGTGCTCGGCGGCGTCATCACCGAGTGGTTCTCCTGGCGCTGGGTCCTGTTCATCAACGTGCCCATCGGGATCGCGGTGCTGCTGATCGGGCCGATGTTCATCGCGGAGTCGCCCCGCCAGCCCGGCCGGCTGGACCTCCCCGGCGCCCTGACCTCGACGGCCGGCATGTCCGCCCTCGTCTACGGGTTCATCCGGGCCTCGTCGGATGGCTGGGGTGACTCGGTCACGCTGGCCGCGTTCGGCGCGGCGGTGGCGCTCCTGGCCGCGTTCGTCCTGATCGAGGCCCGGTCGCCCCAGCCGATCACGCCGCTGCGGCTGTTCACCGACCGCAGCCGCGCGGCCTCCTACGTCGTGCGGCTGCTCCTGGTCGCGGGCATGTTCGGGATGTTCTTCTTCCTGACCCAGTTCGTCCAGGAGGTGCTCGGCCTGAGCCCGCTGCTGGCCGGGGTGTCATTCCTGCCCATGACGGCGGCCCTGTTCGCCGTGTCCCGGCTGGCGCCGGTGCTGCTCCCCCGGTTCGGGGCCAAGCCGCTGATGGTGGCCGGCCTGATCCCGGTCGTGGCCGGGATGGCATGGCTGAGCCAGCTCTCGCCCAGCTCGACCTACCTCTCCGGCGTGCTCGGCCCGATGCTGCTGTTCGGCGCCGGCATGGGCGTGGTCTTCGTGCCGCTGACCATGACCTCGCTGGCCGGGGTGGCGCCGGAGGACTCGGGGTCGGCCGCCAGCATGGTCAATGTCATGCAGCAGGTCGGCGGGGCGCTCGGCCTGGCCATCCTGGTGACGGTGTTCGGCACCGCGAGCCGGGCCGCCGCCCGGCACCCGCTGCTGCACGCCGGGCCGGTGGCCCAGGCGCATGACATCCTCACCCGGGGCATGTCCACGTCCTTCCGGGTGGCGGCCGTCTTCGACCTGATCGCGTTCCTGATCGTCCTGCTCGTCATCAAGATCCGGCAGCCGGCCCCGGCCGCAGTGCCGGCCGGCCCGGCACAGCCCGCCGCGGCGGAGACGGCCGCGGAGCAGGAGGCCGACGCCGAGCGCATCCTGGCCGACCTGGGCGACCCGGTCTGACCTCGCCCGGCACCGGGACCCGCCCCTGGCCAGCCGCCGGGCGCGGGTCCCGGGCCGCTCGGGCACCCGGGTCCCGACCTACGATGAGAGGCAGGTTCTGGGCCGACGGCCCGCAGACGACAGCCCGCACGAGGAAGTGCCACTGATGCCCGAGTTCAGCTACGCCGACCTCCTGCCCACTGGGCCGGACGACACGGAATACCGCCTGATCAGCTCAGCCGGGGTCACCGTGCGGCCGGCCCTGGGCCGCGATTTCCTGGAGGTCGACCCCGGCGCCCTGACGCTGCTGACCTCGTCGGCCATGCGCGACATCGCACACCTGCTGCGACCCGCGCACCTGCGGCAGCTGCGGTCGATCCTGGACGACCCGGAGGCCAGCCCGAACGACAAGTTCGTCGCGGGCGACCTGCTGCGCAACGCCTGCATCGCGGCCGGCGGCGTGCTGCCCATGTGCCAGGACACCGGGACCGCCATCGTGATGGGCAAGCGCGGCCAGCAGGTGCTGACCGACGGGCGCGACGACGAGCACATCGCCCGCGGCGTCTACGACGCCTACACCAAGCTCAACCTGAGGTACTCCCAGCTGGCCCCGCTGACCATGTGGGAGGAGCGCAACACCGGCAGCAACCTGCCGGCCCAGGTCGAGGTGTACGCGACGGGCGGGTCGGAGTACAAGTTCCTGTTCATGGCCAAGGGCGGCGGGTCGGCGAACAAGTCCTTCATCTACCAGGAGACCAAGGCGGTGCTGAACCCGGGGCGCATGCTCGCCTTCCTGGAGGAGAAGCTGCGCTCCCTGGGCACCTCCGCGTGCCCGCCCTATCACCTGGCCATCGTGATCGGCGGGACCAGCGCGGAGTTCGCGCTGAAGACCGCCAAGTACGCCTCGGCCAAGTACCTCGACACCCTGCCGGCCGCCGGCTCGCCGTCCGGGCACGGCTTCCGGGACCGCGAGCTGGAGCAGCAGGTACTCGAGCTGACCCGCCGGGTCGGCATCGGCGCGCAGTTCGGCGGCAAGTACTTCTGCCACGACGTCCGGGTCATCCGGCTGCCGCGGCACGGCGCCTCCTGCCCGGTCGCCATCGCCGTGTCCTGCTCGGCCGACCGCCAGGCGCTCGGCAAGATCACCCGCGACGGGGTGTTCCTGGAGCAGCTGGAGGCCAACCCCGCGCAGTACCTGCCCGACACCACGGACGACGAGCTGGACGGCGACGTGATCCGGGTCGACCTGGCCCGGCCGATGAGCGAGATCCGCGCGGAGCTGTCCCGGTACCCGGTCAAGACCCGGCTCGCGCTGACCGGCCCGATGGTGGTGGCCCGCGACATCGCGCACGCGAAGATCGCCGAGCGGCTGGCGGCCGGCGAGCCGATGCCGGACTACCTGCGCGACCACGCGGTGTACTACGCCGGCCCGGCCAAGACCCCGGAGGGCTACGCGTCCGGGTCCTTCGGCCCGACCACGGCGGGCCGGATGGACTCCTACGTCGACCAGTTCCAGGCGGCCGGCGGGTCGCTGGTCATGCTGGCCAAGGGCAACCGCTCGGCGGCCGTGACGCAGGCCTGCCAGCAGCACGGCGGCTTCTACCTGGGCTCCATCGGCGGGGCCGCGGCCCGGCTGGCCCAGGACTGCATTACCAAGGTCGAGGTGCTGGAGTACCCGGAGCTGGGCATGGAGGCGGTCTGGCGCATCGAGGTCCGCGACTTCCCGGCCTTCATCGTGGTCGACGACAAGGGCAATGACTTCTTCGCCGACGTGACCGCCCCGAAGCAGCCGCTGCTCACCATCGGCTCCGGCCCCCGGTAGGACGCGGACATGGCTGACTCCGGATTCCGCATGGAGCACGACTCCATGGGCGAGGTCGCGGTGCCCGCGGCCGCCCTGTGGGGCGCGCAGACGCAGCGCGCGGTGCAGAACTTCCCGGTGTCCGGGGAGCCCCTGCACCCGGCCCTGATCATGGCGCTGGCCTCGATCAAGGCCGAGGCGGCGCTGGTCAATGTCGAGCTGGGCGTCCTTTCGCCCGAGCTGGGCCAGGCCATCCACGACGCGGCGGCGCAGATCGCCGCCGGGCATCATCTGGACCAGTTCCCGCTGGACGTGTTCCAGACCGGGTCGGGGACCTCGTCCAACATGAACGCCAACGAGGTGATCGCGACCCTGGCCAGCCGCGAGCTGGGCCGGCCGGTCCACCCGAACGACCACGTGAACGCCTCGCAGTCCTCCAACGACGTCTTCCCGTCCGCGATCCACCTGGCCGCCGCCCGGCTGCTGGTGACCGCCCTGGAGCCGGCCCTGGCCGGGCTGGCCGGCGCGCTGGCGGCCAAGGCCGACGAGTTCGCTGACGTGGTGAAACCGGGCCGCACCCACCTGATGGACGCCACGCCGGTCACGCTCGGCCAGGAGTTCGGCGGCTACGCGGCGGCGGTCGGGAACGGCATCGGCCGGATCATCGCGGTCCTGCCCGAGGTGGCCGAGTTGCCGCTGGGCGGCACAGCCGTCGGCACCGGGCTGAACGCCCCGGCCGAGTTCGCGGCCCGCGTCATCGCGGCGCTCGCCGCCGCGGACGACCTGCCGCTGACCGAGGCCGCCAATCACTTCGAGGCGGCCGGCGCGCGGGACGCCCTGGTCGCGGCCAGCGGCGTACTGCGCACGGTCGCGATCTCGCTGCTGAAGACCTGCACCGACCTGCGGCTGATGAACTCGGGGCCGCGGGCCGGCCTGGCCGAGATCTCGATCCCCGACCTGCAGCCGGGCTCGTCCATCATGCCGGGCAAGGTCAACCCGGTGATCTGCGAGGCCGTCAGCCAGGTCTGCGTCCAGGTCATCGGCAACGACGCGGCGGTCGCGGCCGGCGGCTCGGCGGGCAACTTCGAGCTGAACGTGATGCTGCCGGTCATCGGCCGCAACCTGCTCAGCTCCATCACCCTGCTGAGCTCGGCCGCCCGGCTGCTGGCCGACACGTGCGTCGCCGGGATCACCGCGCACGCCGGCCGGCTGCGCCGGGCGGCCGAGTCGTCCCCGGCGATCGTCACGGCCCTCAACCCGTTCCTGGGCTACGAGGCCGCCGCGGCCATCGCGCACCAGGCCCTGGAGACCGGGGCGACCATCCGGGACGTCACGATCGACCGGGGCCACGTGGACCGCGGCGAGATCAGCCTGGAGCAGCTCGACCAGGCCCTGGACGTCCTGCGGATGGCCTGGCCGCACGGCCGCCCCGCCGGGCGCCCGTAGCCCCGGCGCCCGTAGCCCGGCGGCCGGGCCGGCGAATTCACATTTTCCTCACAGGAAACCGCAGCGACTGGCCCGATAGTGTCACGCCATGCGCGCTGCAATGGGGGCGGGCCGGCTGATCGCCGGCCGGTACCGCCTGCAGGATCCGATCGGCCGCGGCGCCACCGGCGTCGTCTGGCGGGGCCGCGACGAACTGCTGCACCGCGACGTGGCCGTCAAGGAGGTGATGGTCACCGCCGGGCAGGCGCCGGGCGACTCGCGGCGGACCATCGGGGCCGCCAGCTACCAGCGGACGCTGCGCGAGGCCCGGGCCGCGGCCCGGCTCAGCCATCCGGGCGTGGTTACGGTCTTCGACATCCTGGACGAGGCCGGGAGCCCGTGGATCGTCATGGAGCTGATCTGCGGCCGGTCCCTGGACCAGGTCATCGCGGAGGACGGCCCGCTGCCGCCCCGGCACGCGGCGCAGGTGGGCGCCAGCCTGCTGAGCGCGCTCGCCGCCGCGCACGCCGCCGGGGTGCTGCACCGGGACGTCAAGCCGGCCAACGTACTCGTCGCCGGCGACGGCCGGGTGGTCCTGACCGACTTCGGCATCGCCAAGATCGGCGCCGACCCCGGCCTGACCCAGCTGGGCATGGTGGTCGGGACGCCCGGTTTCACCCCGCCCGAGCGGGTCCGCGGCGAGCCCGCGACGCCGGCCTCCGACCTGTGGTCGCTGGGCGCCACCCTCTACGCGGCGGTCGAGGGCCGCGGCCCCTTCGAGCGGCCCGGCGGCGTCGCCGCCGTCTGCGCCGGCATCGCCCGCGAGGAACCGCCCCGCGCGCCGTCGGCCGGTTCCCTCACGCCGGTCATCGACGCCCTGCTGCGCCGCGACCCCGGCACCCGGCCCGACGCCGCCACCACGGCCACCCTCCTCGCCGACGCAGCCGCCGGCCCGGCCGGCGACGCGGCCGGCGACGCAGCCGCCGACCGGGCCAGCCCATCCGCGGGCCGGCCGGGCACCGGCCACCCGAGCACCGGCCCGGCCGATTACCCGCCCGCTGATTCCCGGCCTGACCACGGGGCTGCGCGCGGCCCGGCCGCGGCCCGCCGCGACTCCCCCGGCGACCCGGCCCTGACCGGCACCGTCACGCTGCCTGCCCCGCCGCACCCCGGCAGTAGGCCCGGGCCGACCGGATTCCTCGACCCGCCGGCCTTCGACCAGCTCTCCATGCCCGCCCCGCCGGGCCTGCCCGGCCAGCCGCTCCCGCCCGGCGGCCCGGCATCGCGCGAGCCCGGCCTGCCCGCCTTCCTGGACCCGGCGACCCGGCAGCCGCCCAGCGGAGCGCGCGGCCCGCAACCCGGCTCGTGGCCCGCGCCGCCGCCCAGCCAGCCGCGGCCGGGCCCGCCGCGACCCAGCCAGCCGCGACCCAGCCAGCCCCGACCCAGCCAGCCCCGACCCAGCCAGCCCCGACCCAGCCAGCCGCGACCCGACCTGCCGCGACCCGGCGGGCCGCCCGGCGGCCAGCCCCGGCGCGGCTCCTGGCGCCTGGTCGCCGTCGGAGCCAGCATCGCCGCCATCGTGGTCGCCGCGCTGCTCGGCCTGAAGCTCTACGACCGCACGCTGACGGCGGTGCCGGACAGCCCGGCCGGAGCCGGCGCCCGCGCCGGAACCGGCGCCGCGGCCAGCGGCCCGACCGGCGCCAAGGCAGGGACCAGGGGCTCGGCCGCCGCGGACACCGGCAGCGCGGCCGGGGACGGGCCGCCGCCGCCCGGCTATGCGTGGCACACGTTCACGGCGGCCCGCCTGGGCGCCGCCGCGGGCTTCGTCATCGCCGTCCCGGCGCGGTGGCAGGCGCACGTCCAGGGCCAGGCCGTCGAGCTGGAGCCCCCCGCCGGCGGCGAGGGCATCGAGGTCAGCCTCGCTCCGTTCACCGCCGCGCAGCCCACCGCGCAGGCTCGTCAGGAGCAGGCCGCGGCGATCACGGCCGGCCAGTACCCCGGCTACCGCCGGACCGCCATCGAGCCCACCAAGTTCCGCGGTCAGGCCGCGGCCGCCTGGCGTTTCACGTGGCGCTCGGGGACCCTATCGCGGACCACGGTGCTGGCCGTCCTGGTGACGCTGCCGACTTCGGCCGGCGCCCAGCCGTACGCGCTGAGCGTGGCCGCGCCGACGCTGCACTTCCCCGCCGCGCGAAGGGTCTACGACACCGCCCTGACCACCTTCCGCCCGCTGCCCGGCTAGGGCGCGTCCCGTAGATCTTGGCGGGTGCGTTCCCACGTGAGTTGCGGCGTGGATGATGACGGGCTGGGGCGGCATGGCCTGGCGGATGCGGAGGGGGCGCGGCCGGGGCGGGGCGCGAGTGCCGGGCGGGACGCCCGGGGCCGCCGTGCCGGGCAGCGTCACCCGCCAGGCCGCCCCGCCACCGCCCGGTGGATCGTTTTCCGTGATCACGACCGTTCTCCTGGCAAAGACCCGGGGTAAGCGGTCGTGATCATGAGAACCGGCCCGGCACGGCCGCGGGCCTGGCGGCGCCCGGGTGATGCTCGGGGGCCGGTGAGACGGCTGTTGCCGATGGGACCTGCGCCAGACCCCGATCAGGGTGTGGCTCCGCCATCCCGTCTCATGATCTGCGCACGATCATGATGCTGCCCCGGCCAGAGCCAGCCGACCGGCCCGCGCCTGGGACCACCGGGACCCACGGGGCGTTTGAGGCGGGCCGCGGACCTGGGTCCCGCCGTCCAGGCGCGGGCGCGGCCCCAGCCGGCGTGCCCGCTCCCGGTTCCGGGCCGGCGTATGGACGCGCCCCGGCGCACTCGCGTAGTTTGCCCCTGTCCGGAGCATCCGCCACACCGCGCGCGTCTGGGGAACACCGTGGACTTCGAGATCCCGGCCGACCTGGCCGGCTACCTCGTTGAGCTGGACGAGTTCATCGAGCGCGAGATCCGGCCCCTGGAGCAGAGCGACGACAACATCCGGTTCTTCGACCACCGGCGCGAGGACGCCCGCACGGACTGGGACCGGGGCGGCCTGCCGAACCGCGACTGGGAGGCGCTGCTGCGCGAGGCCGTGCGCCGGGCCGACGCGGCGGGGCACTACCGGTACGCGTTCCCAGCGCAGTACGGCGGCCGGGACGGCACCAACCTGGGCATGGCTGTCATCCGCGAGCACCTGGCCAGCCAGGGCCTGGGCCTGCACTGCGACCTCCAGAACGAGCACATGGTCGTCGGGAACAACGTCGGCCTGCTGCTGATGCTCCAGTACGGCCGCTCGCCCACCGCCTCTGGCTGGACGCGAGGATCGCTCAACTCCACCCGGGAAACCGGCCAAACGCTAAGCGACACGGCACTAGTACCAGCCGGTGGCCTCCTCGTGTGACCAGGCGCCGCACGGCGAGCCGTACTGGCCCTTGATGTAGCCCAGGCCCCAGCGGATCTGCGTGGTGGCGCTGGTCTGCCAGTCGGACCCGGCGCTGGCCATCTTCGATCCCGGCAGGGCCTGCGGGATGCCGTACGCCCCGGAGGGGTTCTCGGCCGTCGTCCGCCAGCCGCTCTCCCGGCTCCACAGCTCGTTCAGGCAGGAGAACTGCGAGGACGGCCAGCCGTAGGAACCGAGCATCGACATCGCGATCTGCTCGGCGGAGCCGGGCGCCACCGCCGCGGGCGGGGCCGCCGGGGCCGCGGTTGCCGCCGGGGGCGGGCTGCTGGCCGCCGCCTGCTGGGCGGCCTGGGCGGCCCGGGCGGCCCGGGCGGCCTGCGCGGCCCGGGCCGCTCGGGCGGCGGCCGCCTGGGCGGCCTGCCGGGCGGCCGCCACCCTGACCTGCGTCTGCTGGCCCCGGTAGGTGGCGATGGCCCGCTCCGCTGCGGCCGGGCCGGAGGCGATCTGGCTGGCGGCGGCCCGGCCGGACCGGCCGGTGGCCGAGCCCTGGGTCGCGGTGCCGGCCCGGGCCAGGGTCTCGTCCGAGATGCCGCTGGCGGGCCGGGCCGAGGCCGGGCCCGGCCAGGCGACGGCGGTCCCGGCGGCGGCGCCGGCGGCCAGGACCGTGGAGCAGGCCACGGTCATCGTGAGCCTGGAGGGCTTGCTGGCCCGCAGGTAGGCGGGCCGCAGCTTGCTGGTGCTGAGCTTGCTGGTGCTGAGCTTGCTGGTGCTGAGCTTGCTGGCACGGGGAGGTTTCCGGTGCGAGGTCAAGAGTTGCCTTTGGTCAAGCGCGAGGCGCTCGGCTATCACCCGGGATGCTGGCCGGCCGGCGGCCGGGAGGTCCGGCGGGCGGTCGGCAGCGGCGTGCGGACGGGCCGCGGGGCAAGGCGACGAGACCACTATGGGTGACCGTCATGCACGCTGGGTGCTGTCGGCCACCCACATTGCCCGCAATGGCGGGCCAAGCCGACCAGAATGGCCGCTAAACCCTTATGAGGTATCTCACAGGGTTATGGCCGGGGCTGGCTCAGTACCAGCCGTGCGCTTCCCAGAACGACCAGGCCCCGCACGGGGTGCCGTAGCGGCCCTGGATGTAGCCCAGGCCCCACCTGATCTGCGTCGTTACGTTGGTCTGCCAGTCGGGCCCGGCGCTGGCCATCTTGTCCCCGGGCAGCGCCTGCGGGATGCCGTAGGCCCCGCTCTCGCCGTTCTCGGCGTTGTAGCGCCAGCCGCTCTCGCGGCTGTAGATGTCGTTCAGGCAGGGGAACTGGGCCGCCGCGCTGAAGCCGAACGCCGGCAGCAGGTTGTAGGCGACGGACTGCGCCGTGCCGGGGTCCGGGGGCGGCGGGTTGGCCTCGTCCGCGACCGTCCCGCCGCCGGCCGATACCGGCTGCTGGGCGAGCGACGGCGCGCTCTCGACGTCCGTGCTCTTGGCCGCGGCGTCGAGCAGGATCTCCCGCTGCCGGGCCTGCTCCAGCACCGAGGCCGCGTGACTGCTGCGGATGCTCGCGGCGGCGACCGCCGCCGGGTCGATGCTCCCGCTGTGCACGCGAAGGGCCGCGTACGCCCCCGAAGTGATCGCCAGGATGGCCGCCATGGACGTCATGGTGAACACGCCCACGCGCCGGTGCGCCCGTTTCTTGGCGGGGGCAGGCGACCGCCTCCGGTGCTCAGACAATGCGGTCCTTCCGTCGGCCAAGCGCCGCGCGGGCCAGGCGCCCGGCGCGCAGACCGCTGCGGTCCGGGCAGCGAGTCAGCGACGGGCCGGGGGTCGGCTGCCGCCCACCTCGTGGCCGCGAACCGCATGCTGCCTGGGCCAGGGCGCCGCCATCCCGGCGGGCCGGCCATGGGCTGCATGGCCCAGCGCCGTCGCGGCCTAACGTTGCCAGAACCGGGGGGCCGGGCTAGGCGTTTCCGCCGAAAAAGCTGGGTTGCGGGCATCCATTGAGGTCTCGCCCATCACGTTTTGGCTATCCGTGCTGTAACAATTACTAGACGTAATGGCTGGTCGCCCGCCCGGGCGGGCCGGGAGCCGCCGGGCGGCCGGGCGCGGGCTTTCCCGGCGGCCGGGAAGCGGCTAGCTTTCAGCTAACGGCCCCCACAGGTGACGGGATACTCAGACCATGAACGACTCAGCAGGGCGCCACGGCTCGACGGCCCGCCGCTCCTGGGACCTGGGCGATGATCCGGCCCAGATACTGGCCGGCGCCCGGCGGGCCCTGTTCGTCATGGTCGGCGTCCTGGCCCTGCTGTGGGTGATCCAGATCGCCAACTGGGCCGACCACTACAACCTCACGCTGCACTACGGAATCCGCGGGCGCGACGTGGCCAGCCTGCCGGACATCATCACCGCGCCGTTCCTGCATTTCAGCTGGGCGCACATCGAGGGCAACTCCGGCCCGCTGTTCATCTTCGGCTTCCTGGCCGCCTACCGCGGCGTGGCCCGGTTCGCCTGGGTTTCTGCCGTGGTCGTCCTGGTCAGCGGGCTGGCCGCCTGGTTCAGCGAGGGCTCGCACACCGTCGGGGCCGGGGCCAGCGGCGTGGTGTTCGGCTATTTCGGCTACATCATGGTGCGCGGCTTCTTCGACCGGCACCCCATCGACATGCTGGTCGGCGCCGTGATGGCGCTGTGCTTCGCCTACCAGTTCACGGTGCTGCTGCCGCACGCGGGCATCGGCTGGCAGGCCCACATCGGCGGCCTCGTCGGCGGCGTGGCGGCGGGCTGGATCTTCCGGGACCGGAAGGCGCGGGCCGTCGCGGGCACCGCGGGCACCGCGTCGACGTCCGGAGGCAAGCCCGGAAAGGCCGTCTCGCCCGCGACCGGCACCTTCGGCGGGGACCGGGCCGACCTGCACAAGCAGCTGGACGACCTCGGCCTGTAGCGCACCCGGCGGGGGCCGTCCCGCCCGGCTAAGTCTTACCTGTGACGTAATCGACCCGGCTACCACGTCGTCCGCAGACTGGAGGCAGACATCAGGTTCTGAGCCAAGGAGACCAGCATGACCAACCTGACCAGCATCGTTGACGAGTACCTGGCCATCTGGAACGAGACCGACGCCGAAGACCGCCGGAAGAAGATCGGGCAGCTGTGGGCCGCGGACGGCACCTACACCGACCCGCTGGCCGCCGTCTCGGGCCGGGACAGCTTCAGCGAGCTCATCGGCGCCGCCCAGCAGCAGTTCTCCGGACTGCAGTTGGTGCGGGGCGCCACCTACGATGAGCACCACAACATCGTCCGCTTCACCTGGAACCTGGTACCGGGGGCGGGCGCGGAGCCGGTGGCCATCGGCTTCGACGTGGCCGAGGTGAACGAGGTCGGCCAGATCAGCAACGTGTACGGCTTCATCGACAAGATGCCGGCCGGCGCCTGAGCCGGGCGGCCGGCGCCTGACTCAGCCGGGGCGGGACAGGGACTCATCATGGCGCAGCAGCAGCTGGACCAGCGGTACCAGTTCGGGGACCTGCTGCGCCGGTGGCGCCAGGACCGCGGGGTCAGCCAGCTCGCGCTGGGGTCCGACGCCGACGTCTCGCCCCGGCACCTGAGCTTCGTGGAGACCGGCCGGTCCGCGCCCAGCCGGGGCCTGGTGCTCCGGCTGGCCGAGCACCTGGAGATCCCCCTGCGCGGCCGGAACGAGCTGTTGCTGGCGGCCGGCTTCGCGCCGGAATTCAGCCAGAGCGGCCTGGACGCCCCGGGCCTGTCGATGGTCCGGGTGGCCATCCGCCAGCTGCTGACCGGGCATAACCCGTACCCGGCCCTGGTCGTGGACCGGGACTGGAACCTGGTCGAGGCCAACGCCAGCACCGACGTGCTGATTGAGGACGTGCCCGACGAGCTGGCCGCCGAGCCCTTCAACGTCCTGCGCTACAGCCTGCACCCGACCGGGCTCGCGCCGCGGATCCTCAACCTGGAGCAGTGGCGCGAGCACGTGCTGGGCCGGCTCGACCGGCAGGTGCGGGCTACGGCGGACGCCGGGCTGGCGGAGCTCTACCGCGAGCTGCGGGACTACCCGGCCGGGACCGTGGCCGGCGGA
>Ga0193728_1001239_pt1 | contig 12945 bp, 12 predicted proteins | sample U1c1metaG_FD_143037 | JGI IMG/M metagenome (GOLD analysis project Ga0193728, IMG submission 143037) | Soil microbial communities from a riparian zone of the East river system, Colorado, United States - U1c1 | ecosystem: Environmental > Terrestrial > Soil > Riparian zone | place: USA: East River...
GCGACGACGCACCTCCCGAGCCTGATCGGATCGATCACGTCCGTCTCTCCGGCGGAACGAAGTCCCGCGGCGATGCAGCCGAGCGTAGAAACGTGCACCTGGTCTGCGCTCTCCTCCCACCAGTCGAAGCAGGGTCGGCTCCAGGAACTCAGGAGGTAGTCGACCGTCAGGAGGATGGCCGGACGCCAGCGATCGAGATCGAGGTCGTGGCGCCGCGCGTGCTCAACGACGGCCCACAACCACGTCCCGTACCCGTCGAGTTGAAAGTCCCACCACTCGTCATCGCCATCGGCCCCGTCGAGTGTGAATCGAGTGGGGAGCATCTCGTGGTCGGGAACGGGGTCTCCCGCGTTCGCTCGCTCGACGATGCCCTCGATGCGATCCCGTCGTGCCAGCACGATCGAGCTGCACCAGTCGAAGAATGCACCGGCAGATTCAACGCGGCCTGCGGCGGACATGGCATCCGCGATGAACGCGCCGTCCCGGAACCAGGAGTAGCCGCGGTAGGCCGAAAACGTGGGGCTCGCCGGATATGCGCCCGAGGCATCCTGCAGCCCCTCGATGAGCGCGATGCTGCTCGTGGCCAGCGAACGCAGCGCGTCGATATCGACTGGATGCTTGCGGGTGGCTTCGATCATGCCGGTGGTCTCCCCTTGGTAGTGCCGCAAAAGTATGGAAGGGTCCCGAGGCCGAGTGGACCTCGGGACCCTATGGTCGACGGATGTCGGCCGGTGGTGCTCTGACCTAGCCGGCGAGAAGCGCGTCGATCTTGGACTTCGCGCTATCGAGTGCCTGCTGAACCGTCTCGCGCCCGGCCTGAGCCTCGATCAGCGCGGCGGTCATTGCATCCTGGATCGCCTGCGAATTGGCGCCGAGCGATGGGCTCTGCGCGATTTTCTTTGCCGCGTCGAATACCGCCTGGCGGTTCGCCGGCGCGCCCTTGTTCAGGTACGTGGCGAGTTTCGCAGAGTCGGAGATCGTCGGCAGCTCCCAACCGGAGTCGAGACGCACGTTGACCTCTTCGTTCGACGAGGACATGTACACCGCCCACTTCTCGGCAGCGGCAATGTGCTTGCTCTGGGCGTAGACGCCGATGCCGTTCGAGAAGACCGCGCTCGCCGTCTTTGTGTTACCCGGCTCGACCGCGATGTCCCACTTGAATGGGACCTTGGCGAAGTTACCGAACACCCAGGTTCCGGTGTGCAGCATGGCGAGCTTTCCCGCGGTAAACAGGTTGGTGTCGAAGTCGGCGGTTCCCTGGCCGTCAGCGATCGTCGGCATTGTCGTGCCGCTCTTGTCCACCAGCCACTTCGCCGCCGCCAGGCCTGCGGGCGTGTCGAACGCCGCCGTCTTGCCGTCCTTGCTCAGGAAGCTTGCGCCATTCTGAACGAGCGCCTTGTAGTACTCGTTGTAGGTGACGGGCTGGTGGTCGCCCCAGACTCCCTTGGCCTGGTCGGTGATCTTCTTGGCCGCCGCGGTTTCATCCTTCCAGGTCCAGCTGCTGGTCGGGTACGAGACGCCCGCAGCATCGAACAGGTCCTTGTTGTAGTAGAGAACGACATCCGAGAACGAGGTGGGCAACGCGTACTGCTTCCCCGCCGTCTGGTAGGTGTCGAGCAGGCCCGAGTTGTAGACCTTGCTGTCGACGCCCGTCAGCTGCGCCAGTTGGCCGTTCGCCTGCAGCGTCTGGTAGTTGGAGAGACCGTCGATATCGAAGACGTCGGATTCCGTTCCCGCCGCGAGGTCCGTCTGCTGCGCAGTCGCATATCCGGAATACGGAATCGTTTTCACGTTGACCGTGATGTTCGGATTGGCTTTTTCGAATGCATTCACGATCTTCGTCAGGTTGCCGACGTTGGCGCCATCTGAAATGAAGTTCGTGTACGTGATCGTGACGGGACCGCTGTCCGCCTTCTTGGCGGGGGTTGACGCGCATCCCGTCATGACGAGCGCTGCCACGCCTGCCACTGCGAGGGATGCGATGAGCTTTCTTTTCATGTGCTGCTATCTCCTTTGATGTGATGATGCGGTGGTGCTTGTAGTCCAGCGATCACTTGATCCCTGAGCTTGCGACGCCCTGGATGACGTACTTCTGGGCGAAGACATAGAGGGCCAGCATGGGCAGGATGCTCACGACGGAGCCGGCCATGATGACGTCCCACTGCGAGATGTACTGGCCCTGAAGGCCGGCGAGCGCGATGGGGAGCGTCTGCAACTGGGGCGAACGCAAAACGATGAGCGGCCACAGGAAGCTGTTCCAACTCCCCATGAACGAGAAGACCACGAGCGTGGCTAGCGCCGGACGGATGTTGGGCAGGATCACCTGTCCGAAGATCCGGAAATGCCCGGCGCCGTCGATCGTCGCGGCCTCGTCGAGTTCCCGCGGAACCTGGTTGATCGCCTGTCGCAGCAGGAAGATCCCAAACGCCGAGGCCAGCGTAGGGAGGAGCGCCCCAAGATAGGTGTCGAGCAGGCCAAACGTCTTGAGCTCGACGAACAACGGGACGATGAGTACCTGGAGCGGAATCATCATGGTCGCGAGGTAGATTCCGAAGACCACGTTCTGGCCCCGGAACGGCAGTCGGCTGAAGGCGTAGGCCGCGGTCGATGAGGTGACCAATTGCACAACGGTCGTGACGCACGCGAGGATCAGGCTGTTGAGGATGACCTGCGCAAACGGCAGATTGGTGAACAGCTTCCCGTAGGCGCCGAGCGACGGGCTCGCCGGGATCAGCGCCGGGGTGTTGGTGAGATTCGCACCCGGTGTGATCGAGGTGATGATCGTCCACAGGAAGGGGAAGAACATCGCGAGCGCGCCAGCGATGATGACCACGTGCAGGATGATCGCGAGCACGAGCCGCGTGCGCGCCTCGGGTGTACGAAATCCTCGGCGTTTGGGTGCGCGCACGGCTATGGACGCGTCAGCCATAGGTGACCCACCGCCTCTGCCCGCGAACCTGAATGAGTGTGACGGCGAGGATGACGATGAACAGCATCCAGGACAGCGCGGATGCATCGCCCGCGCGTCCATACCGGAAGGTGAAGTCGTAGATCTGCTCAACGACGGACTCGCTCGAGCCGTTGGGACCACCGCCCGTCATCGCATAGATCTGGTCGAAGACCTGGAACCCGTTGACGAGAGAGATCACAATCACGAAGAACGTGGATGGCGACAGCAGCGGAAGCGTGACGGAGAGCAGTCGACGCCAAGGCCCGGCCCCGTCGACCTTCGCCGCGTCATATAGGTCGGTCGGGATCGCCTGCAGTCCGGCCAGCAGGATGACCATGACGAAGCCGAGGTCCTTCCACGCCGAGGCCAGGATGATCGACGGCATCGACCACGCCGGATCCGTCCACCAGCCGGGACCGTGAATGCCGACCCAGGCCAGAACGGTGTTGACGATGCCATTGCTCGGGCTGAGCAGCCAACGCCAGACCAGAGCGACCACGATCCAGCTCGTGATCACGGGCAGGAAGTAGACGCCACGCAGGAGCGATCGGCCCTTGAGTGCGGTGTTGAGCGCGAGTGCCAGTGCGAGTCCACCGAAGTAGACGAGCGGCAGGTATCCGACGATGTAGTAAAGCGTGTGGAGGAATACCGCGCCGGTCTGCGGATCCTGGAGCAGCCCAACATAGTTGCCGAGCCCGACGAACTTCATCGGCGCGAGAAGGTTCCACTGGTTCAGGCTGACCCACGCCGCAGCGACCATCGGGCCGAGCACAAACAGGATGAGCGGGATGGCACTCGGCAACAGGAAGGCGAGCACCGTCAGCAGATACTTGAGTCGACGGCTCCGGCTGGCGGTATCGCGGAGCGGCCGCGAGTGTTTGAATTGCGGCGCCTTGTCGACGAGGGCGGTCTGCGCGGTCACTCGACGCCGCCGGAGGGAGGCGACGCCTGCTCGACCAGGCGTTCGCGAACGAGTCGACCCTGATCGCCGGCGATGTCGTCGGAATCGAACGGGGTCGCCAGCACGAGGGACGCAGCTCCCTGTGCCCAGCTCTCGTCCTGCCAGGACTCGACCGCGACGCCGAGGCCGCGACGGCTCGAGATGAGCGAAGAACGGAGTGCCGGTTCGAAGCCGAAGGACCAATGGGTCCAGGATGCCGTTCCCTCGCCGAGTACGATCACGATCTCGGGATCGAGAGTGTGAACAATGCCCGCCAGCGTCCGGCCGAGCAGGTGCCCCGCCTCGCTGAACACCGCGGCCGCTCCCTCATCGCCGGCATCCGCGGCCGAACGGAGGGCATCGATGCCGCTGTGCTCTCCGATGATTCCGCGTTCGCGCGCCGTGCGAACCAGACCCGCCTGCCCAATGATCGCCTCGAGACAGCCACGATTCCCGCAGGTGCAGAGCGGCCCATCCGGGTCGACGGGAATGTGTCCGATTTCGCCCGCGCCACCGGATGCGCCACGCAGAACGACGCCGTCGACGACAATGCCGGCGCCGATTCCGGTTCCGATGGTGAGCACCAGAAAGCTCTCGTACTGCCTCCCGAGACCGTAGAGCCGCTCGGCCATCGCCAGCGCGTTGACGTTGTTCTCGACCAGAACGGGAAGCTCGAGCTCCCTGCGCAGAGTTGCACCGACAGGAACCTGACGCCACCCCAGCTGAGCCGAGTCGACGAGTCCACTGCCCTGGCCGTCGACCGAACCAGGAACTCCGACCCCGATTCCCAACAGCGGGCTCTTGCCGCCTCCCGCGATGAACCGACGCAGAAGTTCGGTGACGTCGTTCAGCATGGTGGATGCCGCAGCGTCGAACGGCTCACTCGCCGAGCGAAGTACCCCGCCCGCGATGCCAACCTCGACGAATGCGACGTGATCGGGAGCGATCTTGACGCCGATGGCTCGACCCGCCGTGGCGACCAGGCCGAGCATCCGCGCCGGGCGACCGCCCTGCGACGGCGAGTGTTCGAGTTCGGCGAGCAGCCCATCCGAGAGCAGGTCCTTGGTGAGCTGCGTCATGAGCGCGGGAGAGACGTTGAGTGCGCGGGCCAGGTCGGCGCGGGAGGCCGGTCCCTGAGCGCCGAGGTGCGCCAGGATTGCGGACCGATTGACATCGGTTCTCGCGTTCGGTCGAATCGCCATTGGTTCTCCGTCATTCGGGTTCGTCTTTATTCAGGACTAAATAAACCATAGAATGAAGTCGGCGACGGCGTCAAGTCTCAGGGACCAAATGATGTCGAAGGGCCACCCCCACGAAGTAACCCAGAACGCCGGTCTCGATAACGGCGGCTGCGCGCGCCTACTCGACCCGAGGATCGGGCGAGGCGTCGTTCGAAACAACCCCTCGGGTCGAGTAGCCGTCGAAGGCGGCGTCATCGAGACCGAAAGCTACGCGCTCTTCTCCGTGGGCCGAACGGCCTTGCGCGGGACGATCGTCGGCGCCGCGTTCTCGAGCACCGACTGCTTCGTGACGACCACGCGGGCGACATCCTCCGTCGAGGGCACCTCGAACATGATCGGGCCGAGCACCTCTTCCATGATGGCGCGCAGGCCGCGGGCGCCCGTCTTGCGAAGCACTGCGAGATCGGCGATCGCCTCGAGGGCATCCGGTTCGAACTCGAGGTCGACACCGTCGATCTCGAACATTCGCTGGTACTGGCGAACGAGCGCGTTCTTGGGCTGGGTCAGGATGTCCATGAGAGCAACCTGGTCGAGCTGGGTCACCGTCGTGACGACGGGAAGTCGGCCGATGAATTCGGGGATAAGTCCGAACTTGTGCAGGTCTTCCGGGAGGACCTCGCCGAACAGGTTCACGTCGTCGTTCTTGCTGTGCAGCGGGGCGCCGAAGCCGATGCCCTTCTTGCCCGCGCGCTGGGAGATGATCTCCTCGAGCCCCGCGAATGCGCCGGCAACGATGAACAACACGTTGGTGGTGTCGACCTGGATGAATTCCTGGTGCGGATGCTTGCGGCCGCCCTGCGGCGGAACCGAGGCGATCGTTCCCTCGAGAATCTTCAGCAGGGCCTGCTGCACACCCTCGCCCGAGACATCCCGAGTGATCGACGGGTTCTCGGCCTTGCGCGCGATCTTGTCGATCTCATCGATGTAGATGATGCCGGTCTCCGCACGCTTGACGTCGTAGTCTGCGGCCTGGATGAGCTTGAGCAGAATGTTCTCGACATCCTCACCGACGTATCCGGCCTCGGTGAGCGCCGTCGCATCCGCCACCGCGAAAGGCACGTTCAGCCGCTTGGCGAGAGTCTGGGCGAGGTAGGTCTTGCCACACCCGGTCGGCCCGATAAGCAGGATGTTGGACTTGGCAATCTCGACATCGTCGATGATGTCGGCCGAGCTGAGAGTATTGCGGGCACGGATGCGCTTGTAGTGGTTGTAGACCGCGACGGAGAGGGCGATCTTTGCAGCCTCCTGGCCGATGACGTATTCCTCGAGGAACGCGTAGATCTCTTTCGGCTTGGGAAGGTCGAACTCGCTCGACGTTTCTTCGCCCGCCTCGGCGAGACGTTCCTCGATGATCTCGTTGCACAGCTCGACGCACTCGTCGCAGATGTAGACGCCGGGTCCAGCAATGAGCTGCTGCACCTGCTTCTGACTCTTGCCGCAGAAGGAACACTTCAGCAGATCAGCGCTTTCCCCGATGCGGGCCACAGTCGCTCTCCCCTTAGTCAGACCAGTCGAAACTATGTGGGTTCGAGCCTAACCCGCGGCAGGGACACTGACAGCCATCGGTAAGAATTGTGACTTCGGCGTGCCGTAACGTGAACCGCATGCAATTTGCGGCCCGACGACGACTAATCGCGCTCACAATCGGCGGACTCGTGGTCACCGCATCCGTCTTCGGCATCGCTTCACCGGCCTTCGCGCACAACTTTTTGGTGTCATCGACGCCGGCCGACGGCCAGACGTTGACCACGCTTCCCGCAAAGTTCATCATCACTACCAATGAGGGATTGCTCGACCTTTCTGGCCACGGGGCCGGCTTCGCCTTCGACGTTGAGGATGCGCATCACCAGTTCTACGGGGACGGCTGTGTGACCGTCACCGGGCCGAGCATGAGTATCGCGCCGGTCATCGGCGCGGCGGGCAAGTACACGGTGATCTGGCAGATCGTCTCCGCCGACGGCCACATCGTGTCGAACCACTACACGTTTACCTGGGCGCCGAGCGGCTCATTCACCCCGGCGACCGGGTCGAGTCATCCCGAGGATTGCGGCGGAACGTCGGGCGGCACCGCTCCCCCGGACCCGAACCTCGGGCAGGACCCCACCAAACAGTCGACCGCGAACCTCGGACTCGTGCTGGGCATCGGCGGCGGAGTCGTCGGGCTCGGGGTCATCCTGACGCTGGTCATCCTTCTCGCGGGTCGCCGCCGCAAGCCCACTCCCTAGCGCCCGCAACCTCATAACGGTTGTGCAGGAATAACGCCCCGTTCGTACCATTTCTATTGGCAAAACGCGCATTTTCGCGAAGGACTCCTGCAGAACCGTTGTCGCACATGCAAAATGGCCGCCCCGAAGGACGGCCACTCTGGATTTAGCTACTTGACGAGCGCGGGCACCGACTTGCGGGGTGCGAGCACCTGGTCGATGAGTCCGTACTCGAGAGCCTCGGTCGCGCTGAGGATCTTGTCGCGGTCGATGTCCTTGTTGACCTGCTCAGCCGTGCGGTTCGAGTGGAACGACAGCGTCTCCTCGAGCCAGGTGCGCATGCGAAGAATCTCGCGGGCCTGGATCTCGATGTCCGACGCCTGGCTCGTTCCCTCAGAACCCGCAGCGGGCTGGTGGATGAGGATGCGGGCGTTCGGAAGCGCAAGCCGCTTGCCGGGCGCGCCTGCCGCCAGCAGCACAGCCGCAGCGGATGCCGCCTGGCCGAGCGCGAAGGTCTGCACCTGCGGGCGGATGTACTGCATCGTGTCGTAGATGGCCGTCATCGCGGTGAACGATCCGCCCGGAGAGTTGATGTACATCAGGATGTCGCGGTCCGGATCCTGGCTTTCGAGCACGAGCAGCTGGGCCATGACGTCATCCGCGGATGCGTCATCGATCTGCACGCCGAGGAAGATGATGCGGTCCTCGAAGAGCTTCGCGTACGGGTCCTGGCGCTTGTAGCCGTAGGCCGTGCGCTCCTCGAAGGTCGGCAGGATGTAGCGGGCCTCGCCGGTCGGCCGCCCGATGCCGGATCCCAAATTGAAGTTATTCATACGTCTTCCTAGTTAGTCTTCGAGCTACTTGGTCTGTGAATCCGTGTCGGTGCCGCCGCCGCCGACGACGTCGGAGGCGAACTCGCGCAGGTGGTCGACGAATCCATAATCGAGCGCCTCCTGGGCATTGAACCAGTGGTCGCGGTCGTTGTCGATGAGGATCTGCTCGACCGACTTTCCGGTCTGCTCGGCGGTGAGTTCCGCCATCCGCTTCTTCATGTCGAGGATGACGCCGGCCTGGGTCTGGATGTCCGCAGCGGTTCCACCGAATCCACCGGACGGCTGGTGCAGCAGCACCCGGGCGTTCGGCGTGATGTAGCGCTTGCCCTTGGTGCCCGAGGACAACAGGAACTGACCCATGGATGCCGCAAGGCCGATGCCCACCGTGACGATGTCATTCGGCACGAATTTCATCGTGTCGTAGATGGCCATGCCCGCCGTGATCGAACCTCCGGGGGAATTGACGTAGAGGAAGATGTCGCGCTTGGAGTCTTCTGCCGCCAGCAGAAGGATCTTGGCGCAAATCTCGTTTGCATTCTCGTCTCGCACCTCAGAGCCGAGCCAGATGATGCGGTCGCTCAGAAGTTGGTCGAAAATACTGCTGACCAAAGCCGGTTGGGCCATTGTCGCGCTCCGTTTCAGTTATCGCTTGCTGTCGAATCTATCGGAGGCGGTACGGGCATATCGCCGTGTTCGCCGTGGGCAGAGAGCGGCGCGGCGCGGCGGCGCTCTCTGCCCACGGCGAACCAAACAAGCAGGGCGCCGTGGCCGTGCGCACCAGATACGTTGAAGTCATGACTAACCACGATTGGGCCAGTCGCGTCGCCGAAGTCTGGGACAGCGCAGACGAGATCGGCGACAACATCCTGCTCGAGCGAATCGACGCGCTCGTCGCGGAGCGCCCGGCGGATGATCCCGACGCGGTGTTCGAGGCGGCATCCGTCCGCGATTCGGTCGGCCTCGAAGCCGAGGCCGCCGTGCTCTACCAGCGCGCTCTCGACCTCGGACTCGCCGAGCCGAAACGCGGACAAACGTTCATCCAGTACGCGAGCACGTTGCGCAACCTCGGTCGCTACGAGGAAGGGCTCGCACTGCTCAATCGGCTCGAGCCGGATAACGAACTGACGGATGCGGCATCCGCGGTTCGCGCACTCATCCTCGTCAGCGCAGGTCGTCCGGTCGAAGGCGCCGCGATCGCGGTCGGTGCTCTGGCAATGCACCTGCCCATGTACCAGCGATCGATGAAGAACTACGCGGCCGAGTTGCTGAAGGGGGCGGAGTGATCGGCTATCGCGGATCGACGGTACTCGTCACAGGGGCGAGCTCGGGGCTCGGTGCCGAGTTCGCCTCTCAACTGGCCGCCCGCGGCGCGAACCTCATCCTTGTGGCCCGCCGGGCCGAGCGCCTCGAGGCGCTCAAAGCGGATCTTCTCGCCAAGCACGGCGTGATCGTGAACGTTATTCCGACCGACCTGGCTGCGGCGGGAGCATCATCCGCTCTCGCTGCGAAGATCACGAAGCTTGGGCTGCCCGTGCACTCGCTCATCAACAACGCCGGATTCGGAAGCCACAATCGGTTCGAAGACGAGGATGCCGACCGTGTTCACGAGGAGGTTGCGCTGAACGTCGCCGCCGTTGTCGACCTCTCCAAGGTCTTCTATACGGAGTTGCTGCAGCACGGCACGGGTGTCCTTGTGAATGTCGCCAGCACGGCGGCGTTCCAGCCGGTTCCGCGGATGGCGGTCTACGGTGCGAGCAAGGCGTTCGTTCTCAGCTTCACGGAGGCGCTCTGGTTCGAGGCCCGCCCAAGCGGACTCAAAGTCATCGCGCTGTGCCCAGGAGCGACCGCGACGGAGTTCTTCGACGTCGCCGGACCTGAGGCGCGAACGGGTCGCGTGCAAAGCGCGTCGACCGTCGTGGGTATCGCGCTGCGTGCGCTCGACCGACGGAATCCCCCGCCGAGTGTCGTCACCGGATTCACCAATGTTGCCGCCACCATCGCCGAGCGCCTGATGCCGCGTCGCGCTCTGGTCAGCGCGGTCGGAAGACTCACTCGCGGCAGGTCTCGATAACGCCGGGCTCCGCCGCGGCAGGTCTCGATAACGCCGGGCTCCGCCGCGGCTACTCGACCCGAGGGGCTGCGCCCCTCGCTCGCTCATCCCTCGGCCGAGTAGCCGTCCACAGGCGGCGTCACCGAGACCGAGGACGCCAAAACTCCTCGGGTCGAGTAGCCGTCGACAAAGGAGGCGGCGTTATCGAGACCCCGCCACGGAGTTAGTTGTGGTCGTGACCCGCGTGGTCGTCGTTCGCTGAGGCGAGCAGGTCGGCCGCGCCTGAGGTATCGAACTCGTCGTCCTCGCTCGGCTTGCCGATGAACGGGGTGACATCCACCTTCTTGCCCTTGGTATCGACGACGTTCGCCTTCTCGAGGATGAGCGCCAGCGTCTTGCCGCGCGCGACCTCGCCGATCATGGCCGGAATCTGGCCGTTCTCGTCGAGCACCTTGATGAACTCGCCGGGCTCCATTCCGTACTGGGCCGCCGACTGGATGAGGTACTGCGTCAGCTCGTCCTGGCTGACCTTGACCTCTTCCGCCTCGGCGATCGAGTCGATCAGGATCTGGCTGCGGAACGTCTTCTCGCTCGACTCGGCGACCTCGGCACGGTGCACGTCATCCTCGAGGCGGTTCTCGTTCTCGAGGTGGCGGTGGACCTCATCGTCGATGAGTGCCTGTGGAACCGGGATCTCCACCTTCTTGACGAGCTCATCGACGATTTTGTCGCGGGCCTGCGAAACCTGACCGAAGGCCTTCGACTTCTCGACCTGCTCCTTGATGTCGGCCTTGAGCTCCTTGATGGTGTCGAACTGGCTTGCGATCTGGGCGAAGTCGTCGTCGGCCTCGGGCAGCTCGCGCTCCTTGACCGCAAGCAGTGTTACGGAGATGAGTGCCTTCTCGCCGGCGCTGTCGCCACCGACCAGCGTGGACTCGAACGAGGTGGACTCGCCAGCGGTGAGCGAGTCGAGCGCCTCATCGATGCCCTCGATCAGCTCGCCGGAGCCGATCTCGTAACTGATGTTGTTCGCGGTGTCGACCTCTTCGTCGCCGATGGTGGCGACCAGGTCGAGCTGCGCGAAGTCGCCGGTCTTGGCCGGGCGGTTGACCGTGACGAGCGTTCCGAAGCGGCTGCGCAGGGCATCCAGCTCGTCCTGCACGTCGTCGGCGGACACGGTGATCGGGTCAACCTCGAGCTTGAGTCCCTCGTAGTTCGGGATGACGAAGTCGGGACGGACATCCACTTCGACCGTGACAACGAGGTCGCCGGTGAAGGTCTTGACGTCGGGCAGCGTGACAACGTCCGCCTCGGGACGGCCGAGGGTGCGGATCTTCTCGTCCTGCACCGCCTGGCGGTAGAACTTGTCGAGGCCGTCGCTGACCGCGTGGTTCAGCACCTCTTCGCGACCGACGCGCTGGTCGATCAGCTGTGGCGGTACCTTGCCCTTGCGGAAGCCGGGGATGTTCACGGACTCCGCGATGTGGCTGTACGCGTGGTCGATGCTCGGTTTGAGTTCGTCCGGCGTCACAGCGATGGTCAGCTTGGCGCGGGTTGGGCTCAGCTTCTCAACCGTGGTCTTCACGTTGTAGTTCTCCTGATTTGTGTTCGTATCGTGCGAGTCGGGGCGACAGGATTCGAACCTGCGACCTCTCGGTCCCAAACCGAGCGCTCTACCAAGCTGAGCTACGCCCCGGGGCGATGGATGTCTGTAGCCAGCTCAATGGGGGACGCATCGTCACCCGAAAATTGACCTCGGCAAGTCTATAGCGTTGACCTGCACCCGTTGTGGGGTGTCGCGATTCAGCATCCTGCCAGCTAGCGTGGGAGCAACCACCAGTTCGTGTAAGAGGGGAATCGAAATGGCGGATACAACTGCAGCGTCGCAAAGCGAGCCACCGGCACCAGCTCCCGGTTGGTACCGTGATCCAAGAGTTCCATTTCAGCTGCGCTGGTGGGACGGCGGGGGCTGGAGCACCAACGTGTACATGCCGGACCGCACGGCCGCGCCGTCCGCCGAAGCACTCGTGCCGGAACTCGCACTGCACGATGGCAAGTGGGAATGGCCGCAGGCCTGATTCTGGCTTTGGACCCACCACTCTCTTGATAGAGTGATCGTCGCGCTAGGGCTTTGCCCTGACCGCGGGGATGTAGCTCAATGGTAGAGCCTCAGTCTTCCAAACTGATGACGCCAGTTCGATCCTGGTCATCCCCTCCACAAAAACACTGGGAAGTGTGATTCCTAGACGTCCAAGAGTTAGCGGCGTGCCCTCGGCGTGCCTAACTTTTGTGGGTGCCGGTGCGCTCGCGGGCATGACTGATGAGAGCAATCATTTCGAGACGGGCGAATGAGTCAGCTTTGTGGGCTCCTACGACTGCCAGACAACCGGGGTACCTCAGCACAAGGGGCGCGCCACCGGGGGCGGCGAGGATACGTGTTCACCTATGGCGTTGAGCTCAATCCAGACGGGGCTAGCTCGGATTAGGTCTGCCGCCCCTTTGGCGACGCCCGATTGCGAGTAACATCCCGATGCCTACCATGAGCGCGAGAAGTCCGGTTGCCATCAATGGAACGGGGTCTTCGCCCGTTGATGGCAGCGCTGGAGCGGTCGGTGCCGCGACGACGGGGGCGGGCACCAGTCCCACCATTGTGCGGAGCGTGCCGTCGGAGGACACCGCCACATAGCTGGTGCGGGCAGCTGACCACACTACCGAGTCCCAGGTGTT
>Ga0193728_1001240_pt1 | contig 12939 bp, 2 predicted proteins | sample U1c1metaG_FD_143037 | JGI IMG/M metagenome (GOLD analysis project Ga0193728, IMG submission 143037) | Soil microbial communities from a riparian zone of the East river system, Colorado, United States - U1c1 | ecosystem: Environmental > Terrestrial > Soil > Riparian zone | place: USA: East River...
GTTGCTCTAATACTGCTAGGAGAGTTAGGCTTAGGAGGTATTAGCCTCTTATTAATACCTACTAGAGGGCAAGAAAGATAGGGCTAAACACTCGTCGTTATATCGTTAACACTAGGGTTAGTAGTAATTACTATCTCCTTAATATAAGAAGAGTTAAGCCTAGTAAGTATTGGTTCCTTAATATCTACTAGAGGGGGAGGATAAAGATAAGGCTGGACGTCGCTTGTTATATTGCCAACGTAAGAGTTAGTAGTGTTCTTATTAGCCTTATCTAATAATAAGTCTCTAGTACGTATAATTCGCCTTTAGTTACTTATAGAGCTAGTAGCCTAATAGCTTGGAGTTGCTATAGGAAGTTATTAATAGATTTTCGTTGCTGGTTATAGAAGGAAAGTATTTATAGGAAATAGAAATGGAGTGTACTAAGTAAATATTTATAGGAGGGAAGTATGGTAGAGCTACTGGTACTAAGCGGCTTCCTATATATAGGGCTGCCTAAATCCTCCGCAAGCTAAAGCGTATAGCGTGCACGCTAACAGCTAAATCGAAATATAGTGATAACTTAGAAATACTGCAGAGGTTTGTATATAAGGTTTATTATTAGTTATACTTATATCTAAATACCTTATTATATCCTAAGGGAACGGCTTAGCGTTTAAATGCGATAAGGCCAAATAGAAGTAAATGGTAAGGCCTGCTCCTGTGGTCCTTAGAGCTTAGAGAATTACGCTAAGACAGTCGGCCTGTATATATTCTACTCTTAATTTTAGGGTAGAGACTTAGCGACTAGAAGAGTAAATGCCCTGCATTTTTAGGTACTACTTATATAGGTAGTAGTATTATAGGGTATAAATTTGTATAAGGCATAGCTGCGTTAATTAGGGTATAATACGATACTAATTTTATAAGGCGAGATAGGCACTGCTTGTATTAGGCTTTAATTTAAGCGCCTATCTTTAATAATCTATATAGCTACACCCTATACATACTACCCGCTACTTATTTTTGTATATTATCTTATATAGGATCCTACGGGAGCTTCTAAATAGGTTTATTGGTTAATTCCCCTTAGGATTCCTTATTATCTAGAACTAAAATATAACTTAGTAAAAATGTGCTAGTTATAATATTTATATTAAAACTAACTAGTAGCACTTTTAATAGCTTTTAGTATACGCTAGCTTATAGCCTTCTAGTTTACTTCATTTAACCTATTATTTCTTAGTATTTAGTTTACACGTTCTAAAATTTCTTTCCTTTTAGGTAAATTTATATTATTCTAGCCGCGCCCTAAGCTAATAATATTTCTAGCTTCCTTATTTATAAATTTCTATTAATTCTTATTAAAAAAAGGTGCCTTAGCCTAGGCCTATATACTTACTAGGAAACGCTACTACTGCTCTAGGTTATACCGAACTGCATCCCGTACCTACTTTGCACTAGTATTAGCCTTAATATCTATTATACGTAGTAGCGTTTAGAAATAGGTATTAGTGAAATTACTAGGTCCTAATATATCGTAGCAAAGTGGGGTTTTGTAAATAGAGAATTTTAAGTTATTTAAGTGTCTTAGCTAACGCTACCAGAATTACCCCTACTAGTTTGGTTTTATAAGACTAGTCCTCCCGCCTTCCCCGGGGTCGCACTAACTATTTAGGTAAACGCCGCTAGTTCTAGCAGCCGTGCTGGATATAGCCTACCTAATACTTCTACCACGTTACGGAATATGCAGAAAAACTATATAAGGTTATAATTTAGGTAGCCCCTGGCTAATATATTGGATCTTTCTCATACTAATAGCCCTAGGGCTGCTGCGAGGAGTTAAATTGCTAGAAGTTGCCTGCCGTAGCTAATCCGGTTCTCCTTACTGTATTATAGAAGCGAGAGAAGCCGGGCTAAGTTAACGATAATAGTTATATTTTCTATAGTTATTAGAAGGATAATTTATTTTATAGATTATAAAACCTCCCTAATGCTCCGCATAAGCTAGAAAAAGAATCTGCTTGTGAAGTGAAATATTATCTTTATACTATTTTCTAATACCTAAAATAGAATTCTTAATAATATATAGTCTTGAAAATGGCCAATGCGAGGCCTGCGCAACTATATTATATATTAGTAAACTAATAGCTAAAATCTAAGGGGGCTTTGTATATTAAAGCTAGACTTACGGCCTTAATTACTGTCTTTATAGTTTTTGCTATTATCCTAATTATGCCTATATACTAGAGACTTAATATCTAAATAGATAATGTGTATTTAGAGCAATCCTATTAAAGCTATAATTATAAATACTAACTAAGAGTAATACTAGCGTAATAAAGCCAGACGTGCTAGACCTTGTAATCTTTAACTAACTTTTTAAAGAGGTATATTATCTAGAAAAAAATAATAAGTAGGCAGAAAAAGGCACTATATAACGCTATTTTAATAATAGAAGGGTTTAGATGCTATAAAAACTAAGCAGCTACGATGATAATAAGGGTAAGGTAAGTGAATCTGCTAATAGGAGCTATAATATTAAATATCTAAGAAAATAGAAAAGAATAAAGATAAAGGTGGGAGTAGGCTAGTTTATAACGATGTTTTTTCTTAAAAATGAGGCGGGCTATATAAACGCTATATTATTACCGCTAAATGACTTAACTAAGCGGCTTCCTAATAAGTTATCGCCCTAACCTTAGGTAATAAAAGGCACTTAGGGCGTATAGGGGTTAGTTACCTCCTCTATTCTATTACTAAATCAAGTATTTAATACTATCTATAATTTTAGGTAATACTAAATAGAAAAAGAGAAGAGTATAAATCTTTTATTTTAGCTGGTAACTTATAAGTTTTCTATATCCTAATACCCTATATTAATCTTTATCTCCTAGCTATATACTTATAGTGTAGCGCTGTGGTTTATAAATACTGAAATTGTATAGATACTCTACCGGACCTTCTATTAACTTGGTCTTAATATTAAACCTAAAGCGTCTTAGAATAGATTGGCTTGCTAGTATAGCTAACACCTATATTATCTTTCCCTCTTTGTCCTGCTTTTTTACTGCTATTTTAATAAGTGTTCCGCCTAGACCAGACTTCTAATAAGACTTGTATATAGTAAGAGTAGAGATTTTTATCTGGTAATCTTGGGAGTACCTAGTATAAAATTAGCTACGCCCCTAAGCCTACAACCTAAGAACTATACTGATGCCCCTTAGTATAAGTTTGTTCCTTATAAAACTTAATATTATTTAGATTTTTATCTTAACCTAGATTTTTAATACTCTCTAGGAGGCTATTAAGAATACCTTTACTCTATTAGCTTGTAAACTTATACTAGATAAATAGTAGTACTATACAAATACCCTTCTTAGGTAGTGGCTGGGGTTCTAGGCTACTTATAATAAGGACGCTAGATATTATAGTTCCGCTAATTAATACTGTTAAATCTTGCCTGGCCTATAGTGACTTAACTACCTTAGCTTTGTTTTTATTATATAGGCTTTCTATACTATAAACCCTTGAGGTAGAACTAAGAAATATATTAATAAGATTAACTGCGTAAGAATTGTATATATCTATTAGGAATACCTTGGAATATAGCTTCTAAATCTTGAAAGATAGGGAGGTTTTAAAAGCTGAAATAATAATACAGGTTGCTTGAAATACATCTATGTGCGTAAGTGGTTAAATTTAATAAGTAGCTATTATAGGAGAGTAAAGAAAAGTAAAATTAGTAGTAGAAGGAGGAACGCCCTTGAAAGATATATGGAGAAGTTATAATATTAATCAGATAAGAGCTATTAGGACTGTTGTGGATATAACAACTATAGCCCTACTCCGACTAACGGAATTTAGTTCTTTAGTATTACCATTCTACCCTTACTTTAGATAGTATCTAGTAAAGGATTCCGTACGGTAGGCATGACTAAGGATTATCGCTGTACGTATTATACTAATTTATTATTATATATTTTGTGTCTGCTTAGTGTTACCTAATACTTGACCTCTAGGAATGTATATATATAAGCCTAACGCTGCTAACTAGAGATACTAGCGGAATATATCCTTTAATGGAGCACAGCGCAGCTAATAAAGGTAACAATGCTACTGGTATAACTTTCTTTTACTGCATAAGCGCCGTAATTTTAAGGATTTTACGCGTATAGACGTGAATAAGTGGACTTATTTAGGGGCGCTGAGGATTTAAGTTTAATTATATATAGAAATCTTAATACTCTCTAAGCTAGATATAGATAACTATTACTAAGGTACTATACCAAGTTGATATAGCGTCTAAAAAATAGCTCTCCCCTCCCCTTTATTCTTTATATAGTCCTATAAGTTATTAAGAATCTCTTCTATTATAGTCTATAATTTAATTAGAATAAATGCTGTATAGGAGGTGTTATATACCTAGAATATAATTGTGTTAGGGCGATTATATATAAATTTAAAGAATATAGGTAAATAGATAATATCCTGTATTTTATACTCTTTAGTTCTTCTCTAAAGAAGACTAAGAAACTCCTTTTTAGACCTATTAAAGAACTTAATTAAGTTAAAGGTAAGTATACCCGCTTACTACTTATCTAGGTAAATATAGAGAATTTTATGCTATATAAGATCTTCTAGTTATATAGGCCGCCGGTATTATAGGCCTAAAACCCCTGCTTTTAGATATGCCTTTTACTGGTCTATAAGGCTAGCAATTTAATTAGATAATCGACCGGTATTGGGCTCTAAAGGTATATTTTGCTGGCCTTATAGACCTTTAAGTTAGTAAGTGCCGGGATATAGAGGAGCTTTAAGCTTAGTGGTTGATCTAGGATTATTTTCTAGATCTACGTTAATAGATGGTAAAGCACTTACTCTTAGATAAAGATTGGTGATTAATATACTATATCTAGAATCTCGATCCTAATTACAAGTGCTAGCGACCTATATAAGAGGTAGCTAAATAAAACGCTTTAAGAAACTAATAGCCGGTAAGAGCTAGCGAATAACGGGTTTAACAAGCGGGCCAATAATTAACTGAGTAGAAACTATATTGAAGGGTGGAGCGGCCGTAAATAGCTAGCAGAAATAAGGTAGACTAGGGAATAGTTTAAAAGGAGCGGTAAAAATAGTAAAGTTAGGTAGTAAGGAATAATAGCTGTAGAAGGAGCGTTAAAATAACTGGATAAAGGTAATTGTGTATCCTAGCGTAATAGGGCGGAACCAGCTCTATATATTAAGGCGTTCTAGCCTTTAATTCCTACGGAATATATTATTATAGCTTGCGCCTCTAGTGTATTATTAAAAAGTAAATTAATAGGGGGTTTCTGGGCTTTACGGTAGTAGGTAAGCTACGTCTAATTAACCAGCAAGCTAGCTATACGTCCTTACTTTAATTAGCTGTTTAGTTTTCTATTATAGATATTAGAGGAGTATAAGTTATAGTAGTGGGATTTGGAGGAGAGGTGGCGTTTTAGGGGTAATAGGCGGGATGGCTTTTAGGCTTATATATGCGTATAGACTGTATTAAGGGGGGGTCAAGCCGCTAGGAAAATGCTTCTGTATCTTGCAGTACTCCTAGTAGCTATTATTTTAGTTAGTGATATATTTTTACTCTTATATAGATTAAAATGTCTAGCTAATAAAGCTAGAAAGATGTAAAATATATATGCCTTTCATATATATATTAGGAATATATATAATGTTACCCCTACTACTGTATATATCTTCAGAAATCTAGTAACCCGACACTTATGATAACCCCTACCTCCTAGTGCCTACCTACTTATAGTATCCCCTTTCCTATACTTAAATCACTCTATCTATTAGCTAATTTATATAGAAATTACTAGAAAAGGGTTCTTACTAAAAACTCTAACTAGTTTACTAGGGTACTACACTAAGGATAGTCTTTTCTGGGGATTATCTAAACTATATTGTCCTCTTTAAGATAAGCTGGGCATTATCTTCTAGGAACCTAAACAAAATATTAGTTAATATTACTTTAAGAAAAATATGATTTTATAGTTAGCAAGTTTTATTTACCAGTATATTTGTAGTAGAAGGGTTAGGGTTTTCTATAGAGATTTTTAGGTAGATATAAATAATTAAGAGAGGAGTTTAATAGAGAACTAATGAAATAGTAGATAAAAAGGTAGAAGACCTAATGATATTTATACTACCTTTACTATAAATTCAATGCAGTAAAAATAGAGGCTGCCAGTGCTAAGGAGATAAAAATGATATATAGAAGGAGGGTAAGAAGAGATACCTAATATATAGGGTTAATGGTAAATTGAGTATAATATACAGCCTAATAGGTAAGAAAAATATAGTATAAAAATAAGGGGATTATAAGCGCTAATAGAATAGAAAGAGTGTATATTGTAGGAGACTAGTATAATAAGGCAACTAGGGTAAAAAGCGGTGGAGATTATAAGGTAGGGCTAAATGACCTAAATTAAACGAGTAGATTAGGGCGAACTTGCATTCTTAGCCTTGTATAAGGCGTAATGAGTTCTATATATATCTCCCTATCTTACCTTTAAAGGTTTATTAAGATCTTACTACACCCTTTGGAACCGTTAACTTCCCTAAAGGGAGTATTCCTAAACGTGTTGGAATGGTAAAAACGGAGCTGGGACCTAATATTAAGCTAGCTGCTTAATCTCTACTCTTTAAGGAAAGTAGTTTTAAAGTATATACCTAATGTACTTGGATTTAAATTCTCTAACAAGATAGGAAAGAATCTAATTAGTCCTTAGTAGGGATTTAAGGCTTTTAGGGTAGTAGAGTTATAATTAAGGCTTGTATTGATTTATCCTAGGGATCTCCCGTCTATAACGTTTTAAGTATAAGTGATTTGAATTTAGGGTGATGTTTAGGTGCTGGTTATAGGTACTAAGGCGAGGACATACTTATACGAGGGGGTGCTTTATACTAGTATAAATTCGGGGCACTAAAAAATAGGCCCGTTTTTTAGTGCCCCGAATTTATACTAGTATATTATTTCTCCTAAAGTAAGAGTTTCTGCCTACTACTTACTGTTAGATATCCTTATACCTATAAAATAACTAATATTGCTATAAAACTTAGGGCTGCTCTAGTAGAAGAAGAACCAGCAAGGCTTATAGAGCTGAGCGTAAGTCGACTAATTCTGTAGACATTCCCTCTCTACTTAGCTCTTTTATAGTTAATCTAAAGCATTAATAAGGTTCTTAAGTTAGTTTACTAGGCTAAGTTAAAATCGAAATCTTTTACTAAAGAAATAACTTTTAAGGTTGACGTTAAAGGGGCTAGTATTTTGTATTTAAATCTTTTATAGATATATAAGTCTAAGCCTAGCTATAAAGTTATAACCTTTCTTGCCGAAGTTTAGGCCGGAATAGTTGCTTTCTAGAATCCTTAAATTTAGGAAACCTATATAGATAAGTAGAAGTATTTTCTTAAACTCCCGCTTAATTATATAACTTTTATTTGCTTAGTCCTTAAAAAAAACGAGATATATTATAAGATCCTTTGTAGATTTGCTTAAGTAGTTCTATTAAAGCTCTCCTAAAATAGTTATATAGTAGGATTAATAGCTTAAGACTTCTATAGAATTGGCTTAACTACTAAGATCTCGCTTAAGAAGCTTACTTAACAGATAGAAGCCTTTTTTATTAGTGGCGGTAAGTACTACTTAATTGGAGATACTCTAGGAGGGCCTAGTACCTTATTCTTTCTTCCTTTAGAGATAGGGAATATAGTATAAGATCTAGCGATAAATGGTAATCGTTTGTGTGGTAACTATATACCTTTAGATAGGAAAAAGATTTATTAAAGAAGGGTCCTAACTATAATAAATTAATTTAAGCTTTTAAAGTCGCGGGAATTTACGATATATTAAAAGACTATTATATACTTGCCCAAGGCTTAATTAAAGAAGGTATTAGTATAGTTGAGATCCCTATAAATTAGTGTAGATACTAACTTAGCTAGATTCTACTGTTACTATTATATAGAGAGCGATTAGCTAGATTTCAAAGGCTCTAAAAAGAGGATCGGAAACCGTTAAGTAAGGGGATAGTAAGCGACCTAGATACTAAAAAAGTCTACTTAAGAGCCGTAGATATAAAGCTAGTTTAACTCTATAAGGTAAGACGGTTTATCCTAATATATTATAATAGTAGCTAAGTCTAAGGAGATAAGGGGAACTTGCTTCTAGTAGAGTAGAGTGCTAGTACTATAAGCTAAGACTAATATCTGCAAGTTCTTAACGTAGTAAGTCTTATTAGCGCGTTCTAATAGGCCGCCCTAATACTGCGTATATAGGAGGTATATAGATATACTACTGGAAATAATATAGGTAAGGGAAGATAGAACTAAGTGCCTAAGAAAATTCTAACTTTTTATTAGGGAATCCCGAAAATAGTTTATATAATTTAATAGATAAGGGAAGAGATATACCGTATTAGGATTTATTGTATTTAAGTAATATAGATAACTTTAATTTACTTAGTCTCCTACTACCTAATAATTTTAATTTACTTAGTCTCCTACTACCTAATAATTTCGATTTACTTGGCCCCCTATTAGTGGATAACTTTAATTTACCTAACCTCTCTTAAGCGGAGTACTTGAAAATATTTTACTGGGGAGGTAACTTTAATATAATCGGTCTTAATACGGAACAATCTTAACACACTTAATTAGCAATTTGGTATAAACTAGTAACTTATTTTATTGTTCTTTTAGGCTACTCTAACCTATAGGCTATTATATAACTATAAATTCAATATCGCCGCTAACACACGCCTGGCGATTGGGTGTATAGTATACTACTATTCTAGGAGGAAAAGGTATATTTGTCTTCCTATCCAAAACTTATAGAAGGGGGGATCCCTATAAAACCCTAGCAGAGATAAGTAACTGCTTATTCTTGCTAGTTAACTATCCTCCCTAGATAGGGTCTCTTGGCCTTACTATAGCACTAAATATTAGTACCTAGTATATTATTAGCACTAAATACTAGATGTTTTTGCTAAAGAATGCTTACATCTATAATCTAACTCCCTACTTTATCGCGTAAGCCGCTAATCTCCTATTCTAACCTGGTGCTAATATACTAGTTAAAGTATCTTAACTTAGGAGCTGGTTTGTATTCTCTATTACTTAGAAGCTATTTTTCTAGACTTCTTATTATATCTTCCGCCTCTTTACTAATTACTACGCTATCTAGGTGTTTCCTTATTAGGGATTAAGCGGTCTAATATAAATTATATAGGATTGTAATAGATGCTTTAGATCTATACTAGGGTGAATATGCCTAGATAGAGCGGTTTCTTAGTAGTAGCCTTAATAGACAGGTAATAAAACCTTATAAATATACCTCTTCTATAGAGCTAGGACTAAACCTAAGATATAGATAAAAGAGTTGTTGCCGCTAATAAAGGCGTTTTGGGCAGTTATTTGGAGGGGCGTTTTAGGTAGTATTTTTGGTGGGGTGTAGTATACTACGTGACTTATTTTCCTAACCTTAAGAATAAGCCTTATAATGTAAGATATCACTTTAGTAAAACTATTAAGCCACTATTTAGCCTATATTTTTATATAGGTATACCTATAGCACTTTTTTCTTAATAAAACCCTTACCGCTAATACGTTAATCGCGATACTTACTTCTATTGTACCCTAATTCAAATTAACACTCCTATTAATCCTTTAAAGTACACGCCTATAGTATCCTCTTTCCGCTTTTAGTAATATAGTCGCCCTCTTACTCCTAACTAGTGTGCCTAATCTTTATTACGTATAAAGCTATAAATGCGCTATAACTTTCCCGGCTAGACTAAATATACTACCTAAAACCCTCTCCGCTAATATACTGCAATAGGTTACTAGTATTGGATTTGCGTCTATATCCGCTCTTGCCTTTAGGAACTATTATATTATTAAGCCTTCTAGCTGCCTTAGTTACGCGTATACGTATATAGCTGGTAGTATAGTTATGCTAGGTTTTACCAACAATGTATAAATAACGCTAAACGCCTACTATAGTCTTTAGAGGCAAGTCATACTTCTTTTATACTTATTGACGCTTAATATAAGCTTTATAGGTAAGTAATATATTACCTTTCGCTATCTATATATTATTAATACCTTTATTTACTAGGTATACTTAAGCCCTATAGCCTATATTTGGTATATCTGCTACTATTATATAATATAGATAAAATAGTCAACTATTAGGAATATTGGATTCCTAAAGAAGGAGAGAAAGTATCTAAAGAAGATAAAAATCTTCTAGTTTAATTCGAAAACTAGATAATAGAGATATTTATAAGAGTAAAGGTAAGCTATCCGTATATTTGCTAAGCGAAGTTACTAATATACTATAGTTAACTAAGGTAATTGCTATCTATTATATATAAACTCCTAGACGCTAGTTAGAGAAGCGTAGTACTTTAGTTCTGGCGGAGTTTAAAACTGAAAATAGGAATAAGAAGTACTGGTGCTGGTCTAGCTCTTTAGAGTATATAAATAGTAGTTAGCTAGCTTTGGATAAATTAAAAGATTTTTAGAAGTACAATATGGAGGTAGTTCTAAAACAGGCTATTAGTGTAGCTGCCGTGGGTTTAACAGCGGCTTTTGTAGCTTTTATGGCTTTGAAACTTATAGGATATAATCTCCTATGGCAATAGTAAATGGCCTTAAACAAGGACTATAGAGAGCGCTAATTTAAAGTCATACTAGCTCGCTAGCTAGTATATACCTTTTGACAGCGCTTCTAAAGGTAAGGGATCTAGAGGGTAGTGTCTTAGTGTATTTCTAAGTTAAACCTCTACCGTTTGCTATGCCTATACCTATTTCGTGCTAATAAGAGTATTAAATACCCTTATAATATCTATAGCGTTATAAAAGGTACCCTCTTAGCTGTTTTAGCCTATAAATACTTTTAATACTATAAATATATTGTTTTATAGTCTTCTGTCTACCCTATTTTATTATAATATCTTATTATCTAACTTTAGTACTATAGTATATATAAGGTGAAGAAGTAAGACTAGTACTAAGATTGCTAGGCTAATTGCTTTTGATCCCTCCCCTAATAGACCAGTAAAAAGTTATAAACACTTTATCCGTAATCCTAGTTTGTTGCCGTCTACTAATATAGAGGAATATCTACGCTACTCCTAATCTTGACAATTGGCTGTTTTTACTAGATCCTAGTATGTAACTATATTATACTTAATCTGGCTTTCCTTACATCTATTTATACTATAGTCTTAATATATTTAAAAAAGCTTAGGATTCTTAATAAGCTTAGTTTAGATATAAATGACGATTACGTCTATTATAATAAGTCCTATATATATATTAATAAAGTGCGAGAAATAAACTATAAAGGTGATAATATTAATTGCGGAAGGTATTGAATTGAGGATTAGACTATCCGTAAGATAGATATACCGTTCTCCTAAGACTATAACCTCTAAGACTTCCCTAGAGCTGTTATTGCTATAGAAGTCTATTAAGAGTGTTATAACGTGTCTTAAAGCGTGTTCTTTTAGGTTACGCATTAAATATTCTATAACGTGCCCCTTTATATATAAGTTAAACCGGTTTAGAACGAAGGTAAGTAGCGCTATTACCTATAAGATAAATTCTTAAATAGGAATAGAACCTTTAGCAGTTAGTTAATACTACTTAGAAAGGACAAGAATACAGACCAGATCTATCTATAGCAGCATCTATAAGTGCACCCGTTTATATTAATAGTAATATTGCTAGTAGCCTAGCTAAGACTTATAGGACACCTACCAGGCAAAGTAATAACCATGTTTTTGAGTCCTTTGGCCGCAGGTACAGTATAACTACTAAGAGATCCTCTATACAATCCCGCTAGCTTTTAACGTTACTAGCTTAAGGCTACTTAAGTAGCGGTTCCACTTCGCTTACTAGGTAAGGTATTCTATATAGGATAGAGAGCCCAGCTAATAGAAATATCCTTAGAATTAGTATTATAAGGCGCACAACTTAATAGACGTTAATTGATTAGCTAACGGCAAGGATAATAAAACGGGCGACTTTAAGGGTATAGGTAATTAGGCAAGAGCCAAAATAAGAATACCTTAGGTAAATTAATTTAAGTTAAAAAAGGATCTAAATAGTACTCTATATAAGTATTAAACTTTCTATAAAGATCTAAATATCTAGTTAGTATAGAACAACAATTCTATATAGGGACGTTATATATATACGTATAGAGTAATTTGCTGGTATACGGCCTAGAGAATACCTTTTATACCCTTAGCTATTATTAGATATACTTATAGTTGTAGAATTTAGACACTTATATAGCTAGCTATAATTCCTACTACCATCCACAATATATAAGTTGGCCGCTTCCTATATATAACTAGTAACAACTATAATCTTATAGATTATACGGTATAGAAAAGGAAAGAAATAACTAGAAGGACGGAATAAATATAGTTAACAGTCTTAAATAGCTATATAATTTGTGGTTTTATAGAATAAGATATATTTACTATTATAATTTTTTAAGCAAGACAGCCTGCTAGACCTTTTATACCTAGTCTCCCCTAAATAGCTAAAGAACTAAAAATAAGGCAGAATTGTTACTAAAACCTAATATTAGATTAGGGCCTAGATACCGGACAAGAACGTATATAGAGCGAAATTATCTAACAGATAGGGACTAGGATAGTAGCAACTCTTAGTTAGTATCTAGTAGAGCGTGGGCGTATATAGCAGATTCTATATATATTAGGGGAGTTAGAATAAGGCGGATAGAAAAGGGCTATAGCAAACTAGTATCGGGTGGTATTAATCTAACGCTTTAGGACAGAATCCCCCTTCTACTAAATACCCGCTTTATATTAGTTCTTCGCCCACCTTATATATCCTTATCCTAGCTATTTATCCCTTATTCCCGCTCTTTATAGGATC
>Ga0193728_1001241_pt1 | contig 12938 bp, 15 predicted proteins | sample U1c1metaG_FD_143037 | JGI IMG/M metagenome (GOLD analysis project Ga0193728, IMG submission 143037) | Soil microbial communities from a riparian zone of the East river system, Colorado, United States - U1c1 | ecosystem: Environmental > Terrestrial > Soil > Riparian zone | place: USA: East River...
AAGGCCGCGGCGCCGCGAGGCGGCAAGTTGCGTGGTGGCAAGGCAGCGACGTGAGCGTGGACGTACGCGGCTGGCGCATCTCACTGATCGCCGATGCACTCTTGAACGCGGGACCGCGCGCCTCTCTCCCCGATGTGATCGCCATCCTGGAAGCGTCGAGCTACGGCGTGCTGCAGCTGCCGCCGGCGGGCGGAGCGCATGGCCTGCTGCTCGCCGTCACCGCCGATCAAGTCGCCGAATACGCTCACCATGGTTACGCCGTGGTCGCCATTGGCTTGAAGGGCCAGGTCGAGTCCGGCCTGCACTGGCGCCGCCTGTCATCTCTTCTCCGGCAGCGAAACAGCGCACTCCCACCGCGGCATGTGATCGCTCCGAAGATCGATGCCGGAGAAGAAGCGTGCAGACTCGCCGCATTCCTCGTCAGCTACGATGTCCCCGAAGATGAAAAGCGCCGTTGGCGGGTGTGAATCCCGTGCGAGGCGCGTCCTGAACGGGGTGACCCTCGCTTGCGCGTCGCCGATCCAGACCCGTTACAGATTCGGCTTCGCCTGCTTCGACCTTTGTAAATCTTCCTGCTGCAGGCGCTTGGCGAGATCACGCTTCCACACCGTGGCGGCGTGGGCAGTGCGGACAGCGAGCGGTACATCCATCATCTCCGTAGTGGTGTTCTCGATGATCTCCGAGGATTCACCGGCCGCTAGCGACACACGGATGCCGACGAAGTTGCTGCACCAGCCCGGGAACAACTGCTGCGGATACAGTGCTTCATCTTCGGGCATCGCCGGCTGCGGGTTCAATGCGCCGACGGCGTTGGAACAGTCCCATACATTGTTGTAACCCGGAAAAAATCTGGCCGGCGGCAGGGGCACACGAGCGCCCTGTTCGTTCAACAGCCAAACCATCTGCCCTATCTGGCTATCGTCGTCGGTGGGCTGGCCGCCGCTCGGCGGATAAGCCATCGACTCTTTGCCGTACTTCCCGCGCAGAGCGGCCAGAAGCAGGGCGCGATTCGTGTGGATGCGATGCGTGAACCGCGTGATCCGCCAGACTATTTGCGGGCTCGGTGGCGCGGTAAACGACAGGTAGGCGTCGGGCGTGCCGAGAGGATCCGTCTGGATGATGTTGTAGCCGTAATCCGGCTTCTGCGCGCCCGGCCAAGCGTTGTTCGTCATCTGTACGTATCGATCGCCGGGGTACTGCCGGTGCAGCATCTGCAGCGCTTCCTGCGGGGAGACTCCTACGCGTACACCCACCACATCCGGCATCCTAGACGAATCGAGCGCCACGGCCTGTGGTTTCGAACCATCAGCGGCCGGTGCAGATGCGTCGCCCGCTTCAGGCCTGTCGGCCGACGGTGTCGTTGTCGGGTGCGGCTCCTGCTGCGCGCCCTTCTGCTGTGCTTGTCGACGTTGCGCTTGATAGGCCTCTTCCGCGGCCTGGATGGGATTCTGGGCCTGCGCGATTTGGCGAGGCTCGGCCGCGACGCACAAGTGCCTCCGCTGCTGCGCGCCATACAGTCCGACTTGCCACTCATTATCAAGGAGCGCCCGCTATTGCAGGTGGAGTATCTGGAAGGGCTGGCGCTACAGGCCACCTCCGCCACTCGCCACGATGAGGCGCTCACCTACGACATGGAAAGTTGGCGGCTGCTGTCGACGTTCCCGCAAGCACCGGCTGATCTGAAGAACCGCATTGAATTCAATCTCGCGAACTCACTCATGCTGGTGGGACGCTACGGGGAAGCCGATATCTTGCTGCGGGAACTCATCGAGCGCGAATCGAAGACCTTGGGTCCCGAGCATCAACAAACCTTGTATGGCATCGTGGTTTTGGCCAACAGTCTTCTCATGCAATATAAATCCAGCGAAGCGGAAAGCATCCTGGCGCCCGCTGTCGGAAAACTCGAACGCTCCCTCGGGCAAACTCACGGCCGGACCATGCTGGCAAAGCGGGTCATTGGGCTCGCGTACCTCTTGAACGGGAAGTACGAGGAAGCCGCGCGCATGTACGCCGACTCCTACTCGGCATTGGCGCAAAAATTCGGCAACCAGTATCAGAACACGATATCCACGCTAGAGCAGTTGGGCATTGCGCAGCATTTGGGCGGCCACTCGGAACGCGCAGCGGATACGCTCGAAAAAAGCCTGGGTTTTTCCCGCACCATGTACGGCGAAGATAACGCCATGACTCAGCACATCCGCTACATACTCGCCGATTGCCTGCTCGATTTGAAACGAGTGCGCGAAGCCTCGGAACTTCTCGGTGGTCTCCGTCTTGAATTATTGCAACAAGCCGAAGTCACCTCGGATTGGCCGGCACGCCTGGATTTTCAGGCGGCGCGAATCGCGCTGCTTCAGCGCGACACGATGACCGCGCGACGCTTGGCGCAGCGCGCATTGACCGGCATTCAGGATCCGGAAAAACCGCGCTGGGATCATTTACGCGAGCGCGTCATACAAGCCTCAGGCCAGGACACCACCGGTCGATGAGATGCCATATAAGCGTCTCCACCTAGCAAGAAGAAGGATACTTGTATCCGTCGGCGCCTCTTGACGATACGGTACGTATCGTATTATTGTACAGATAACAGTCGCTTCGAGGTGCTTGTGGCATGCCATCGACCACTCTGGAAATCCGCTCGCGTATCAGCCGGGAAGGCGAATTGAAGCTGTGGCTCGAAGAGGTCCCCCTCCCGAGGCCTCGCCCCAATGAGCTCGTCGTCCGAGTCGAGGCCGCGCCGCTCAATCCCTCAGATCAGATCTTGATGTTTGGATCCGTCGACATGACGAGCCTGCGCGCCAGCGGTACGGTGAATCGGCCAATCATCGAGGGCCGCGTTCCGCCTGAGCGGCTGGCAGTCATGTCCGGCCGGCTTGATCTGGCTCTGTCTGTCGGGAATGAAGGGGCCGGTACGGTCATCGCCGCCGGAAGTGAAGTCACCTCGCTCATCGGGCGCGCGGTTGCGATTCGAGCGACAACTGGCTCTTATGCCAAACACCAGATCGTCGAAGCCGCTGACTGCCTCGTTCTTCCGGAGGGGTTGTCTGCCCGTGACGGGGCGGCGGCGTTTATCAACCCGCTCACCGCATTAGGGATGATGGAGACCTTGCGCCGGGAAGGCCATTCGGCGCTCATCCATACCGCTGCTGCTTCCAATCTCGGCCAGATGTTGGTGCGGCTTTGCCGGAAGGATGGCGTGCCACTCGTTAACATCGTCCGAAGCGCAGAGCAGGTGACGCTGCTGCGGGAGCTTGGGGCCGAGTATGTTGTTGACAGCAGCGCTCCGGACTTTATGAACGCGCTGGTTGTGGCAATCGAAAGCACGCGAGCGACCCTCGCCTTCGATGCGATTGGCGGCGGCACAATGGCCTCAACTCTGCTCTCAGCCATGGAGGCGGTGCAGATCCGCAAACTGGCCACCTACAGCCGCTACGGCTCGCCGGTACACAAGCAGATCTACATCTACGGCGTTCTCGACCCGCGTCCCAAAATTCTCGATGGCCAGTTCGTTCTCGATGGCCAGTTCGGCACGGCCTGGAGCGTTGGCGGTTGGCTCATGAGCTGGTTCTACAACAAGATCGGGACCGCCGATGCTGCACGGCTGCGTCGGCGCGTGGCGGACGAGCTGAGGACGACATTTGCCAGCCGGTTCACTGCAGAGCTTAGCCTGCAGGAGGCCCTTTCCCCGCAGGCGATACTCGCGTACTCGCGCCGCGCCACCGGCGCTAAATACCTGATCACTCCGCATACAGGCACCCCATGATCACAGCCCTCGCTCCCAGCCGAAAACGCAGCAATAGCGCGCGGCGAGCCATTTTGACCGCGGCTTTCGCGCTGCTCGAGGAAGAAGGGTTCGAACGCCTTTCCATTGAAGGTGTCGCGGCACGCGCTGGCGTCGGCAAGACGACCATCTATCGTTGGTGGCCCACAAAGGGCGTGATGGCTGTCGAAGCATTTCTCGAGGCGGTGACGCCGGTGATTGCCTTTCGTCGGAGCCGGTCGGCACGCGCCGACATCGTGCGTCAGATGAAGGCGCTGGCCAAACTCTATCGGGGACACACTGGAAACTTGGTGTGCCAGATGATTGGCGCCAGTCAGCTTGACCCCGCGATGCGGAAAGCCTTCACGGAGGGCTTTCTCTATCCCCGACGAGAGCGCGCGTATGCCGTATTCGAACGCGGCGTAGCCGGCGGCGAGTTTCGGGCGGACGTGGACCGAGACGTTGCCATCGATGCCCTATACAGCCCGATCTACTATCGCCTGCTTGCTTCGGGCGCGCCGATCGACGAAGCATTCCTGGATCGCCACATCGAACTGGTTCTTCGCGGTCTGATGGCCTGAGCGACGGCCTCCACCAATGAGCGAAGTCCTCGATCCACCTGCGTCAGCGCCGCCAGCGCACGGTGAGGCGCGCATTGACGAGGCGGAACATGAGATTCTCGCGTCAATTGCCGCCGGGGATCGCGTGGCGATGGAAAGAATATACCTCCGGTATTTCGCCCGACTTGCGAATTTCCTTCGCCGCCTCGGAGTTCGTGCCGATTTTATCGAAGAGTCGATCAACGATATTATGATTGAGGTGTGGCGAGGAAGTGCGTCTCTGGGGGCTGATGTCTCGGTCGCTGTCGCGATCATGCGCTTAGCCTATTCGCGGGAACGGAAGCGTTCTGCATCTACTGACAACACTCCTCCGGGTACTCCCGCCTTGGAAAGCGAGTGGCCGGAATTACCGGCAGTTTGGCGTCTTGCACCAAAGCGACGCCATTTTCTTCCCACGCTGTCCATCGAGGAGAGTGCGCTGTTGCACTTGGTCTATGCGTGTGGGCATTCGCGACGGGAGGTTGCCGAGATAATGGGCTTGTCGTGTGAATGCGTTGACCTGCTGCTGGCGGAGGCACGAAATTGCCTTCTCTGTGCGTGATTTCGCTCGGAACTTAGCATGCGCTGTCGTTTGGGGTACCACCGCACACATAACTCAATGATCTCGGGCTGAAATCTGCGACCGCGATAGATCGGAACCACAAAGTTAGGCCGACTCGTGCGGCGGCTTCCCACGGCACCGGCAGGCCCACCTTGCGGCAGAGAGATCGCGGCCCGGAAGTTGGAACCAGGAGCGGTAGCTCAGCAATAGACCGTTTGGCACGTTCTGCAAGAGCATTGGCGTCTTTTGCTGGTTACGGCGACCCGCTCTTGAGCCACACTGAAATTGTTAGTTCGGGTCCTGAGAGACACAGCGACCTTGATAAAGCCGAAACCTCATGAAGGGTGACACAAATGAAAACACATGAAACCACGACTCCAGTAAGAGCCTTTGATCGCGCCTATATCAACGGCCAGTTCGTCACTCCCCATGGAACGCAGCGATCGGACCTTGCAGCGTCGAATCATCGATGACGGCGCAACCTTCCGGCAGTTGCTTCTTGAAGCGCGGCAGGAACTGGCGCACGAGTACCTCAACCGGCCGGAGATGGATGTCACGGAAGTGGCATTTCTGCTCGGCTACGAGGATTCGAATTCTTTCTATCGAGCTTTCCGAACGTGGGATGGGACGACACCCTCCCAGTTGAGGGCAGCGCTCCGACGATCTGAAATTAGGCAATAAGTGCAAGAGGATAGGCAGGAATTTATGAAAATCTGCACAGTCGGTAAAGCTTGCGGCAATACCTGTATCTCCAAGAACGACATCTGCCATATCGGACCTGGATGCGCGTGCGACTGATAAAAAAGACTACCGCCTGAGGTAGGTGACCTCTAACGCTCGGGGCGACGCTTTTCCCTGTCGCGACTGTCCGTGTTCATCACGCACCACTTTCTTGGCTTTCATGATTTCACTTCCAACATGCTAGTGGCCTCGCTTTATACAGGTAGTTGTATAACTATACAAGTAACTGTATAGTGACCGGTGTGGAGGTCACACGTAAACCGCTGCAGTTTGTGGGTTCCAGCCACGATGATTTGAAGGCTTTCCCCGATGAAGCGCGTCGGGATGCCGGTTTCAATTTGGATTTTGTGCAGCGAGGCCTCGAACCAGCGAACTGGAAGCCGATGAAAACTGTGGGTCCTGGAGTAAAAGAGATTCGCGTGCGGGACGCGACCGGGGCCTATCGCGTAATCTTTTTGGCCACACGTCCGGAAGCGGTTTATGTACTGCATTGCTTTCAAAAGAAAACTCAGAAGACTCGTAAGGCGGATATCGAGCTAGCTGCAACCCGCTTCGCTCAGATAGGAGATTAGAATCATGCGCAAACGCAATATTCAACATACAACGCCTGCCAACCGCAGTGTGTTCTATGACCTGGGGTTCGATGAGGCCGAGGCGCGAGTTCTCGCCATGCGTGCCGACCTGATGGCCGCCCTGCGCGAACACATCAAAGGGCGGGGCTGGACGCAAAGTAAGGCCGCTAAGGAACTCGGCATCACTCAGCCCCGTGTATCGGCACTGATGAAGGGTGCTTGGCGGGATTTCAGCGCCGACATGTTGCTGGTGTTAGCTTCTCGAGTCGGATTGCAACCTACATTGAAGTTGGCCGCTTAATCAACTAAGGAGCTGGCCCGAGGGGCAAAAAGACTGCGCTCTCTTTGTTAAGGTCTTCGCTAATCCCAGCGGTTTCGCCGCCGAAGTGGACGTTCTTGGAGGTCCTTGAACGCTATTGGATGGTGGGCCGTGTTCGATTTGGACTGTTCCGCCGGTTTTTGTGCGAATAAAACTCAAATAGTTTCAGACGCTTGCAGGGCCCCGTAGGCGCAGCTCGGTAGCATTTACTCATTTGCCACCTTTTGACTTTGCCTTACCCCGCTCGGATCTACCGGGTGTGTCGAGAATGTCCAAATCCTGTGCATCGATTTCCGTCCGTCCCTCATCATATCGATGAGTTGGAATCACGATGTAATCAAGGGCATTCTTGTTTATGAAAATGGTCCGATGCCAGCCTTCGGCAGGCAGAAGTATCATTTCCTCTGCCGGATCACCTCCATCAAAGTCAGTCAGCGGATAGAAGGCGCGAAAGAGATCTTCGGGATCGTCAACATTCACGCTGCGCTTCTGTCCGGAGGACAATTGGTAGGTTGCTCTGAGAGCCGTGGCGAAGACGTCTGATGCGAGTGCCTCAACAATCTCCCAGTCACGCGCGTCCGGCATTTGGATGGCGATGTGATCCGGGTAATCTTGGAAGACTTTCTCCTCGGGACCGCAATAGTCATACGCCTCGCTGGAGAAATATAAATCGCTGATAGCTTTCGTCCGAATGGCCACCGTCTGATTCGTTAGGCTTTCCACTGTTACGAAAGATACGTCTCGCTGCAGATCACGATGTAGGTGATGAAACGCGCCCTCGGAAATCGAAAGTAGCAGGGGCGCTCCATCTCCACAAAACTGGACTGATACCTCGCCGTAATAGTTGAGATTCTCACCGACTGAGTCATCGTAAAAGCCGGCTTCGATGGGCGAATGTCTACCAACTAGCGCCTCCGAGCTGGTCCTTAAGACCTTCGAGAGCTTCTTCATCTTGTCTTCGGGAATGGGCGCCGAGCCAGCTTCCCAACGCTGATAGTTGGGTTGCGATACCCCCACCGCTTCAGCGATCTTCGCTTGCGTCAGACCAGCTTTGACTCGGAACTGCTTGAGCTTGATTTTCATATTACCTCCTATACGTATAATATACGTATATTGGAATACAAGCAACGACGCGGGCTTTTGCCCGCGCGCTGGCGAATCTCCCGTGGCGCACCCCCCAAATAGTAGCCGCGATATTGAATAACCTAAGCCGATAGGTTAATATGCCCCATGAGTCGCGTGTTCATTTCTGAAGCGACAGGAGCTGGCATCTACGTCTTTTCGGACGACCATTGCCCGGCGCACATCCACGCTCGGCACCGTGGCGAAGGTTGGATCGCGCGCGTTAGATTCTCCTACCTCGGCAGTACGGTCGATCTCATCAGCATCGTCCCGATCAAGAAAGTTCCTCTACAACGCGTAGTGAATCGCCTCTTGAGCGATGTTCAAGTACGACTGCCGGATTGTCGGCGCAGCTGGTGGTTGACGCGAGGAACAACTTGCTTGACGAACCAGTGGATCCTTGTGCGTGGACCGGGAAGGATCGAGCTTCTCTCGAAACCCGCTCCGAGCGCGAAACAGATTGCTGAGGCCGAGTACGATCCGGCGAACGAACAGGTTTACGTGATCTTTCAAGACGGCACAACAGAGCAGGTGGAATTATGAAGACGAACAAACAACGAATTAGCGACGCTGAGTACGCCGCGGCGCTCGCTGCTGGCCGAATTGAGGCAGAGATCGAAATTCGGGCGCAAGCTGTTCGCTACGTCCCCGAACGCGACGCCATCGAGATCGTCACGAACCACAATGCTGGCTTTTTGATTCCGCGACAGTGGATCGGCGCATTACAGGACGTACCTCCCGAAGAGTTGGGCAAGCTCGAAGTGTGGCCGGATGGATCGGCGATTGAACTAGAAGACCGAGACATTCACATCAGCGTGCATGGGCTCCTGACAGCAATCCTGCCGGCGATGCTGCCCTCCCGATCCGTTGCTGCGATGTTTGCCAGCCGCGGCGGCCAGGCGACTTCACACGCGAAGCGCAAAAGCTCGCAAGCCAACGGTCGTAAAGGTGGTCGACCTCGAAAACGTTCGTCAGCTGAGGCAGTTTGATTTCGCCGTAAACCACGGGCAGGTCAGGGGTGATAGCTTCCTTGTTTCATCTTTTGTTCCTTGAGCAGCCTGGTGACTGCTGCCTGAACGAAGCAGCGCGCGAGTTCATCGAGCAGGTTCTCGCGTTCAGCGATCGCCTCTCGTTCCCTCAAGTCTTTTTCCGACTCCTGATTGGGTTTGATCTCCGCTTCGGACCGCGGCACTCGCTTGCCCGAAGATTTTCTCTTTGCCATTTTTCTCCCTCCCCTCTCGGTGATTACGCGCAGGCAATGATCGATCTCGAATTCAACTTACCTCGTCAGTGAAATGTGATGCGACTGGGCGGAGATAGGTGAGTCGCAGATTCGCAGACCAAGTGTGATACGCGTGAGCGCGTATATGGTGGGGAGTTACAGAAGGCGAACTTCGATTTTCTTATTATGTCAGACAGTTAGCGTCGCACAGGCGTAGGTTCGATTCCCGCCCTTGCCGAGCTCTGTCCCTACGGTCATTGATTTATGAGGGATTTTTGTGCGTTTTGCGGTAAATGGTGGGCCGTGTAGGGATCGAACCTACGACCAATTGATTAAGAGTCAACTGCTCTACCAGCTGAGCTAACGGCCCAAAAACCTTGTCCAACAACGCACTGTCCGACTATTCACACCAACGCGTGGAAGGTGGGGTGGACGACGGGACTCGAACCCGCGACGGCCGGAATCACAATCCGGGGCTCTACCAGCTGAGCTACGTCCACCATCGTCGAAACGTCCGACTTTCAGATGGCGCGCCCGGCAGGAATCGAACCTGCAACCGCCGGCTTAGAAGGCCGGTGCTCTATCCGGTTGAGCTACGGGCGCTTTATTAATCAATAACTTACAGCGCCAAACGTAATCTTTCAGGCCGATGCCGGGTACCTTAGCAAACCGAATCGGAAGTGCGCGCGGATTATATAGGAGTTTTCCGGTATTTGAAGCGCCGAATGACCCTAGAGGGAATCGCTTTCCACTGCAAGTTTGAGTCTCGCCAGCGCGTGATCCCATTGCTGGCCGATCAGCTCCAACGACCGACGCGCCTCGTCCAATGGCGCCGGCTCGAACTCCCACAATCGCTCCCGCCCAATCTTGACATCGCGCACCAATCCCGCGGCCGCCAGCACCCCTAGGTGCTTCGTGACGGCTTGCCGCGAAATGTCCGTCCCGAACGTCAGCTGCGTGATGGACATGGCGCCGCCCACACACAGGGCGGCGATGAGCCGAAGCCGCGTCTCATCGCCCAACGCGGCAAAGAGCGGCGCGTGATTTGGTAGTGCCTTGGACCTGGACGCAGCTCTACGCCTTGGCGACATGCTTTTTAATATTCTCCATCTGTTGATCCCATCCCGAGCTATTCAGGCGCATCACGGTTGCCCGACGCTCCAACGGGATTTTATCAAATCCCGATTCGACCACGGAAAGCATAACTCCTCCCTCGACTTCCTCCAGCTCGAATACGACCAGCGTCGTGGCCTCGTGCGAATAGTCGACAGTTGGATCGATGGCCGCCGGATGCCATCGCCACGATAACAATCGCTCAGGCTCGATCCTTTCTATCTGCACTTCCATTGTTAGGTGCTCATAGCCGGGATAGGTAATCTTTCCCTGCAGCGGCTTGCCGGCGACGAACGTCTTGCCTGTGAAATTAACGCCAAACCAGGCGCCAAACTCCGCGGCGTCCGACAAGGCCCGCCAAACGCGAGTGCGCGTGGCCTTGATCAAGACTTTTCTCTCGATGCGATCGGTCGATGCGTTCATGTGCAACCTCCTGGATGCATATTATGCGACGCGGATTTTATATGCAACTCCTACGTTGCATATTCGCGATTGCCGTTTGCCATATTGGACGTTTGGCTTGACGGCAACGCTTACAGCCGCGTAGGTTTGTGCCGCATGAACAAACGCGCGACGCCTGGCAGCGTCACTCTGACGCATCTGCAGCGGCTCGAATCCGAAAGCATCCATATCATGCGTGAAGTCATATCGGAGAGCGAAAAACCAGTCATGCTGTATTCGGTGGGCAAGGACAGCGCCGTCATGCTGCATCTGGCCCGAAAAGCCTTCTTCCCGGGCACCCCGCCCTTCCCGCTATTGCACGTCGATACCACCTGGAAGTTCCGCGCCATGTACGCAATGCGCGACGAAATGGTCAAGAGCAGCGGCATGCAGCTGATCGTGCATCAGAATCCCGACGCTGTCGCGCGCGGCATCAACCCATTCGATCACGGGTCGCTGCATACAGACCTGTGGAAGACCGAGGGGCTGAAGCAGGCTCTAACGCAGTTCGGATTTGACGCCGCCTTCGGCGGTGCGCGCCGCGATGAAGAGAAATCCCGCGCCAAGGAGCGCATATTTTCATTTCGTTCGGCCAGTCATCGGTGGGATCCGAAAAATCAGCGCCCCGAGCTTTGGAATATCTATAACGCTCGCAAGGTCAAGGGTGAGAGCATTCGTGTTTTTCCGCTTTCCAACTGGACGGAACTCGACATCTGGCAGTACATACACCTCGAAAGCATACCGATCGTACCGCTGTATTTTGCCGCGCCCCGGCCAACGGTGGAGCGCGACGGCCTGCTCCTCATGGTCGACGACGATCGATTCCGGCTGCGTGCAGGCGGATCAGGCGAAATACCGGCCCAGCGTTCGATTCGCTTCCGGACGCTCGGCTGTTATCCGCTTACCGGAGCGCTCGAGAGCAGCGCGACGACCGTACCGAAGATCATCCAGGAAATGCTCTTGACCACGACATCTGAACGGCAAGGCCGCGCCATCGATCACGATCAAGGCGCGTCGATGGAACAGAAAAAACAGGCCGGGTATTTCTAATGACCGGTGCGCCAGCGCATGCCTCCTATAAGTCAGATGACCTTGCTGCCGAGGATATCGACGCCTACCTGATTAGGCACCAGCATAAGTCGCTGCTCCGATTCATAACCTGCGGGTCGGTCGATGATGGCAAATCAACGCTGATCGGCCGGCTCCTTTACGACAGCAAGATGATCTTCGATGATCAACTCGCCGCACTCGCCGCCGACAGCAAGCGCATCGGCACCCAGGGACAAAACATCGACTTCGCGCTGTTGGTCGATGGCCTCGCGGCCGAGCGCGAACAGGGCATTACCATCGACGTCGCCTATCGGTTCTTCGCAACCGATAAACGCAAGTTTATCGTCGCGGATACGCCGGGCCACGAGCAATACACGCGCAACATGGTTACCGGTGCATCGACCGCGGATCTGGCGATTATCCTCATTGATGCGCGCAAAGGGGTCCTGACCCAGACGCGCCGTCACAGCTATCTTGCGCATCTGCTCGGCATCAAAAGCTTGGTGCTGGCCGTCAACAAAATGGATCTCGTCGACTACGCTCAAAGTAGATTCGACGCGATCGTGGCCGAGTATCGGGTATTTGCCGACAGCATCGGAATCCGCGATTTTCTCGCCATGCCAATTTCCAGTCTCGCCGGCGACAACATCACCTCCGCATCCGGCAACACGCGCTGGTACCTGGGTCCCTCGCTCATGACGCATCTTGAAAGCGTCGAGATCGATAGGGCCGGCTCGCAATCGCGGCCGTTTCGGATGCCGGTGCAATGGGTCAATCGCCCTAACCTCGATTTCCGCGGCTTCGCCGGATTGATTTCCGAGGGACTGATTCGGCCGGGCGATGCCGTGCGCGTACTGCCCTCGGGCAGGACCTCCAAGGTATCGCGAATCGTCACAATGGGCGCAGACCTTCAGGCCGCCGTCGCGGGACAATCGGTAACCATTACGCTCGCCGACGGCGGCCTGAAGGGCCGACGAATTGGATTGCAGCCGCGGCGATGTGCTCGCCGCGACTGACGATCCACCCGAGATCGCGGATCAATTCGAGGCAACGGTGGTTTGGATGGCGGATGAGCCCCTGCTTCCCGGCCGTCCGTACTGGCTGAAACTTGCCACGCAACTGGTGACCGCGACGATCCACAGCCCCAAATACCAAGTCAACGTCAATACCATGGAGCATCTCGCCGCGAAGACCTTGAGTCTCAATGCGATCGGCATTGCGAATCTGTCCACCGATAGGCCGCTGGTGTTCGAATCCTATGAGAAAAGCCGCGATCTGGGTGGTTTTATACTGATCGACAAAATCAGCAATGCGACCGTCGCGGCCGGGATGCTGCATTTCGCCCTACGTCGTTCGAGCAACGTGCATTGGCAGCCGCTCGATGTCGACCGTGACGCTCACGCCCGCCTCAAGCACCAGCATCCGCGGCTGTTGTGG
>Ga0193728_1001242_pt1 | contig 12938 bp, 8 predicted proteins | sample U1c1metaG_FD_143037 | JGI IMG/M metagenome (GOLD analysis project Ga0193728, IMG submission 143037) | Soil microbial communities from a riparian zone of the East river system, Colorado, United States - U1c1 | ecosystem: Environmental > Terrestrial > Soil > Riparian zone | place: USA: East River...
CAGCCACAGGCACCCCGGCACCGGCACCAGCCACAGGCACCCCGGCACCAGCCCCAGCCACCCCACCCCCCGGCTCCGCCGCCAGGGCCACGAGCAGCTCGTTGAGCCGGCTGACAAAAGCGGCCGGGTCGTCGATCCGCGCGCCCAGGGTGAGGATCGCCTGGTTGTACAGAACATGCGCCCAGTCATCGAGTTGCGGGTCCTCCAGGCTGCGATTGAGCCGGCGGATCAGCGGGTGCTGGGGGTTGATCTCCAGCACGGGCTGGCTCGGCATCCCGGAATCCCGCAGCCGGCGGGCCAGGTTGAGCTCGAGGTCCGGCTCGTTGGCCACGATGCAGGCCGGGGAGGTCGTGAGGCGGCTGGACACCCGGACATCCCAGGCCTGGCCGGCCAGGCTGGCCTTCAGCGCGGCGACCAGCGCCTCGAAGTCGGCGCTGGCCTGCGTCCTGGCCTGCTGAGCGGCATCATCGTCCAGGTCGCCGAAGTCCGGGATGCCCTGCGCGACCGACTGCAGCGGCCGGCCGTCGAACTCGCGCAGGCTGGGCACCAGCCAGTTGTCCACCGGGTCGCCGAGGAGCAGCACCTCGATGCCCTTCTCCCGGAACGCCTCCAGGTGCGGGCTGGTCCGCGCGCCGGCCAGCGTCGGGGCCAGCAGGTAGTAGATCTTGTCCTGGCCCTCCTTCATCCGCGCGACGTAGCTGCTGAGCGAGACATCCGCTTCGCTCGTGCCCGAGGCGGTGGACGTGAAGCGCAGCAGGCGGGCCAGCTCGTCCCGGTTAGAGAAGTCGGTCCCCACGCCCTCCTTGAGGACGGCGCCGAACTCCCCCCAGAACGTGGCGTACTTGTCGGGCTCGTTCTCGGCCAGGTCCCGGAGCAGCCGCAGGACGCGCTTGACCGCCGTCGAGCGGATGTGGTCGACCGCCCGGCTGCCCTGCAGCAGCTCGCGGGACACGTTCAGCGGCAGGTCCTCGGAGTCGATGACGCCCCGGATGAACCGCAGGTACCCGGGCAGCAGCTGGCCGGTGTCGGCCATGATGAACACCCGCCGGACGTGCAGGCGTACGCCCGGGCGGGCCTCCGGCAGCCACAGGTCATAGGGCGCCTTGGCCGGGATGAACAGCAGCAGCGTGTACTCGTAGGTCCCCTCGATCTTGCTGTGGACATAGGCCAGCGGCTCAGCGAAGTCGCTGGCCACGTGCCGGTAGAACGCGTGGTAATCCTCGTCGCTGAGCTCGCTCTTGGGCCGGGTCCAGATCGCGGAGGCCTGGTTGACAACCTCCTCCCCGGCCGGCTGGTCATCGCCGGCCGCCTCGGCCGGCATCAGGATCGGCTGGCTGATGTGATCGGAGTACCGCTGGATGATCGACCGCAGCCGGTAGCTGTTCAGCAGCTCATCCTCGCCCTCGCGGAGCTGCAGCACGACCGTGGTCCCCCGGGCCGGGTGCTCGACCTGCTCCAGCGTGTACGCGCCCTGGCCGTCCGACTCCCACCGGACTCCCTCGCCGGCCGGCGCCCCGGCTCTTCGAGTAGTCAGGAGCACCCGCTCGGCGACGATGAACGCCGAGTAGAAGCCCACGCCGAACTGGCCGATGAGGGTCGCGTCCTTGCGCTGGTCGCCGGTCAGGGCGTGCAGGAACTCCCGGGTCCCGGACTTGGCGATGGTGCCGATGTTCTTGATCACCTCCTCCCGGCTCATGCCGATGCCGTTGTCGGAGATGGTGATCGTGCGCGCGCCGGCGTCGTAGCCCACGTGGATCTGCAGCGGGCTGTCCGGGTCGTCGGCCTCGAGCTCGGGCCGCGAGAACCGCTCGAGCCGCAGCCGGTCAATGGCATCGGAGGAGTTCGAGATCAGCTCCCGGAGAAAGATCTCCTTGTTGCTGTACATCGAGTGGATCATCAAGTCCAGGACCTGGACGACCTCGGCCTGGAAGCTGAAGCTTTCCGGTGTTTCTGCATTCACGGGATAAGTCTCTCAAAGACTCAAGCCCCCAGGGCCAGAACGAAGGGCAGCACCGCCGGCGCCCCCGCCTCGCGGATCAGCTTCGCGGCGACGGTCATGGTCCAGCCCGTCTCGATCCGGTCATCGACGAGCAGCACCGGGCCCTGCAGGCCGGCCACCCCGGCCCGCACCGGCTCCGGGACGCGCAGCGTGGCCCAGACGGCCCGCAGCCGCTGCGCGCTGTTGTGCTGCCCGTTGCTGTGCGCCCCGGCGGCCTCGCCCGGCTGGCCTGCGCCCAGCCGGCCCGCGCCCGGCTCGCCGGCGCCCGGGTAGGCCGCGTACTCCAGTGCGCCGGCGTAGGGCAGGCGGCCGATGGCGGCGATCTGCTCGCCGAGGCTGGCCACGAGCTGGGGCCGAGTCCGGGACGGGAGCGTCACCACCGCCGCCGGCCGGTCGTCCCAGTCCCACGCGGCCAGCACCTTGACCACGGCGTCGACCAGGTCCTGCGGCACGGGGCCGTCCGCGGGGGCGGCCAGCAGCTCGCGCAGGCGCGGGCCCCAGCCCAGGTCGGTCAGGGCGGCCACCGCCCGGCCGGGCCGTGCCTGGGCCTGCGCCGCGATCCGGCCGGAGACCGGGACGCCCAGCTCGCTCATGCCCGACGGCCACATCAAGCGGGGCGCCACCGGCGTGCCCGGCCGCAGCAGCCGCTCGCCGGCCGCCGCCGCGCCGGCCGGCGACACCTGCTCGGGCCAGGGCCGGCCGGTGCAGTTGTCGCAGCGGCCGCACGCCTGCGCATCCGGGTCGTCCAGCTCGCGGCGCAGGTACTCCATCCGGCAGCCGGCCGTCTCCAGGTAGCCGAGCATGGCCTGCTGCTCGCGGGACCGCTCCCCCGCCACCCGCGCGTACCGGTCCGCGTCGTACTCCCAGTCGTGCCCGGTCGCGGTCCAGCCGCCGCTGACCCGCTTAGCCGCCCCGTCCACGTCCAGGACCTTGAGCATCATCTCCAGGCGGCTGCGCGTCAGGTCGACCCGGGTCTCCAGGGCGGCGGTCGACAGCGGCCGCCCGGCCTCGGTCAGCGCGGCCAGCGTCGCGCGGACCACCCGCTCGGGCGGGAACGCCAGCGAGGCGAAGTAGGCCCAGATGTCGGCGTCCTCGCGGCCGGGCAGCGCGATGACGTCGGCCCGGTCGACGCCCCGGCCGGCCCGGCCGATCTGCTGGTAGTAGGCGACCGGTGACTGGGGCACGCCCAGGTGGACGATGAAGCCGAGATCGGGCTTGTCGAAGCCCATGCCCAGGGCGCTGGTCGCCACCAGGCACTTGATCTCGTTAGCGAGCAGAGAGTTCTCGGCCGCGATCCGTTCTGAATGATCGTCTTTTCCGGTGTAGGAGGCGACCTTGAAGCCGCGGTCGCGCAGGAAGCCCGCGACCTCACGGGCGCCGTCGACGGTCAGCGTGTAGATGATGCCGGAACCGGTCAGCTCGTCGAGGTGCTCGGCCAGCCAGGCCAGCCGCAGCCGGGCCGCGGGCAGGCGCACGACGGCCAGGTGCAGGCTGGCGCGGTCCAGGCTGCCGCGCAGGACCAGCGCCTGGTCGGCACTGCCGGTACCCAGCTGCTCGGCGATATCGCGGGTCACCCGGGCGTTGGCGGTCGCGGTGGTGGCCAGGACCGGGACACCGGGCGGCAGGTCGGCCAGCAGCGTCCGCAGCCGCCGGTAGTCCGGGCGGAAGTCGTGTCCCCAGTCGGAGATGCAGTGCGCCTCGTCCACGACCAGCATGCCGGCGGCGGCCATGAGCTTGGGCAGCACCTGGTCGCGGAAGCCGGGGTTGTTCAGCCGCTCGGGGCTGACCAGGAGCACGTCGACGGCGCCCGCGGCCACCTCGGCGTAGACCTCCTCCCAGTCGCCGGCGTTGGCGGAGTTCACCGTGCGGGCCTCGATCCCGGCCCGGCCGGCCGCCTCGATCTGGTTGCGCATGAGCGCAATCAGGGGCGACACGATGACCGACGGGCCGCAGCCGCGGGCGCGCAGCAGGGCGGTCGCGGTGAAGTAGACGGCCGACTTCCCCCAGCCGGTGCGCTGGACGACCAGGGCCCGGCGCAGATCGGCGACCAGCGCGCGGATCGCGGTCCACTGGTCGTCCCGCAGCCGGGCCTGCTCCCCGGCCAGGGCGCGCAGGCGCTCCTCGGCTTCCTGGCGCAACCCGTCGTCGTCGGTCATGGTTCCTTGGTATCAGCCGGCGCCGACACCCCGCTGAGCATGAGCGCAAGCGGGCCGTGGGCGACAATGAACCCCATGCCCCAGGAGTACCGCCTCTACCAGGACCTGGCCGCGTGGTGGCCGCTGATCTCGCCGCCGGTCGTGTACACGGCCGAGGCCGGGTACCTGAACGCCGTGCTGGCCGCCGCGCCGGGGCCGGTGCACGACGTGCTCGACCTCGGCAGCGGGGGCGGGAACGTGGCCGCGCACCTGAAAGCGGGCCGGGCGCTGACGCTCGTCGACCTGTCGGCGCAGATGCTGGCCGTCTCGCGGGAGCTGAACCCGGAGTGCGACCACCAGCAGGGCGACATGCGGACCATCCGGCTGGACCGCGCCTTCGACGCGGTGCTGGTCCACGACGCGGTCGACTACATGACGACCGAGGCCGACCTGCGGCAGGTCATCGAGACGGCCTGGGCGCACTGCCGGCCGGGCGGCATCGGCCTGTTCGTGCCGGATTACACTGCGGAGTCGTTCCGGGTCGCCAGCGGGCACGGCGGCAGCAGCGACCCGTCCGGGCGCCAGGCGAGCTTCCGTGAGTGGACCTGGGACCCGGATCCCGATGACGGCTGGATTCAGACCGAGTACGAGTTCGTGCTGCGGGATACGGACGGCTCGGTCCAGATGGTGAGCGAGGCCCACCGGCTGGGGGCGTTCGGGCAGGAAACCTGGCTCCGGCTGCTGCGCGGCGCCGGCTTCGAGCTGGAGTCGGGGGCGGCGCTGGAGGCTTCTGTTGCCGGGGCGGCGGGGCCAGGCGACGACGAGGAGGGTCCCCGGCGGCCGCGCAACCTGTTCATCGGCCGGCGCCCGGAGGCGTGACCGGCGCGGGCTCGATCAGCCCGGGCCGTGACCGGCGCGGGCTCGATCAGCCCGGGCCGCGATCAGCGGGCGACGGAGATGGCGGTGAGGATCAGCCCGCGGCGGGCCAGCCAGCGGCCATCGAAGGCGGTCAGCTCGCGGCCGTCCACCTCGGGGCCGGGGACGAGCAGGCGGGCGCTGAAGGTGCCGGCCGCCGGGTCGAGCGTGATGTGGGCCTGCTCGAAGCCGAGCCACCGCCCGGTCAGCGGGAACCACGCCTTGTAGACGGACTCCTTGGCGCAGAACAGCATCCGGTCCCAGTTCGGGCCCGGCGCTGACCGCGCGAGGTCGCCCAGGCGGGCCCGCTCGGCCGCCAGGGAGATGGCGTCCAGCACCCCGTCCGGCAGCGGCTGGTCGGGCTCGGCGTCCAGCCCGATGGCCAGCACCTCCGTCGCCTGCGCGACCGCCGCCGCCCGGTAGCCGACGCAGTGCGTGATGCTGCCCACGATGCCCGGCGGCCAGCCCGGCGAGCCGCGCTCGCCGGGCAGGATCGCGACGGGCGGCTGGCCCAGCCGGGCCAGCGCGGCGCGGGCGCAGGCCCGGGCCGTGGTGAACTCGCGGCGCCGTTTCTCGACGGCCCGGCCGATGACGGCCTCCTCCTCCGGGAACAGCACGGCATCCGGCCGGTCCCCGAACTCCTCGACGGCGGCCACGGCCGACAGCAGGATCTCCTCGATCACGTCCGGGTCCTCGTCACCAGCGGAAACCGCCGGGCCGGGTGACTATCTTGGCCGGCTCCGGGAGGACCTGCCGGGGCGCGGCGGGCGCCGGGGGCACCCGGGTTTTCCACTCGCGCGGATAGCCGACTGACACTTCCTCGAAACGAACGCCGTCCTGCCAGGTCGTCCGCGGGATATGCAGATGCCCGTACACGACGGCCACGGCGTCGAACTTCAGGTGCCAGTCGGCCGTCGCGGTGGTGCCGCACCACTGCGCGTACTGCGGGTACCGCAAGATGGCGGTCGGCTCGCGGGTCAGCGGCCAGTGGTTGACCAGGACGGTGGGCAGGCCGCCGGCCCGCTGGGCCAGCCGCTGCTCGCTGACCTGGACCCGGGCCTGGCACCAGGCCTCCCGGCTGGGATAGGGGTCCGGGTGGAGCACGGTCTCGTCGGTGCCGACCACGCCGGACTCGTAGGCGACGGCCAGCCCTTCCTCCTTGGTGGCCGTCCCGGCGGGGCGGAACGTGTAGTCGTACAGCAGGAACAGCGGCGCGATGGTGACCGGCCCGGCCGCGCCCTCCCACACCGGGTAGGGGTCCTCCGGGGTCAGGACGCCCGCACTCCGGCAGATGTCCACCAGGTGCCGGTAGCGTTCGTCCCCGCGCAGCTGCACCGGATCACGGGGATGCGTCCACAGCTCATGGTTGCCGGGCACCCAGATCACGACCGCGAACCGGTCCGCCAGCGTGCGCAGCGCCCACTCGATGTCGGCGACCTTCTCCGCGACGTCCCCGACGACCAGCAGCCAGTCGCCCGGCGTCTGCGGCTGCAGGCCGGCCATGGCCTCCCGGTTCTCCGGGTAGCTCACGTGCAGGTCGCTGATGGCGAGCAGCCGGGGCGGGTCGGCGGGCATGGTGTCGATGGTAAGCGCCCGGAGCCGCCGCCCGGCCGGCGGCCGCCTCTCGTGCCTCCAGGGACCCAGTTGCTCACGCGCGGATCCGGGCCAGCACGAGCGTGATGTCGTCCTCGCCATGGCGGCGCAGGGACTCGGTGACCAGGTGGCACGGGCCGGCCAGGGCCGCGCCGGGCTCGGCCAGCGACCGGCCGAGGGCCTCGCGCAGCGCGGCCGTGCCCGCGTCGACGGGCAGGTAGCGGCTTTCCACCAGCCCGTCGGTGTACAGGGCCAGGGTCGCGCCGGGCGGCAGGCTGACCGGGGTGGCCTCGAACGACTCGACGCCGAGCCCGAGCGGCAGCCCAGCGGGCAGGTCGAGCACCCGGGTGGCGCCGTTCGCCCCGACCATGACCGGCGGCAGGTGCCCGGCCTTGGCGATGACGCAGGAGCCGTCGGCCGGGTCGATGACGGCGAAGATGCAGGTCGCGAACGCGGTGACGGTCATGTCCGCGGCCAGCCGGTCGAGCCGGCGCAGCACCTCCTCGGGCGGCAGGTCCAGGTCGGCCAGGGTGTGCGCGGCCGTGCGCAGCTGGACCATGACCGCCGCCGCCTCGGGGCCATGGCCCATCGCGTCCCCGACGATCAGCGCCGCCTTGCCGCCGGGCAGCGTGACGATGTCATGCCAGTCGCCGCCCACGACATTGGCGCCGACCGGCAGGTAGCGGTGCGCGACCTCCAGGCCCGGCGGGACCGCCGGGCAGCCGGGCAGCAGGCCGCGCTGCAGGGCCGTGGCGATGCGCCGCTCCCGGTTGTACATCCGGGCGTTGTCGATGCACAGCGCGGCCCGTGCCGCGAGCTGGCCGGCCAGCTCGATGTCGGCCCGCCGGAACTTCGGGCCGGCCGCGGCCCGGGCGAAGATCACGCACCCCACGACCAGCCCCCGAGCGATGAGCGGGACGGCCAGGAACGACCCGAACCCGGCCGCGATGGCCTGGCCGGCCGGGCTCGCGCTCAGCCGCTGGAGGGTGATGTCGTCCAGGTGGCGGTAGAGCACCGGGCGGCCGGTCTCCATCGCCCGGGAGATCGGGCAGTCCTCGCCGAAGACCAGCACCTCGCCGGGGGCCAGCAGCCGGTCGGTGTCCGCCGCCGGGTACCCGGCCAGGCAGGCGACCAGCCGCCGGAGCACCACCTGACGGCCCGGCTCGTGCGGCACGAACTCGTCGGCGGCCAGCATCCGCTCGGGCACCACGATGCCCGCTGCGTCCGCGAAGCCCGGCACGGTGAGGTCCACGGCCTCGCGGGCCGTCTGAGTCAGGTCCAGCGTCGTGCCGATCCGGGTCGCGGCCTCACTCAGCAGCATCTGGCCGGCCGACTGCGGCACGCGCTGCGCGATCATCAGCGCGCCGGCCCCGGGCTCGGCCATCGGCTCGCAGCGCAGGGCCACCGTGCCGCCGCCCGCCAAGGCCATCGACAGGGTCGCGGTCCAGACCCGTCCCGCGCGGGCCTCGCCCAGGGCCTGCCGCAGCAACTGGGCGTGGCCCTTGCCGGGCATGAGCGCCTCGCTTACGTCCTGCCCGACAATCGCGCGGGCCGTGCAGCCGAACAGGCGGGCGGCGGCCACGGTCCAGGTGGCCACCCGGCCCTGCGCGTCCAGGGTAAAGATGGCCAGCCCGGCCAGGTCCGGGCTGCGCGGGCCGGCCGGGGCGGACAGCCCGACGCCGGCTACATGTGGCTCCACCGGTATGTGCACCAACCTTGACGACGAATTCGCCGGTCCCCCTGCGTTCTCCCCGGGCCATCGCCGCTCGGCCATTGGCCCGCCGCGGCAGGGTTCGGACAGCCCCCGCAAGTACCGTGGGATGTCATGCAAAGGAGAAAGGTATCGCACTAACAGCGGTTACACGGGACAGAACGCTGACAACCAGCGCCGTGTTGCGCGATCGTGGCGAATGTGCGCCCTGATGCCGGCGAAGCCGGGCCGGACCGCGGTGGCGTGCCAGGCGACGTGGCCGACCCCCGAACGGCTGAGGCCAGCGTGAATGGATAGGCCAGTGTTACTGGCGGGAATAGCCGCCTGAGGTATCGGCCGCTATCGCGGTGGCTTTCCGGGGGCGGCTTTCATGATCCCGCAGGCTTGTGGCTGTGGTGGCCACCAAAGGCCTGCGCGATCATGAAAGTTACGGTCGCGAAACGTCTCCGGCGGGGCGGTCCGGGGGGATGCGCACGGCCACCTCGCCGCCGAGGGCGTATCCGGCGGTGAGCGCCAGGTGATCGCCGCTCCAGAACCGGCCGGCGTCGTACCAGTTCGGGCGGCGGCGGCCCGGCAGGAGCCCCATCGCCTGGTAGGTGACGGCGAGCGTCTCCGCGCAGTACGCGGTCTCCAGGTCGCCGATCCGCGGCCGTCGCCTGATGGTCGGCACGCGGCCGGACAGCCACCGGGACGTCAGCCGGGCGGTCGAGGGGAACGGCGTGCCGTCCATGCGCGCGATGGTGCGCAGGACGGCGTCCTCCATCTCGCGGGTGACCTCGCCATCGAGCTGGCGCAGCCAGGCCCGCTGCCCGTACCGGTTGCCCCAGACCTGCACGGCGGCCCGCAGGTCATGGAGCTGCACCCCGCGCTGCCGGGTGCCCGACCACACGTCGGGCAGCGAGCGGCCCAGCTCGGCATGCCACATCAGCGGTGGCAGGTCGCCGATGACGACAGACATGCCGACGTGGTTGACCGGGCTGTTGGTCGCCACCTGGATGGCCCGGTCGGCGGCCGTGTGCCCGCGGAAGAGCCACACGTCACCGGTACGGGTCAGGTCCAGGGCCTCATCTAGGGCCACGCTCGCGGGGGGCACGGTCGTAGCCTAGACAGATGAGCTGGCGGAAAGCACTGGGACTACTGGGACTGGCAGGCTTCGCGGGCGTCGCCGCCACCGGGGTCGTGATCGCCCGCGCCGAGCGGCGGCGGCGCGCCTACACCTCGGAGGAGATCCGCGAGCGGCTGCACGCCCGGCTCGCCGAGTCGCCGCCGCCTCCGGCGGGCTCATCTGGGCGACCAGGCGGAGCGCATCCGCCATCCTCGAGGGCCGGCCGGAGCTGACGATCGGCGCCGTCAGCGCCGGCGCGCACGCCTGACGGCCGGCGACCCAAGCGGCGGGCGACAGCCATCGAGCCCAGGGCCGAGCCAGCCACCCAGGCCTGCGGCCACCAGGCCCGCGGCCGCCGGTCTCAGAGGTCGAGGGCGAGCAGGTCGTCCTCGGTCTCCCGGCGGACGATCGGCCGGGCCGCGCCGTCCCGCACCGCGATGACCGGCGGCCGGGGGACGTGGTTGTACTGGCTGGCCATGCTCCGGCAGTACGCCCCGGTGCCCGGCACGGCCAGCAGGTCCCCGGCCGTCACGTCAGAGGGCAGGAACTCGTCCTTGACCAGGACGTCACCGCTTTCGCAGTGCCGGCCGACGACCCGGCTCAGCGCGGGCGGCGCCGCCGACTCGCGGGAGGCCAGGGCGCACGAGTAGTCAGCGTCGTACAGGGCGGTGCGGATGTTGTCGCTCATCCCGCCGTCGACCGAGACGTAGCGGCGGACCGCGCCGTGCTCCAGCTCGACGTCCTTGATGGTCCCGGCGCTGTAGAGCGTGAAGGTGGACAGGCCCGCTATGGCCCGGCCCGGCTCGACCGAGACCCTGGGCACCGGCACCCCCAGGGACTGGCACTCCCGGCTGACGATCTCGGCCAGCGAGTCGGCCAGCTCCCTGGCCGCCAGCGGGTCGTGCTCGCTGGTGTAGCAGATGCCGAACCCGCCGCCCAGGTCGATCTCGGGCAGGCTGATCCCGTGCTCGCGGGTGATCTGCGCGTGCAGGCCCAGCAGCCGGCGGGCGGCCACCTCGAAGCCGCTGGTGTCGAAGATCTGCGACCCGATGTGCGAGTGCAGCCCGAGCAGGTCCAGCTCGGGGCGGGCCAGCACGCGCCGGACCGCCTCGGCCGCGGCGCCGGCCGACAGCGAGATCCCGAACTTCTGGTCCTCGTGGGCGGTGGCGATGTACTCGTGCGTGTGCGCCTCGACCCCGACGGTGACCCGCAGCAGGACCGGCGCCCGGACGCCGGCCTGCCGGGCCGCGGCGGCGACCCGGTCGATCTCGGGCACGGAGTCGACGACGATCCGCCCGATGCCCGCGCTGATGGCCCGGTCGAGCTCGGCCGCGGACTTGTTGTTGCCGTGCAGGCCGAGGCGCTCGGGGGGCACCCCGCCGCGCAGCGCGACGGCGAGCTCGCCGCCCGAGCAGGTGTCCAGCCGCAGCCCGTCGGCCGCGATCCACCGCGCGACCTCGGTGCACAGGAACGCCTTGCCGGCGTAGTAGACGTCGGCACCGCCGAGGCCGGCGAACGCATCCCGGAACGCGTCGCGGAAGGCCACGGCCCGGCCCCGGAAGTCAGCCTCGTCCAGAATGTAGGCCGGCGTGCCGAATTGCGCCGCCAGGTCCCGCACGTCGACCCCGCCGACCTCGAGCGCCCCGGCCGCGCCGCGCCGCACGGTCCGCGCCCACAGCTGAGGCAGCAGCTCGTTGATGTCCGCGGGCGGCCGCAGCCAGGCCGGCACCATGGCGATTCCGCCGTAGCCGGACGAGTGCAGGGCCCCCGCCTCGTGAGCAGACATGACGACTCCGTTCGGGACGACGCAGGCGGTCCAGCGTAGCCCGAGGCAGCCGGTGAGCAGCGCAGCGCCGGGGCCCGCGCCGGCCACGGCCAGCGCTCGCTCTCGCCCCGGGCGATCGGCCGGGCCTTAGGCTGGCGTCATGACCAGCCGCCCGTTCCAGGTGATCTGCGAGATCGAGCCGCCCACCCGCCCCGACCTCAAGCACGTCCGGCACCAGATCGGCACCCTGGCCAAGGTGGCGGGCAGCTTCCTGATCCCCGACAACCACCTCGGCCGGGCCACGGTGTCCAGCGTCGCGGTCGCGCACGAGGTCGAGGCGATGGGCGGCCGCAGCATCGCCTGCCTCAACTCACGCGACCGGAACCTGCTCGGCTTCCGCCGGGACCTGCTTACCGCAGCCGCCTACGGCGTCGAACAGTTCCTGTTTGTCTACGGCGACAAGCCCAGCTCCGGCGGGCGGACCAGCCACCTGACCGTCAAGGCGATGATCGAGGAGGCCCGCGGGCTGACCGCCGAGCCGGCCTTCGCCGGCGTCCCGGCGTTCCGGGTCGGGACGGCCGCCGCGCTGCGCCCGCTGCCGGCCTGGAAGCGCGCGGCGGACTTCATGTTCGCCCAGGTCAGCTTCTCTCTCGACGCCCTGCTGCGGTGGCGGGAGGCCAACCCGGTGGACGTCCCGGTCTATGCGGGCGTGATGGTCATCGCCAGCGCGGAGCACGCCCGGCGGCTCGCCGCGGCCATCCCCGACATCGAGATCCCGGCCCGGCTGGTCGAGCAGGTCGCCGCCGACCGGCTGGCGGGCGTGGCGGCGGCATGCGAATATGTGGCCCGGATTCGCGAGTCCGGCGCCTTCGACGGCGTGCACCTGATCCCGGTGGCCCGCTACCGGGAGGTGGCGGCTCAGCTCGAGCAGCAGTTCCGGGCCGCGCCCCCCGCACCGGCCACGAGCGTTTTTGGGGGACCGCATGACTGACTACCCGAAGTTGATCACGCCGGTGAACCACGTCGAGCCGGTGCCGCGGCGGGTCCGCGCCGTCCTCGGCGGCCAGGTGATCCTGGATACCGTCCGGGCGCTTTACGTCTGGGAAGCGCCGTACTACCCGCAGTACTACATCCCGGTCGCAGACGTTGTCCCCGGCGTGCTCGTGGACGAGCAGCACCCGCAGAAGCTGAGCCGGGGCACGGCCCGGCGGCACGGGCTGGCCGCCGGGGAGCTCACCCGCCCCGGCGCGGCCCGCGTCTACGGCGATGACGCGGCCGGCGGGCTGGCCGGAACGGCCCGGTTCGAGTGGAGCGCGCTCGACGCCTGGTACGAGGAGGACGAGGAGGTCTTCGTTCATCCCCGGAATCCTTATACCCGGGTGGACGCGCTGCGCTCCACGCGGACCGTCCGCGTCGAGCTCGACGGGGAGCTGCTGGCCGAGTCGCGGTCACCGGTCCTGGTCTTCGAGACGGGCCTGCCGACCCGCTACTACCTCAACCGCACCGAGGTGGACTTCACCCGGCTGACGCCCAGCCCGACCCAGACCTCGTGCCCCTACAAGGGCATGACCAGCGGCTACTGGTCGGTCCGCACCGGGACCGCCACCCACGCTGACGTGGCCTGGGCCTACGACTTCCCCACCCGCCAGCTGCAGCCGATCGCCGGCCTGATCGCCTTCTACAACGAGAAGGTCGACATCAGCCTGGACGGCACG
>Ga0193728_1001243_pt1 | contig 12929 bp, 8 predicted proteins | sample U1c1metaG_FD_143037 | JGI IMG/M metagenome (GOLD analysis project Ga0193728, IMG submission 143037) | Soil microbial communities from a riparian zone of the East river system, Colorado, United States - U1c1 | ecosystem: Environmental > Terrestrial > Soil > Riparian zone | place: USA: East River...
TCTTCTTCTCATTGTGCCCGTAGCAGCTGCTGTCGTACTTCTTCTATTGCACCATCCGCGCGTCGCTGAGTTGTTTCATAAACACATTCCCGATCGGCCTAAGCGCCGGCTGTTTCTCGCGGCTATCGGGTTCTTCGTTGTCTTCGCGGTCGCCAGGACGCTCGCCTATGTCAACTTTCACAACATTGGACCTTTCCATGACATCTACATTGGCGGCAGACACATTCATCATTTAGTTTGGGGCATCTTGATCCTGTTGGCTGTGGGTTTCGGCTGGTTGCAGGATGTTGGCGTCGGAGGAGAAAACTCATCGCTGGTCGCCAGCCGCCTAATGTCCTTTCTCTATGGCGCTGGTGCCGCGCTCACACTGGATGAATTTGCTCTGTGGTTGAATCTCGAGGATGTTTACTGGGTGCGCGAAGGCCGTGCCAGCATTGACGCTATAGTTTTATTCGGCACCTTCCTGATCATCGCACTTTATGGAGGCCGCTTCTTCCACGCGGTGGCCAATGAGTTGATCTTCCATCGCAAAAAATAAATGAGTCCGCGAGCCACATATCCAATTGCCGGAAGCACCGACTCAGTCTGTCGAATCCGAGAACAACACGAGCAGTCTGGCAGCGTCAAGGCTTTCGTCGATTGGCGCTACAATAAGCGGCCACATGAAATCCTCTGACGGTACTATTCTCCGTTTAATCGCATTATTTAAGCTGCTGAAGGCCGCACTTCTCATCGCCGTCGGTGTGGGCGCCCTGAAACTTCTTCATCGGGATATCGGTAGCACGCTCGAGCATTGGATCGCCGTCAGCGGTCTGGGTCCCGGCAACCGCTGGGTGGAGAGGGGCATTGAGAAGGCCTCCAACTTAAGTCACGCTAAAGTCAAGGACCTCGGTATTGTGAGCTTTATCTACGCAGGCTTGTTTCTAACCGAAGGAATCGGACTCTGGCTCATGAAACATTGGGCCGAGTGGTTCACCATAATCCTCACCAGCTCCCTCGTGCCCGTGGAAATCTACGAGCTAGTTCGCCATCCCACCACCTCGAAAATTCTGGTGCTCATCATCAATATTGCGGTGGTCGCTTATCTCGTCTATCGAATTCGAACCCGCGCTCACCATTCGGATTCTAAATAGCCTGCAGAGTCAGGATTGGAGCGTCAGGAGTAAGCGGTGGTTTCTCACCGTCTTGAAGCAACCGATAAGCCATAAGTGCTGCTATCGGCGCTAGATCATCGCACCCGTCCGGTGAATACATGATCGCCCACAGATGCCTCGTTACGATCTTGCTGAGGCCGGAGTAGCCAGCCTTAAACCCGCCGCCAGAAAGAAACTCCAGAAGCTCCTTTACGTTTCTTCGTAAGCGCTTGAGACTTTCCGTAAGCGTTCGTTCGTTGTCGTTCGTACTAACAAATTGCTTATTGGAATACGGAAGCACTGAAGCCATTTTCGGCATTAGTGAATCTAGTCAAGACAACTGCAGGGTGCAAAGAGTAGTGTGCACCGCGATTGTAGCTTCCGCAGATGGCGTGCGAACAGGCTGAGTGATCGTTCGATTCCACCCGTGTCAAGTACAACGTCAGGATTGGAGCGTCAGGATTGGAGCGTCAGGATTGGAGCGCCAGAACTGGCTGCGTTTCAACCGGCTCGCGCTGAGGTTTGGCAAAAATGGTCGCCACCAAGCCGCATGCTGCCGCGAAAGACAGCCACAAGCCTGGCATCGCTCGATTACCTGAAATATGGATTAGATACGTGCTTAGCGCCGGTGTGAATCCACCAAAAATCGCCGTCGCCAGGCTATAAGCCAGCGCGAATCCCGAAGTTCTTACATCCACCGGCATAATTTCGGTAAGCGTCACCACCATAGCGCCATTGTAGCTGCCGTAAATAAAGGACAACCACAGTTCGACAGTCAACAACCTTGCAAACGACGGCTCCCTCACCAGCCAAAGCATGGCCGGATAAGCAGTGATCAGCATCAGCATCGTGCAGCCAAACAGCAAAGGCCGCCGTCCGATGCGGTCCGACAGCGCCCCCATAATGGGCAGCCAAAAAAGATTCGACGCACCCACGCAAAGAGTCACGATCAGACTGTCAATGCTCGCCAGATGCAGCACGGAATTCCCAAACGTGGGCGTGTACGCGGTAATCATATAAAACGACACGGTGGTCATGGTGACCAGGAACGTGCCCACCAGCACGATGACCCAATTGTTTCTCAGCGAGCGAAAAATTTCCGACGTGTTCGGTCTATGTTTACGAGCTAGAAACTCGTCCGTTTCCGCCAAAGATTTCCTTAGCCTGAAAAGAAATGGAATGATCAAGCAGCCCAGCAGCAAAGGAACGCGCCATCCCCACCGCTGCATCTTTTCGGTAGAAAGAAAAGAATTAAGCATCACTCCTACCGAGGCGGCAAACATTACTGCCACTTGTTGGCTGCCCGATTGCCAACTTACGTAAAATCCCTTGTGACCGGGCGTGGCGATCTCCGACAGATACACCGACACGCCGCCGAGTTCCATGCCGGCGGAAAATCCTTGAAGAAGGCGTCCCGTCAAAACAAGTATCGGGGCGAGCAAGCCGATCGTCGCGTACCTGGGCATGAAGGCGATCGAGAAAATTCCGATCGACATCATCCCCAACGTCAACAACAAACCAGCGCGGCGGCCATTGCGGTCTGTGTACGCCCCCAGTATCAAAGCTCCCAACGGACGCATTAAAAATCCGGCGCCAAAAGTCATTAACGACAGCATTAGAGAACCGTAAGGACTACCGCTCGGAAAAAACGCATTACCTATGGCGGCGGCGTAGTAACCAAATACCATGAAGTCGTACATCTCCAGGAAATTTCCACTAGAGACGCGCACCACCGACCATACCTTTGATTTACGGGCACCGGAATTCTTCGTTGGGTTCATGATCTTGGACAAACCCGTAAGCCTGGCATCTCGTAATAGTCGCCAATTCGAGTCGAACACAGCTGACGCGGTTTTGTTTCCGCTAACTCACGTTTGCGACCAAGCGCCGAGCAAGGGCGAATGTTGCCGCTCAGCCTTGCTCAGCGAAGTGCGCGCGTTACCAGACTAGTTTGAGCCCCAATTGAATCTGACGCGACGCCGTGGAAGTGGAACCGATGACTCCGGCGTTGCCGGTGCCGATGGAATTGTTAGCGTCGTTCAGAAAATTGGGAGCCGCGAAGTTGGGGTGATTCAGAATGTTGAAAAACTCCGACCGGAATTGCGCCTTGAATCTCTCCCGGAACGAAAAGTTCTTGAACAAGGAGAAATCGACTGTGGTTAATCCCGGTCCGTAGAAGCGGTTCCGACCCGAGTTGCCAACCAAAACTCCACCGGCCACCGCTGGTGCGGCTGCAAAGCAATTTGGATTGAAGGCCAGCAACTGCCCTGCGGCGTTGGTGGTAACTCCCGGCGTAGCATTACAACCTGAAATCAGGTTCGCAAAATCCATGGAGAAATCGCCATTAAAGCCGGTGTTTAGCGGATCACCCCCTCCGCCAACCGTCACTGTATATGGAGATCCACTTGTGGCTGTAATGATCGTCCCCATTTGCCATCCGCCCAATGCGTAGGACACTAACCCGCTCTTGGGGCCTGGAACGTCCCAGATCACCGTTCCGACCAACGTGTTGCGCACGTCGAAATCGCACGCGCCGATTCTATACGCCTTGCTAAGCAACAACGGCACGGCGACAGAATTTACATAAGTATCTCCAGTCACCGGAGCGGAGCTTGTATCTCGGCACTTCCCGAGCGTGTAAGACACTTGGCCTTGCAAGCCATGTGACATTTCACGTCGCAATTGCGCTTGGAAACCGTTATAACTCGATTCACCGTCAAAGAGCACCGGCCGAATCCCTGAACCGCCAGGCGGTCCTGGCACCACGCCGCCGTTTGCACCACCCCAATTCGGATCCAGTTGGTAGGTGTTAGAAGGTATGAGAATTCCCGCCGAGGTCTGCACTGGAGGAACCAGGTTGATGTCATCGGCAGCCACCGAAAGATGCACAGACCGCGAACCCACATAACCAGCCGTTAGTGTCCACGCAGCTCCGAGTTGACGCTGGATATTGAAGTTCCAGTTCAGCACATCAGCGCGATGCGGATTCTGATCTATATAACGATTTCTGATGCTATTGGGATTGAAACTGATGTTGGGATCGATCCCGCTCCCCAGTGTGTTGGCTTTGTCGAGCCCGATGATCTGAAATGGCGCGGTTGCGGCGGTGTTCAAACCGAACTCATACGGCAATGGCAACACATCGAAAATACCGAATCCGCCCCGCACAGCGGTTTTTCCATCCTTAAGCGGATCCCAGGAAAATCCAACTCGCGGCTCAAAGTTTTTAGTGGTCGGGTTGTTCCTGATAAACGTGTCTACGTGCTGCGGTCCGCACGGACTGCTGGGGCTGGGAGCCACGCCAGGCGTGGCGCAATTAACTAGCGTGGTAATTTCCTGAATCCTGTTGTTGGCGTCTCGCGGCAAAGTTGTGAATTCGTAACGCAGTCCCAGGTTAATTGTGAGGTTGGGGCGAAAACGCCAGTCGTCGTGAATATATCCGGCAAACAGGCTTTCGCGAATAGCTACTTCATTCGAGCCTCCGGGCGCCAAGGCGTTCAGAGTATCCGGGGTGTTATTCAGGAAGTCGGAGAGCGTTGCGTAATTGTTTTTTCTTCCGTTCGGACTCAGTTGCTCGGTGATGTTGTAAAGCATTCGTTCGAATGCAAATCCGATTTTAATGGAATGTGTGCCACGTGTCAGAAAAGCGTCATCGTAGGCTTGCGCCGAAGTCCAGCGATGCAAAAAGCGGTTCAGGCCCCCCAAGCCAATAGCGGTTGTGAGCACGCCAGGCACGCCGATTTGCGGCGGCCCAATTGCTCCTGGCGCGACGGCCAGCGCCGTGTCGGTGGCCACTTTGTCTCCCGATACCGGGCTGTTGATGTCGCCCCGGATGCGGCTCAGCCCTACGCGGACCGTGTTCACCAGCGCCGGACTAAAAACGTAAGTGTCCTCGACGCTAGCCATCTGGCGACGTGAAAAAACCTCGTGAATGGCATTCAGCAGCGGGTCGGGCTGTGTTTGCGGGCCGGAATCAAAGAAATAGGTCACTGCCAGGGAATTCTTGTCGGAGAATTTCTGGTCCACTCGCAGAGTGTAGTAGTTTTCGTTTGAAATGGTAGGCAGAGCCACGTTAAACGTCTGAGTAACTCCATTCGCGTCAACAGCTGTCCCGGAAGGAGCGACGGGCCACAACGCCAGGTATGGAGCAATGGAGGGAACCGCCAGGGCCCTCTCGGCCGCCGTAGGGACGTGAATGGCTTGCGAGCCAGGTTTGTTTTGTCGAACGCCTTCGTATGTTCCGTAAACAAAAAGTTTGTCTTTTATAATCGCGGTCCCGCCTGAAGCGCCGAACTGCACGCGGCGGAACGGTGAAATAGGACCGGCGGGATCAAAATAGTTTTTCGCATCAAACACTTTGTCGCGATCGAACAGAAAAGCCGTGCCGTGGAAATCATTCACTGCACTTTTAGTTATGGCGTTAATGACCGCGCCCGAAGTGCGCCCATACTCCGCCGTGTAGTTGCTGGTCAACACGGAAAATTCCTGGATGCCATCGACGCCGAGATTTAATCCCGAAGCGCCGCCCGGCGAGCCATTCGAATAGTCATTGATACTGATTCCATTGACGCGGTAAGTATTTTCGTTAGCGCGATGGCCGTCATTGCTCAGCTGATTTCCAAAGCCGCGATTTCCTTTGTTAGCGCTGAATCCTGTGCCCACCTGGTTGGGAATGCTCGAGACTCCGGGCTCCAGCGTCGCTAGTGAAGTCCAATCGCGCCCGTTCAGCGGCAGTTCGCGTATAGTCGTCGAATCCACCGTCGAACTTACCGTTGACGATGTCGTTTGAATGTCCGGGATCGCGGCATTTACTTCCACCGTTTGACTGAGCGCACCGACCTTCATGACCAAATTCAAAGACTGTTGCCCGCCAACTGTCAGGGTGATGCCTTTTTCCGTCAGCGTCTGAAACCCTGTCGCGGTCACTGTCACTTCGTACTCGCCCGGCAATAGATTGGGCGCAGAATAAATGCCGTCCGTATTCGAGGTCACCTCTCGTGCAACGCCGGTGCCCGCGTTCTTAATGCTTATGGTGGCGTTCGCTACCGGGCCTCCCTGTTCGTCAGTCACCAACCCCGATAGCGTGGCTCCAGAAACCTGTGCTTTGGCGGGTGCTACCCAAGCCATCTGGAAACTCCCGATTAGCAGGAATGCCAGCAGCAGATGCAGTCGCACCGGTATTTTTGATAGTAAGGACATATTCCCTCCCCCGTTCGCGCACCACCAACGTTGACCGTCAGGGCCACGCGGTTCATTCCTGCGCGAGTATCCAATCGCTTTCAAGTGGCTGCGATTTAGTGGCGACACTCTGTGTGCATTTGTGAATTAACACAATCCGTAATGCATCCTATCGAAGCCCTTTCTGCATCCCCCGCTTTATCACTGAAAACCAGCCACTTAGGTCATGGAGTCACGGGTTTTTTGACGCTTTATGGTTCCCGGCGCTATACTCCGACGCGGCTTTGCCGACCATGCGGCACACCTCCCATGCTTCCAAGATAGTTCGTTGCGGCGTTTTTGAGATCGACCTCAAAGCGTTCGAGTTGCGTAAGCACGGTCTGCGCCTGAAACTGGCTGAGCAGCCTTTTCAGATTCTTGCCATACTCCTGGAACAACCCGGGGAGGTAATTACCCGTGATGAGCTTCGTGAACGTCTCTGGCCGGGCGACACCTTTGTAGATTTCGATCACGGATTGAACAACGCCGTGATGCGCTTGCGGGAAGCGCTCGGCGACTCTCCCGACAAACCCAACTTCATCGAGACATTGCCGCGACGCGGCTACCGCTTGATTGCGCCCGTGGAAGAAATCCACGCGGCCCCAAAAATAAATCCTGGCGGGGACCCACAGGCGAATTCTTCCGCCGCTTTATACGCTTCCGATGGTTCGGCACAGCTATCCGCTGATCACAACGAACTGGTCAGTCGCCCTAATGCCAGCAACTGGCTAACCCTGCCACGGATTGCGCTGATGTCCGCGGCAGTGTTGGTTTTTGCGGTACTTTCCGGCTTAGCCGTTCATTTCGTGAGAGGCTGGGAGTCCGGAAAAATAAATCCCGCACACAACATGTCGCTGGTCGTCTTGCCTCTCGAGAATTTATCTGGCGACGCAGAACAAGATTATTTTGCCGACGGCATGACCGATGAGCTTACCGCTAACCTGGCCAAGATCCGTTCGTTGCGCGTCATCTCCAGGTCGACAGCCATGGCCTACAAGGGTACGCACAAGCCACTCTCCGAAATCGCCAGAGACCTGAAAGTCGATGCCGTTGTCGAAGGCACGGTATTAAAGGCCGGAAACCGCGTTCGAATTACCGCTGAACTTGTTCAAGTCTCCACCGATCATCATCTTTGGGCCGACACCTATGAGAGCCAGATCGGCGACGTGCTCGCACTGCAAAATCGAGTTTCCTCCGCCATCGTGGACCAAATTCGCATCAACCTCAGTCCCGAAGACAAACAGCGGCTGGCAAAAAATCCTTCCGTCAGCCCCGCTGCCTATGAGGATTATCTGAAGGGCCGCTATTACTGGAACAGAAGATCCAGCGACGGATTCACAAAGGCCATCGGGTACTTTGAAGACGCCACTCGCAGAGACCCGCAATATGCGTTGGCCTACGCGGGCCTGGCGGATTGTTACGGAATTATCGGCGCGACCATCTACGGCAGTCTGCCGGCTGCCGAGGCTGCACCCAAAGCTAAAGCCGCCGCGATTCGCGCGCTGGAAATCGATCCCACTCTAGCCGAAGCGGAAACTTCTCTCGCCACTGCGAAATTTAACTATGACTGGGACTGGGCCGGCGCGGCGCAGGGCTTCCAACGCGCCATTCAGATGGACCCCAGATACGCGACCGCCTACCAACGATATTCCCTCTATTCCATCGCCATGGGCCGCTTTGACGAAAGCCTCGAACAAATAAAGAAGGCCCGCGAACTCGATCCACTTTCCATCAGCATTAATTCGAGCTTGGGCTGGCGCTTATATCTCGCGCGTCAGTACGACCGCTCCATCGCACAACTCCGCGATACTCTGGAATTGGATCCCTCCTACGAATGGGCGCATTTCATCCTCGGCCAAGCCTACGAGCAAAAGCGCGAATTCAATCTCGCCCGCGCCGAACTGCAAAAAGCCGTTGAACTTTCCCATAACAGTCCTTTGATGATTTCCGCCTTGGCGCATGCTGACGCACTCTCCGGGAATCAAGATGAAGCGCTGCGATTACTCCAGCAGCTAACAGCGCAGTCCAGGAAGCAGTATGTCTCTCCGTTTTACGTCGCCGTGGTGTACATCGCGTTAGGCAAAACCGAATTAGCCATGGACTGGATGGAAAGGGCTTTCGCGGACCGCTCGAATGGTCTGGTCTTTCTCAAGGTCGAGCCTGAGCTCGACCCTCTGCGCTCTAATCCTCGCTTCATCGCTCTACAAAAGCGGCTCAACTTTCCGGATTAATCCGCACCAAAAAAAAAGCCCTCTGATAAATTCTGTCGCTAAATCCGCGAGACACGTCTCCACCCATTGTAAGAAAGCATTATGAAATCCTTACAAGTTCCTCGCGACCTCCTTAGTTGAGCGGTATCACCCTTCACGGTTAACTCTATTGAGAAAAAAACCCTCGTCCGATTAGAAGAATTACTTGATACTTTTATGCCTTTTGGCAGTCGTCTATATCTTGGACACTCGGGTCGTTCGACATCCAGTACTCGAAGGGTGAGGTTATGAACCGCAAAGCTAAAGCGATTGTTGAGAAGAGTGAAAGAGTCGCGACCATTTGGAAAAAATCCTGGCACCCTCGCGTATTAACAAAGTCCGTGCTTATCGCCGTAGCTTGCGCGTGCAGCCTTTTCGCGCGCGGACAATCTCTCTCGACTGGCCAAACTCCGTTGACGCTCGAGAGTCCGCAAGAGATGCAGGCCCGCATCAGCAAACTCGAAGCTGAGGTAGCTGAGTTGAAGGCTATCGTGACCCGTATGCAACCCACCGTGGTTGCCAACGATGCGGGCACTCCCGTGACTGCGGCTGTGCAACCTGCGCCTGTTACCCAGTCGGCTGCAAAACAGGAAACCGTTCAGGCGGTGTTGCAGCGCGAGGACAGCAAGGCGCTGAGCTTTTTCCATGACACCACCATCAACGTGTCGCTCGATGGCTACTACGCCTACAATTTCAACAATCCCGTCGGTCGAGTAAATCTGTTGCGCGCCTACGACGTACTCAGCAATGAGTTCAGCCTTAGCCAAGCAAATATCGTCATTGACCATCCACCCGATGCCGCCGCTGGTCGCAGGTGGGGCGGACGCCTCGATTTGCAGTTCGGTCAGGCCACCGACACCTTGCAAGGAAATCCTGCCAACGAACCCCGGCCCCAGATTTATCGCAACATTTTCCAGGCCTATGGCACATACATAATTCCCGGCGGTAAAGGCCTAACCGTCGACTTTGGCAAATGGGGAAGTTCTCTCGGTATCGAGGGCAACTACTCCAAAGACCAAATAAATTACTCCCGCGCGTACTGGTTCGACTTTTTGCCTTTTTACCACATGGGTGTGCGCGTGAGCGCTCCCATCAGCGATCGTTTTACTCTGAACTATTGGGTAGTGAACGGCACCAATCAGGTGGAAGCTACCAATGGTTTCAAAGATGAGTTGTTTGGTTTCACTGCCAAGCCTGCAAAAAACATTGGGTGGACCATGAACTATTATCTCGGACAGGAACATCCCGATCGCGCTGTCGTTCTACCAACAAGTCCGATTCCGGTGCAACCTGGGCTCAGCTTTGTCGCCATCACTCCTGCACCCAATGGGAAAACACACATTTTCGACAGCTACGTAACCTGGCAGACCACGCCAAAACTGAGCTTCGCGCTCGAGGGCGACTATTTCCTTCAGCGTTTGTGGAAAAGCGAAGCCCCTGGCCAGTCATCGGCGCCCTCTCACGTGGCTGGCGGCGCCGCCTATCTTCGCTATCAATTGAATCCCAAAATCGCCCTGGCCACTCGTGCCGAATATCTGTCCGACCGTGGAGGACTTTTCAGCGGATTCACCCAAGCGCTGAAAGAAAACACCGTGACGTTTGACTACATGGTAGCGGACGGATTTCTGATGCGCTACGAATGGCGACGCGATTTCTCCAATAAGCCATCGTTCTTAACCGATGTCCAAAATGTTCTCCGCAAAGATCAAACCACCGCTACCGTCGGCCTCATTTGGTGGTGGGGCCGGAAGGAAGGATCATGGTGAGACTGAATTCCGCCACCCGCGATTGTCACGAGTCTTCTTTCTATCCCGGTCTTTTCGTGTCGGCGGGCCGGTTGAACCGGTAACCCACCCAGGGTTCGGTGTGTATATATTTTGGTTTAGCTGGATTAAGTTCAATTTTTTTTCGAAGCTGGTTGATCACCACGCGCAGCGATTCCGTCTCTTCGCCATATTCCGGCCCCCAGACCGACTGCAGCAGCCTCCGATGTGAGATCGGCCGTCCATCCGCGACCACCAACTCCTTCAGCACCGCGAATTCCTTCGGCGTCAAATGAATTTGTGCCCCGCGAACCACAATGTCGCGCTTTTCAAAATCAAAATTAAGTTCCTTGGATACCAGCGTACCCGCACCCTCGTCTTCGGTCGCGCGCCGCAACAACGCGCGAACACGCGCCAACAATTCCTGAATACCAAACGGCTTCACCACGTAATCGTCGGCTCCGGCGTCGAGCGCTCGCACCTTGTCTTTCTCAGCGCTTCGCACCGTGAGCATGATGATGGGAACTTCCGAATCGCTGCGAAGCTCGCGGCAGGTCTGCAGCCCGTCCAATCCGGGCATATTCATATCCAAAAGAATCAGATCCGGCTTGGCGTCGCGGACCTTCTCAAACGCCTCTGGGCCATCGCGCGCCTCAATGATGGTGTAGCCCTCCGCGGTTAGCGTGGTGCGCAGCACACGCCGGATCTGCGGTTCGTCATCTACCACCAGAATCGTCGCGGCTTTCATCGCGTCTTACTCGCCGACGAATTGATGGGCAGAGTAAATGAAAACACCGAGCCATGATCGCGCTGGCTGGCAACGCTGATCGTTCCACCGTGCGCTTGAATGATCGCTTTCGCGATCGGCAACCCCATCCCCGTTCCTTGAACAAGGTAACGCTGGTCCTTCCCGCGATAAAATTTGTCAAAGATCAGGCCTAGCTCCATGTCCTCGATGCCCGGCCCTTGGTCGGCGACGCTGGTAAGCACGACATTCGCATTAGCCTCGGCGGTAATGGTAATAGGCTGATCCTTCGGCGAATACGCATCGGCATTTTCGATTAAACGCACCAGTACGTCCCGTATGCGATTAAAGTCGGCGCGAACCGAAGGAAGCGTCTCAGGGACATCCATGCGGATCGTTCTCGCTCCCAACAAAGTTTTGCAATACGAGAGTGCCGCCGAAACAATCTCGTTCATCGCATTCGGCGCCAGATCCAATTCAAATTCACCGGCATCCAGCTGCGCCATTTCGGCGGCGTCACCGACTAGTTGGTTCAAGCGATCGCACTCTTCGTCGATCACCGTCAGAAGTTCATGTTTTTGTGCATCCGCCACGTGACGCTCGGACAACAGACTGGTCACTGACGCCTTGATGGAGGTCAGCGGTGTACGAAAGTCATGCGTCACGGAATCCAGCAAGGCTGATTTCAAACGTTCGCCTTCCCGTGCGGCCTCGGTTTTTCCCAGGTCTTCCACCGCGCGTGCTCGCTCGAAGGCAATGGCAATCATGGATCCCAGCGCGTCCAGCGTTTCCCGCGATAACATTTGCCCCGAGATTCCCAGGCTCCCGATCGCGCGGGCGCCCATGTGCACCGGAACAAAAGAGAGGCTGCGGCCTGGGTCCCGCAACGGCTCATCCCGGGCAGTCGCTCGCTTTAGCTCCTCATCCGCGAAGTGCGACGCTCCTCCGGAGTGATAAAACTTGTTTTTGTTTTCCAGGTACAGTGCCGCCGCTCCTACTTCAAATGTTTCCACGATGTGGCTGGGAATCGCGTTGAGCAAGGTAATTACGTTTCCCGACACCAACAATGTTTGACTGAAGGTGTAAAGCCTCTCCAGTTCATTGCGGCGGCGTTGCGCCTCGTCCGCTTCCTTGCGCACGCGCGCCGCAAGTTGGCTGGCGATAAGCGACGCCGCTAAAAACGCAAATAACGCTGCCCAGTTTTGCGGGTCGGCGATGATAAATGTCCCCACCGGCGGGAGAAAAAAATAATTGAATGCCAGCATCGCCGCCAGGGACATGAATGCGGAAACGGTGAAGCCCCAAAAGGTCGAAACTGCTAAAATGGCCACCACAAAAGTGAGCGCTACGGTGGTTTGATTGACTTTCAGCACCTCCCGGTAAAAAAAAGTAATAGCGGCCAAAATACCCAGCGCTACAACAGCATGCAGGAAGCGAATTGGAAGGCGTGAGAACACTGCAGTATTCTAGCTCAGCCGCTCATACCTGGATGGTGTAAGACGCCCGATGCCGAAAACACCTGAAGATTGGCTGGAGAAAGCTAGCACCCCGGAGAAAACCAAGGGCATCTTCAAGCTCTTCCTCGGCTATGCGCCCGGCGTCGGTAAAACTTATAACATGTTGAGCGAAGGCATTCGCCGCCACAACCGCGGTGAAGACGTGGTGATCGGCTTCATCGAAACTCACGGTCGAAAGGGGGTTGAAGAACTCGTGCCCGAGTTGGAAACCGTACCTCGCCGCAGTATCGAATACAAAGGCACCATGTTCGAAGAAATGGACGTAGATGCCATCATCGCCCGCCGCCCTGCCGTAGTTCTCGTTG
>Ga0193728_1001244_pt1 | contig 12925 bp, 11 predicted proteins | sample U1c1metaG_FD_143037 | JGI IMG/M metagenome (GOLD analysis project Ga0193728, IMG submission 143037) | Soil microbial communities from a riparian zone of the East river system, Colorado, United States - U1c1 | ecosystem: Environmental > Terrestrial > Soil > Riparian zone | place: USA: East River...
ATCTATTCAGTGATGAGCATAAAAAAAGTAAAACTCGGTTCACAAGGCGCAGTCGTTTCCCGTATGGGACTCGGTTGCATGGGTATGAGTGAGTTCTACGGCGAGCGGAACGACACGGAGTCCGCCGCGACCATTCTGCGAGCCCTTGACCTCGGCATCACCTTTCTGGATACCGCGGACACCTACGGAATCGGCGACAATGAAGAATTGGTCGGTAAAACAATCCGCTCTCGCCGCGACGAAGTCTTTCTCGCAACCAAGTTCGCTAACATCCGCACCAAAGAAAATCCCAACCAATGGTCTATCAGCGGCAAACCGGAATATGTCCGTGCCGCGTGCGACGCTTCTTTAAAGCGCTTGGGTGTGGATCATATCGACCTCTACTACCAACATCGTGTCGACCCCAATACGCCTATCGAAGATACCGTGGGCGCGATGGCCGAGTTGGTGAAAGCAGGAAAGGTAAAGTATCTGGGATTGTCGGAAGCCTCACCCGCGACAATTCGACGAGCGCACAAGGTGCATCCGATTACGGCATTACAAACCGAGTATTCCCTGTGGGAGCGGACCCCGGAAAAAGAAATCCTTCCGACGATTCGCGAGCTGGGCATTGGATTTGTGCCGTACAGCCCCTTAGGACGCGGATTCCTAACTGGCACAATTACAAAACCTAGCGATTTAATTGAGAGTGATGCGCGCACCCAACGTATGCCGAGGTTTGCCGGCGAGAATTTTGACAAGAATCAGGCGCTGGTCCAGCGCGTGAAGGCCATCGCGAAACGCAAGGGCGTAAAACCCGCGCAGTTGGCGCTAGCCTGGGTGTTGGCCAAGGGCGAAGACCTGATACCCATACCAGGAACTAAACGCAGAAAATATCTCCAGGAAAATGCGGCCGCCGTTGACATCCAATTGATTCCAGCGGACGTCGCGGAACTGGAAGCCGCAGTTCCACAAAATGAAATCGCCGGCGAGCGTTACGCCGCAGCCGCAATGAAGGCTATCGATCTCTAGCTGTAATCTGGCACGCCGCCGACCACCCTGGCCCTCCCAGGAATTCTCTGTCGCCCACGACATGCGTACCTATCCTTACTTGATGTACGAATAGCTGCCAGCGTTCGCAATCTCATCTGACAACAGACTCATTTCTGTTGTCACAATTGAGAACAGAAAAATCGTGCATTGGAGAGATTACATGGACTCCGTGGCAGCCTGGACGGCGTTGAATAGTCCTAGCCAGCTAATCCCAATGGCATGAAGCGATCGGATTCCGGCACACTTTTGGCACAGCGGAGGCGAAATTAGTCAGATGGAGCAACAGTTCTGTTGGGAAGTCCTTTATAATCTTTACGTACTTCATGTCGGGGCGTAGCGCAGCCTGGTAGCGCGCCTGCCTTGGGCGCAGGAGGTCCCGAGTTCGAATCTCGGCGCCCCGACCAAACTTTTCAAATACTTAGCCGAGCGCTCCATTAGTTTATCCGAGCGGATCCAGGGAGAACTGTGCCAATCGAGTTGTCTCACCGAGGGGTTCAGAGGTAATTGCAATTACGGAACTGTGCCAAACCGGATCGTGGGTTGCTACACGTACTCCAAGGGCCCCTAGTGACGCCAACCGAGTGTCCTCGCGACTTGCCAGAACGTCTCGATAACTTCCGGATTGTCGATCGATCGGAACTGAACTGGCCGGGCAAATTATGTGTCTGTATTGTCCGCCCAGGCCATGTAAGCCCAAGCTTTATATGACAAGTTTAAGAGCAAACCCCTCTGCAGCTAACATTGACACACTGCAAGGTTTTTCGGTCGAAATGACACCCTCCCGGAGGAACAAGGTGTCTAACGTCTAAGGGATGACAGCCACATGCACCTGCCCTCCCAAAAGCCGGGGCGATGCTGGCCGTGAAGCCTGCCAGGAGCGCCACGAGCAGAAGCACTTTCGGTATTCGCCTTAACATTTCTCTTTCTCCTTCCTTCTTGTGAACCATGTCTTACTTACGCTTTTGGCGGACGTTTGGGACAGCTCCGACCCACAGCCGGTTGGGTTGGCGCCAACCTGACTTTGGAGAGGAGAAGCCGTCTCCGGCCGTTCGCCAAAATAGGCAAACATCGTGTTCCAGCCTGCCTGATCCAGACGTCCAGCCCACACCTTTTTCCACTCTGCCCTCGGCTCCCACCAGCAGAGTATTGGGGACCCGCGCGAGCCCAAGTTGGGCAAAGGTTCTGTAGGGCGGGTCAGCCAGCGTGTCGGACAGACGGATGCCATACTTCACGCAGTAGTTCCTGGTGATTTCGATCGGGTCACGGCTCACCCAAAGCACACGGACCCCTTTTTGTTCGAGTGTGCTCGCCAGCCTCATCCAGCCGTCTTGATTTGCCTGGCAAGCCGGGCAGCCGGGAGAAAAAGCTATGATGAGGAGCTTGGAACCTGCCGCAGGAAGGGCCACTGGCTCCAGACGGCCATCGAATGCTATTCCCGCAAGCATCCGCAGTTGGGTTCCCGCAGTGATTTGGGGAGCTAAGGCTTCGCTCAGGTCGCGGTTCTGCCGGAAAAGGAAAATGTTCTCGGCGAGGACTCCCAGCCCGGCAAGCCAGAGAAGGATCTCCATCACTTTGCTGAATCGGATTTTTGGCTGAGTGCCTGCCATATTGGTTTCCTTCGAAAGCCGCCTGTTTCAATCTGTGAGGAGCACAGGTGTTCGGTTGTGGCCTCTTTGCTCTACTCGTAGCGCAGCGCCAATATCGGGTCGACCCGCACGGCCCGCCGCGCCGGGATGTAGCACGCCAGTACGACGACGCTGCCGACCACAGCTGGCACGAGTACAAAAATCCAACCGCCGGCAACGTGAAAACCCGGGAAGAGGCTGCCGAAGGCTCGTGGCAGTGGAAACGCGCCGACCAATCCGATTGCCACTCCAATGAGCGCGAGCTTCATTCCATCGCCCAGCACCAGCCGCAAGATAGTTCTCTTCTCGGCCCCCAATGCAATGCGAATTCCTATCTCTCGGCTACGCTGTCCGACCGAAAAGGAAACGAGCCCGTAGAGCCCCACCGCCGCCAAGATCAGCGCCATGCCGGCGTAAACCGCCTGCATCGTTCCCATCCCCCGAGCTCCCATGGTTTCTATGGTCTTTTGATCCTGCATGCTAATCACGCTGGCGATCGGCTGATCCTTGTCGATCGCCCACACCGCTTCGCGCAATCCCGGCGCAAGCGAATCAGGATTGGACTTCGTTCTGACCATCACGGCCATCGAAGATGAGGGCCGTTGCAGAAAGGGTTCGTAGATTTCGGGGTAATTTTCGGGATCGCCCGGGCTAATCTTCACGCTGCGAACAATCCCAACGATTTGACGCCAATGAGCACTCTTCGCGTCGCCCGAATCGATCAGAAGCTGCTTCCCAATCGCATCTCCATTTGGGAAATAGCGGCGGGCAAAGACTTCGCAGACCAGTGTCACGGCAGGCGCGTTCGCATTATCCGATTCGGTAAACCCGCGCCCGGCAATCAGAGCGATTCCTGCCGTCCTCAAATAGTCCGGACTCACGACAAAATAAAAGCCGCGCGGGCGCGCTCCCGCCGGCGTATTCTCCTGGCCTTTCAAGCGAAAAGACACGTCCCCTGCGTCCCAGGCTGGCAAGGCCGAAGTCACTGCCGCCGACTCCACTCCGGGAAGCACTTTCACCTTTTCCAGCAGCTCCTGAAAGAATGCGGATTGCGTTGTCGCCTTTCCGTACCGCGCGTCCGCCAAAAAAAGTCGGGCGGTCAAGAGATTTTGGGGATCGAATCCCGGGCTGGCGCCTATTGCTTCGTGAACGGATTTGATAAACAGCCCTGTTCCCGTCAGCAAGAACACCGCAAGTGCAACTTCTCCTGCCACCAGCACGCTCCTAAAGCGGCTGCGCCCCCGGCCTGCCGAGACCGTTGCACTATCGTTCTTCAATATCGCGGAGACATTCGGAGTCCCCGCTTGCAGCGCGGGGGCAAGTCCGAACAAAAGAGCAGCCAGCAAGGATATTACGCAAGTAAAGAAGAGCACGTGCCCGTCCACTGCCATCGCCAATTGCAGTGCTTTGGACTCCTCGTCGGGCGCCGGTGCTGATTGCAAAGCTCGCACCCGCCAGAACGTCAGCGCAAGACCCAGCGCACCGCCGAGGAGAGCGATCAGCCCCGCCTCGGTCAGTAATTGCCGGATCATTCGCCCGCGGCCCGCGCCGATGGCCGTGCGAATGGCCATCTCCTTACCGCGGCCCGCGGCCCGCGCCAGGAGCAACCCCGCAATGTTCGCGCATGCGATCAACAGAACAAATCCCGCCGCGCACACCCCCATCAGCGCACCTGACCCCGCGGGGTAGGATAGAATCATGAAGTCCTGTAGCGGAAGCGTTTCAGCCCCCCAGCCTTTTTCCGTGTCCGGAAAAGCCTCTGCCGCCAGCCGCCCGAGCGTCGCGATGTCCGCTCGCGCCTGCTTGGCGCTTATCTCGGTTTTGAGCCGGGCGAATAAATAGAGATTGCGGTTCTCACGCGCTGCCGCATTCTGCTGCGCGTCCTGCAAAACCAGTGGCGTCCACATCTGGGTTAGAAACGAGTGCAGTACGAATCCTGAGGGCATTACGCCGATCACCGTGTGACTCTCGCCGTTCACGCGGATTGTGGCCCCGATCACCTTGGGATCCGAACCGTACCGGCGTTCCCACAGCGCATGGCTCAGGAATCTTCACCCACCGCGAAAGTTCGCCCCAGCGCCGGGGAAACACCCAGAATTGAAAAGTAATTAGCAGTCACGCGCGCCACGCTCACGCGTTCCGGTTCTCCTTGGCCCGTCAGACTCACCGCTTCGTAAGGGTCCATCGCGGCCATCTGGGAAAACGCACGATTTTCCTTTTTCCAGGTGAAGAAATTCGGCACCGACACCGGGTTCTGATTTACTTCCCGCAACTCGTTGGAATTCGTTCCATACACAACCATTAGGCGATCCGGATCGCTCACCGCCGGTTTCTTCAGCATCCACGCACTCAAGTCGCTGAACATGGTCCCGTTGACGGCGATGCCCAGCGCCAGAGTGAATACAGCAATTGCAGTAAATCCGGGGTTTTTTCGCAGCATTCGCGCACCGAAGCGGACATCCATGAAAAGATCTTCAATCGCTGCCCACCGCCACACGGCGCAGCTATCTTCCTCCGTCAACCTTACATTCCCAAACTCGCGCCGCGCCGCGTACGTGGCTTCCTTCCTCGACATACCTCCCGCAACCAGCTCCTCGATCTTTTCTTCGAGGTGCTCCTGAATCTCTTCGGAGAGATCGCCGTACAGACGGCGTCGCGAGAATAGTTGCTTAACCCAATTCATGTTTCACCCAGGACTAAAACATCCGCGTTGTTCTTCTAGATTCCAAACTTGTCACTCGTATCGCAGGGCCACCATGGGATCCAGGTGCATCGCGCGCCGCGCGGGGATGTAACACGCCAGTACCACCACGCCGCTCATCAGGGCCGAAACGAGAACAAAAATCCAACCGCCGGCAACGTGAAAACCCGGGAAGAGGCTGCCGAAGGCTCGCGGAAGTGGAAACGCGCCAACCAATCCGATTGCCACTCCAATGAGCGCGAGCTTCATTCCCTCGCGCAGCACCAGCCGCAAGATATTTTTCTTCTCGGCCCCCAATGCAATGCGAATTCCTAGCTCCCGACTACACTGTCCCACCGAAAAGGAAACGAGCCCGTACAGCCCCACCACCGCCAAGATCAGCGCCATTCCAGCGCAAATCGCTTGTATCGTTTCTATCAACCCACTTCCAGTGGTTTCTATGGTCTTCTGATCCTGCATGCTCATCACGCTTGTGATCGGCTGATCTTTGTCGAGTGCCCATACCGCTTCGCGCAATCCCGGCGCAAGCGAATCAGGATTGGACTTCGTTCTGACCATCACGGCCATCGAAGATGCAGGCCGTTGCAGAAAGGGTTCGTAGATTTCAGCGTGAGTTACTGAATCGAGCGGGTTAATCTTCACGCTGCGAACAATCCCAACGATTCGACGCCACTGAGCACTCTTCGCGTCGCCCGAATCGATCAGAACCTGCTTCCCAATCGCATCTCCATTTGGGAAATAGCGGCGGGCAAAGACTTCGCAGATCAGTGTCACGGCGGGCGCGTTCGCATTATCCGATTCGGTAAACCCGCGCCCGGCAATCAGAGCGATTCCTGCCGTCCTTAAATAGTCCGGACTCACGACAAAATGAAAGGCGCGCGGGCGCGCTCCGGCCGGCGTATTCTCCTGGCCTTTCAAGCGAAAAGACACGTCCCCTGCGTCCCACGCTGGCAAGTTGGATGTCACTGCCGCCGACTCCACTCCGGGAAGCACTTTCAGCTTTTCCAGCAGCTCCTGAAAGAATGCGGATTGCGTTGTTGCCTTTCCGTACCGCGCGTTCGCCAAGGAGAGCCGGGCGGTCAAAAGATTTTGGGGATCGAACCCCGGGTCAGAGTGGACTACATCGTAGGCTGCCTTGATGAAGAGTGCCGCGCCCGTCAACAAGAAGACGGCCAGAGCAACTTCTCCCGCCACCAGCACGCTCCGAAAGCGGCTGCGCCCCCGGCCTGCCGAGACCGTTGCACTATCGTTCTTCAATATCGCGGAGACATTCGGAGTCCCCGCTTGTAGCGCGGGGGCAAGTCCGAATAAAAGAGCAGCCAGCAAGGATATTGCGGAAGTAAAGAAGAGCACGTGTCCGTCCACTGCCAGTTGTAGTGCCTGGGACTGCTCATCGAACGCCAGTGCCGATTGCAGAGCTCGCGCACTCCAGAACGTCAGTGCAAGACCCAGCGCACCGCCGAGTAGAGCGATCAGCCCCGCTTCGGTCAGTAATTGCCGGATCATTCGCCCGCGGCCCGCGCCGATGGCCGCGCGAATGGCCATCTCTTTCCCGCGGCCCGCCGCCCGCGCCAGGAGCAACCCCGCAATGTTCGCGCATGCGATCAACAGAACAAATCCGGCCGCGGACATAAAAATCACCATAGCTGACCCCGCGGGGTAGCTTCGAATCATGAAGTCCTGTAGCGGAAGCGTTTCAGCCCCCCAGCCTTTTTCCGTGTCCGGAAAAGCCTCCGCCGCGAGCCGCCCGAGCGTCGCGATTTCCGCCCGCGCCTGCTTGGCGCTTATCCCGGTTTTGAGCCGGGCGAATAAATAGAGATTGCGGTTCTCACGCGCCGCCGCATTCTGCTGCGCGTCCGGCAAAACCAGTGGCGTCCACATCTGCGTTAGAAACGGGGGCAGTACGAATCCTGCGGCCATTACGCCGATCACCGTGTGACTCTCGCCGTTCACGCGGATTGTGGCCCCGATCACCTTGGGATCCGAACCGTACCGGCGTTCCCACAGCGCATGGCTCAGGATGACCACGCGATCGCTGCCGCTTTGATCTTCACCCACCGCGAAAGTTCGCCCCAGCGCCGGGGAAACACCCAGAATTGAAAAGTAATTAGCAGTCACGCGCGCCACGCTCACGCGTTCCGGTTCTCCTTGGCCCGTCAGATTCACCACTTCGTCACGGTCCATCGCGGCCATCTGGGAAAACACGCGATTTTCCTTTTTCCAGGTGAAGAAATTAGGCGCCGACACCGGGTTTTGATTTACTTCCCGCAACTCGTTGGAATTCGTTCCGTACACAACCATCAGGCGATCCGGATCGCTCACCGCCGGTTTCTTCAGAATCCACGCACTCAAGAAACTGAAAATCGTGGCGTTCGCGGCGATGCCCAGGGCCAGCGTGAATACAGCAATTGCAGTAAATCCGGAGTTTTTTCGCAGCATTCGCGCACCGAAACGAAGATCCATGAGAAAATCTTCAATGGAGGGCCAGCGCCAGACGGTGCGGCTGTCCTGTTCAACCAGAGTGACATTGCCAAATTCGCGGCGGGCGGCATACGTGGCTTCTTCTCTCGACATCCCGCCCGCCATCAGTTCCTCGACCTTTTCTTCGAGGTGCTCCCGAATCTCTTCAGAGAGATCACCGTAGAGGCGGCGTCGCGAAAACAGTTGTTTGAGCCAACTCATGATTCACCTGGCGCTAGAACACGAGTAATCCCTTCGAGCATCTTTTCAAATCGCGACACCTCATGCTCGAGGTGCTTCGCTCCCTTTGCCGTCAACTTGTAAGTACGAACGCGACGGTTTGTAGAGGAAATGCCCCACTCTGCTTTGACCAACTCTTCCCTCAGAAGGCGCTGCAGAGCCGGGTAGAGTGACCCTTCTTCGATCTGTAGCAAGTCGTTCGAGGTTCGCTTGATGTGCTGGACGAGGGCGTAGCCATGCAGTGGCTGCCGCTTCAGTGTTTTGAGAATCATCATCTCCAGCGCACCGGGAAATAAGTCTCGCTGTTCGCGGGTTTTCATCAACGGGGAAGTTCCTCTCATGTGCGCTTCAACATAGGGTATGTCGAACTAGGCCTAACAGCCAATAGGGTATATCAATATAGGCCTAGAGTACAATAGGGTATGACGAGCAGCCTTGAGTCAAGAAATTTCGGCGAGGCACTCGCTATGCGGAAGTTATCCTAGTAGACCCGACCGCACCATTAGTTGCGGGTTGCCGACCAGGACGATTCGCCCCTAGGTCACGCCGCAGGGTTTTGGTCCCCAGATTGTTTCCAAGCACTGCGCGTAAAGCTGCTTACAGCGAGGGATCTCCCACTTTTAGGACGCGCACTGTAGCTTTACCTTTCACGAGCGACGCCATTACAATCCAGGCGCACAATGCTTAAGGAGGACTTATGGTTAGGAGCCGAGCGAATCGGACTTCCCCATCGCGTCCGTACGAGGTCCTTTTTCAAATGGTGATCGGCAAGTGGATCAGTCAGGCACTCGGCACGATAGTGGAAATCGGCGTCCCCGACCAGCTTGCGAAAGGAGCGCGGCAGTGCAGCGATATCGCCCGTGAAGCCGGAGTCTCGGAGGATGGGATTTATCGCTTGCTGAGAGCACTTGCGAGCGTGGGCCTATTCGCTGAAAGCGCCGACCGCCGGTTCAAACTTACGGGCATGGGACAGCTCCTTCGGAGCGACCACCCCGAGAGTCTTGCTGGGTACGCGCGTTTTACCGCTCACGACATCACGTGGCGGCCTTGGGGACAGCTTGGCTACAGCGTGAAGACGGGCATGCCGGCGTTCGATCATGTTTTCAAGGCGTCTATATTCGAGCACCTCTCGCGGAATCCCGAGGTCGCCGCAGTCTTCGACGCCGCTATGACGTCAATCAGCGCTGCGGAGGCCCGCGCGACGTCCGACACGTACGACTTCAAAGGGGTCGAGGTGCTGATGGACGTTGCGGGCGGACACGGTCTGCTGTTGGCCACCGTCCTGCGCTGCCATAAGACGATCCGTGGTGTCCTGTTCGATCTTCCGCACGTTGCGGCTGGCGCCGCTGCGACATTCACTCGCGCTGGCATCACGGGCAGGGTGCGTATCGAAAGCGGTGACTTCTTCAAAGAACTGCCACCGGGCGCCGACGCGATTATCATGAAGCACATTATTCACGACTGGGACGACGACTCGGCGACGAGGATCCTTCAAGCGTGCCACCGCGCGCTCGGGCCGCGGGGCAAGGTGCTGATTGTGGATCCGGTCGTCCCCTCTGGCAACGCGCCGCATTATGGCAAGCTGCTCGATCTGGAAATGCTGGTGCTCACGCCGCTCGGCCGTGAGCGGACGAAGGCCGAGTTTGCGAGGCTGCTGCGCGGTGCGGGGTTCCGGCTGTCGCGCGTCATCGCGACTCACAGTCCGTTGTCGATCGTCGAAGCCGTCAAGGCGTGATGCTCGGAGGATGATCCCGCCACGCGGAGGTGGATCTAAGAGCAGCTCCAGCCCCCAGCGTGCGATTTGCGAAACTAGGCTCTTATCGCTTCGCGTATTGCGATACGTTTTCCTCGCTATAACGGGCAAACCCGAAGTCAATGGTTGTAATCAGTTGTAATCAAGCGTTTACGCTCAAGACCGGGATTCGCTAAGTGCGTTCTGGTCGGTTGACGGGCTACTCGGACGTTATTCCGGGCCAGAGGTCCGGACCTGGGGAGTCGGCGAACCGGAAAGATTCAGTATGGTTGGCGTAATTCTATCTCAAAAAATGTACCCAATTTTGTGCCCACCCTACAGACACACTCGCACAGTTGTACACAGCCAGCCACATCCTACGGTCTCTACTAAGTTGTTGTTTTTCAGCAGCAACGCTGAAAACGGAGGATTTGTTTTGGATGGGCCTCCTGCCTTGGGCGCAGGAGGTCCCGAGTTCGAATCTCGGCGCCTCGACCAAAACATCTCGCGCGTTTTCTGCAGTTTATCGAAAGCTAACTTCACGTAAAACTAACCTGTGGAATTCCCGCAGGCAGGTCATACGGCGTTCTGAAACCCGGAATGCCCGCTACGAGCACGTTCGTGTCAATGACGACGCGAGACTTTTGCTTCTTAGCTTTCCGCGACAACGGTAACCTCCGGCGCTCGTCTTTCCTTACGGTAGGCGCGAACTGTCTGCAAGATTTCCTCGTCCGAGACTTCGCCGATCTCTTTAGCCGCCTCGGTCAGCGACTCGCATCGACTGAGCCTTTGCTGTCCGAGGTCTTGTTGGCGTCCGAGAAATACTCGATCCCTCCCTCATGTGCAAATCCGAGGCGGGCTCTAATGCGTCACCCTCCCGCATTGCGAATGACGATCGAGGCTCTTTGAAATAATCAAGTCCCACAACATTAAGAGGCCTCGAAAATGAAAAAGCTCAATAACACTGTTAGCCGCCTAACCTACAAGAAACCGTAGCGAACCGCTTCATCGCAAGAAGTCCAACGGGCCCTCCACTTACTAGGGAGCATCCAAACGGGAAAAAGCTAAGAAAAAAAACTTAATCCGCCAGAGTAGTCCTGGGGTGCGATAGAAATCTCGGCCACAGCTCCTTACTTATATCCACAGCTCCTTACTTATATAAGGAACATCCAAAGCCGAAAAAGTAAGAAAAAACTTTTGCTCATCGGAGAGATCTTGGGCTAGGAGGAAAATCACAGCGAGAGGCCCCTATTTATATAAGGAACATCGAGAAAGCAAAAAAGGAGAAAGAATCTTGGTACCAGTACGTTTTTCTCGGAGTTGCCCGGATTGGGGGAGCACAACGGATACACCTTGGATGGCAGCATCGCAAGGCGCTCGATGCCTCTCTAAACTACTCACGGCATCTTAATGGAGAGGATATTTGATTCGAATGTGAACAATACTCAGGTTTTCGCTCCTGGAGCTTTCAACTTGATGCGGTACACACTGGTGCTGGCCGTAATGTAGAGCGTCTTGTCATCTTTGTCGCCCCAGGCCACATTGCTCACGGCCTCGGGGACTTTGATTGTGCCGAGGTGTTTCCCTTCGGGAGAAATAATCCACACGCCGCCGGGACCGGCGCCGTAGAGGTTTCCTTTTTTGTCCACACGGATGCCGTCTGGCACCCCAGGCGCACTATCGTGGGAGGCATCGAGAAACAATGCGCCGTCCGTAACCGATCCGTCAGGCTGCACTCGATAGCGCATCCAGATCTTCTTGCCAGAATCCGCGATGTACAAGTACTTCTCGTCCGGCGAAAAACAGATGCCGTTCGGACGCGGAAGGTCCTTAATTACGAGCTGGACTTGCTCCCGTGCCGGTTCTGTCCCAGGCTTCTGGTGCCGTGCTCCGGGAATGCGATAGACACCGTTGACCTCCAGCTCCTTTTGTGGATCGTTGTCCTGCTGAGTGGGCAGACCGTAAGGAGGATCAGTGAAGTACAGCGACCCATCGGATTTATACACCAGATCATTGGGGCTATTGAACTTCTTTCCTTGATAGGAGTCGGCCAGAATCGTGATTTGCGCTTTCGGGTCGAGGGACTCCATGCGCCACACATTGCGTCGAGCGTGTCCCGCCACGGTCACTCGACCATCAGGATCCAAGATCATTCCATTTGAGCCTGGCTCCGGCCCTTTGAATGGCTCTGCTCCTGTATATCCGCTGGGGTGCATGAAAACGCTCGCGCCCTTACCCGGGATCCACAGATCGATGTTGTTTGCTGGGATCTCCGCAAACAGGAGAGTTCCTTCGTGCGTCCAAACTGGGCCTTCAGTCCACTTGTTGAAGCCAGTGGCTATGCGCTCCAGCTTGGAATCAGGTCCCACCAACTGCTCGAGAGCGGGGTCGAGTTTCTGAATGTCCTGCGCCAATGCGGACACGGTGAAAGCCGTGACAGTCACGATCAAGAGAAAGAGCCGTTGTATCGAGATCGAGGTCATTGTGCGGCGAAAACCACAGCGTGTTGGAAATGTGTTCATGTTTCCTCCTCGAGACTTCGCTGCTGCATCGAGCTATCGACCTGCTGATATCCACGACTCTGCCGGTGACGCCACTTCTTTCACCGCAGCACTGAAAGTCTAGTCCGATCCGACGGCCTTTGCAGCGTGCTTAGAGATCAGGGCGAATCTGCGTAAGCCGGGCGAGTTGACCAATCCACCTGTCGAAGCGCGCCGACAATAAATATCCAGGACAGCGAGCCCAGCAAGGCGATGACCGCAGTGATGATGAAAGCCCACAAGAACCGTCCCGTCTTGTCCACGACCAAACCTGTCACCACAGGCGCGATCCACCCAGCCAGATTACCTAAAAAGTTTTGCAGCCCGGTCCACTTGCCAGCGGCTTGCGGTCCTGCAAGCGTTTGGGTAATCGCCCAAGTATTGGAAGCACTGATTCCCCAGAACACCGCCGCCAACAGCAGACATATTATCGAGAGCACCGGTCCGCTGACGACGCAGGCAGCAAGCGAGATCCCAGCCCCCACCTGTCCCAAGACCATAAACGTCTTGCGAACCAGCGTTGGAGTTTTTCCTGAGACAATGCAGCAATCGGAGACCCATCCTGCGGAGGTGGCTGCGACAGCCATCAGGAAAT
>Ga0193728_1001245_pt1 | contig 12917 bp, 9 predicted proteins | sample U1c1metaG_FD_143037 | JGI IMG/M metagenome (GOLD analysis project Ga0193728, IMG submission 143037) | Soil microbial communities from a riparian zone of the East river system, Colorado, United States - U1c1 | ecosystem: Environmental > Terrestrial > Soil > Riparian zone | place: USA: East River...
CAAATCCCCGCCGTACTCAAATCCTGCGGAACCCTGGTCAGATCCGTACGCCCTGACATCATCCACAGTCACCACGTCGGCACCACCCTCGTCGTCCGAACCGCCTTGGGCAAATCCTCCCCGATCCCCCGCATCTTCCAAGTCCCCGGCCCACTCCATCTCGAGCATTCTTTCTTCGCGCATCTCGACACCTCTTCCGCTGGTCCACTAGATCATTGGATCGCCGGCTGCCGCTGGACCCAGCGCAAATATCACCAACTGGGCATCCCCTCGCAGCGCGTCTTCCTCTCCTACCCGGGCACCGATCTAAATTTGTTCACCTGCACACGCAAAAATAATTTGCGAAGCGAGCTGCGCCTCGCCCCGGACACACCCCTAGTCGGCATGGTCTGCTACATGTACGCGCCCAAGCGCTTTCTCGGTCAAACCGTCGGCCTAAAGGGCCATGAAGATTTTATCGCCGCCTTTCCCATCGCAAAAAAACAACTCCCCAATCTGCAGGGTGTAATAATCGGAGGCGCCTGGAACAGCGCCACCAGCTACGAAAACCATCTGCGCGAACTAGGTCACCGCCAGTGCAACGGCTATCTAACCTTCCTCGGCACCAGGTCCGACGTCCCCGCTCTCTACCCCGATCTCGATTTAGCCGTAGTCCCCTCCCACTCAGAAAACCTTGGCGGCGCCGTCGAGCCTCTTCTAAGTGGAGTTCCCGTCATCGCCACAAACCTAGGCGGCCTTCCCGATCTAGTTCAGGAAGGAGTCTCCGGTCTCCTCGTGCCACCGCGCAATCCCCAAGCCATCGCCGCCGCCATCCTAGCCTCACTGCAAAACCGCGCGGAAGCCCAACGCCTCGCCGCCGAAGGCAACAAAATGACCCGCCAACTCTTCGACGTGCAGAGAACCGCCCGCGAAGTCGCGCAAATTTACACCACCCTCAAGTCCAGAGCTGCATCGGCCGGAGCTGAATTCATGCCTAAGGGCAATCAACTAATTTCCGAACGGGGATTTTAAAATAAGATGGACGCTAATTCCGCGGGCGAAAATATTTACACCGACGGCTCATACCTCGACAAAACGGGGGGCACGTGGCATCTGGAGGATTCACCGTCCAAGGCGCGATGGATTGTTTCGATGTTGGCGCGTCACGTTGAAGTTAAACCAAATACCATTTGCGAGATCGGCTGCGGTGCCGGCGGCATCCTGGCGGAACTGCAAAAGATGTTGTCCGACCACATTACTTTCACGGGGTACGATATAAGTCCTCAGGCGCATGCTCTCAGTGGCCGATTTTCGATTCCGAGATGTCAATTTATACTCGGCGATGCCTTTGCCGACCAATCACAATACGACTTCGTATTAGTGATGGACGTTATCGAGCACGTGGAGGACTACTTTTCGTTCCTGCGACATGCCAGACAAAAAGGCGAGTGGAAGCTGTACCACATCCCCCTAGATGCCTATGTGAGCGGAATAATGCGAGGGAACAACAGTTGGGACAGTGCAGGTCACCTGCACCTGTTTACCATTGAGACCGCGCTTAAAGCGCTCCAGCATACCGGACAGCGAGTCGTTGATTGGATTTTTACTGACGGCGCTATTGTCGCCCCTCAACAGACGATTCGGGGGCGAATAGCAAATTTACTTCGGATTCCGTTGTCTAAGTTCAGTACCAAACTAACCTCTCGGCTATTGGGTGGATATTCGATGCTCGTTCTGGCGAAATGAAGCTTAGATACAAACCCCTTTTAGACTGACCTTTATCGATGCATAGACCAATTAAAATACTTCATTGCTTGGGCACACTGGACGCTGGAGGGGTCGAAACTTGGCTCTTGCATCTACTCAAATCACTCGATACTAAACAATTTCAATTCGATTTCTGTACTTTCGGCCGCCATGCTGGTTTATATGCTCCAGAAGTAGAAAAACTCGGGGCCAAGGTGTTTCGTTGCCCGCAATCTGAAAACCTTTGGAGGTTTGGCCGCCAATTTCGACAGATTTTGCGCCAAGGCAAATACGATGTAGTTCACAGCCACGTACAAGCATTTTCTGGAGCGTTACTTCGCTGGGCGCATCTCGAGGGAGTTCAAGTGCGCGTGGCGCATAGCCATGGCAGTTATGATGACAAATCCAAGACCGTGGGCCGTCGCGCCTACCAATCACTGATGAAGCGTTCGATACACCGCCACGCAACGCACGGACTAGCCGCATCTCGGTCGGCCGCCGACGCGATTTTCCTCGATTGGAAAAATGACCGTCGCGTTGCGATACTTCATTGTGGCATTGATCTTAAACGTTTCCGTGGCGACTTTAATTGTGATGAGTGGCGAAGAAAAATAAACCTGCCAATCGGCGCGCAAGTCATCGGTAACGTAGCAAACTTTGTTCCAGCGAAAAACCACGGTTTTTTCTTGGAAATTGCAGCTGAAATACGAAATCATCGGCCCGATATGCATTTCTTGTTAGTTGGAGAAGGTACATTGCGTGCTGAAATTGAAGCTCGTGCATGGGCCATGGGCTTTAAAGGAAATATGCATTTTCTCGGCACTCGCACCGACGTCCCTGCCTTACTTCGTACTTGCATCGACGCTTTTGTCTTTCCCTCTTTGTGGGAGGGCCTGCCTCTCGCGCTAGTCGAAGCTCAGGCTGCTGGACTTCGTTGCGTTATTTCAAGCGCAATCACGAGCGAAGTGGCCATACTTCAGCACCAGATAGTTCAACTCCCAATTTCAATGGGCGTCGAAAAATGGGCCATCACAGCCATTGAAGCTATAGATCGCGGACGGTTCGACGCTCAACCGTCCACTGAGGCCATGCAACAAACCGATTTCACGATTGAGCGTGGCTTGTCGTTGCTCGTTGATATTTATTCCGCAGGTAGAACAGAAGCTCATGCCGCTGAAATCTAAGGATCTGACTCCTGTATTTGCAGCGGTTTGGGTTTGCGTCGCCGTATTCGCTATCTGGCAAACGAGTCTGCGCGATAGTGATGGCGCATCCGCAATCGGCGCCGGCCTTCTTCTCATAACTTCGCTCTTATTCTCCCGCTATCTACTTTACATTCCATTCGCGAGTGGTCCGATGGTTTACCTTATCCTGCTTGGCATTTTTCATCTCGGCCTTATTGTGCCCTGGGCTTTTGGTTTCTACGATATTTCGCGCACTCCTTCTTTTACCCCTTACGGCTTGTCCCGTTCCATTGCCCTTATCGACTATTCCGTGGTCGCTTTCTCCTTGGGAATGTTTTTCGCTTTTACTTCCGTTAAGAAACGCGTCAGTTTGCTCAATCAAACTTCAACTGACACCGAAGATAGGAATGTGTACATCGGTGGGTGCCTCATGCTGGGAGCTGGTATTGCCATGTTCGTCGTGGGATTGATCGGGCTCGAACCCCTCGCCTATTTCCGTCTCACCTATTCGGAAACCTTTAGACTTCGCGCCGAATCTGATCCGCGATTTTTTGGCTCCGGTATCACCGTCGCCTTCATTGGTCTCAGTGTTGCCGCCGCTGGCGCTTCTCGTAGTCGCTTCCGCGTCGTTTCCGCAATCGGCGTGATCTGGCTCGGAGGTTTAATGTACTGGGGATTTCGTGGACCAGCTTTGATCGCCGCATTAATCGTTTACATCATTGCCAGAAAGAAAGGCCTTCAACTCCCTCGCTGGATGCCAATTTTGGCCGCAATGGCTCTTTTAATACTCCTGCCAATCCTGCGTGCCGGGCGGGAAATTCCCCTGAACAACCGCCTGGCCAATTTGTCTTTGGATGACTTCAATATTCTTGATGCCCCGGCGGAAATGGGTATGAGCATTCGCCCGCTCGTCGAAACTGTAGATCTTCTGGGGCCAAAAGACTTTCGTCTCGGTAAAACTTACTGGATAGCTGTCAAGGGTATCGTCCCGAATCTGGCTTTGCGTTGGGAAGCATCGTCGACGGAATCAGAATTGGATTTACCTCCGAGTCATTGGATCACCGCGATGGTCGACCCATGGACTTACAAAAATTATGGCGGTATGGGATTTTCCGCGATCGCAGAACCATACATGAACTTCGGCGTTCCGGGAGTGATTGCTTATTTTTTTCTACTTTCGTTTTTGCTTGTCTACCTTGAACGACTATCAATTCGTAGCGCCTATTCCCTCGCCGCGTGGGCCTTGATCCTTGGCCCTTTGCTTTGGACCACCAGAAACGACTTCTCAAACTTTTTTCGTCCGGCCGCGTGGGGATTATTAACTCTCGCGGCGGTGAAATTATTCTCTGAAGGGTATTCCAATTTTTTTAAAAAACGGTACCCGCGTCTTTCAAAGCTCAATCCCAAGTTAGTGCGAGTCAAACACGTTTAACTGCCGCCAAAACCGCCTTTTGATTACAAGCGAAGGGCATTACTCGGTTTCGCTTTCGGGAGCAACTTACGCAAGTGGTCCCACAAAATATGCTTCCTGGTCCCACTATCTCAACGTATTTGATGACGTTTTAGTCTTGGCTCGAGTAATTAGGAGCCAGGGACACGACAATGAAGAGCAACGCGCTGATGGTCAGCTCGTTTCCTTCCGACCGCTTCCCGATCACACCGGACCCTGGCAATATCTAAGCGCTCGTCGCCAGGCCCGAATAATCGCGCGACATGCCATAGATAATTGCGACGCCTACCTTCTGCGCGTACCCGGAATCGTAAGCCAGATGGTGTGGCGCGAAATTATGCACGCTAAAAAACCTTACGCATTGGAAGTCATGGGTGATCCCTGGGAGGCGCTCAGCCCTGGAACTTGGCCGCATATATCCCGCCCTATTTTTCGCCGCATCGCTACCCAGCAGTTGAAACGCATCTGTGCTAGTGCCGTTGCCGTTAACTACGTCACATCTGAAACGCTGCAAAAGCGTTATCCACCATCAAAAAGTGCGTACGCTGTCGGGTTTTCCGACGTCAGCTTGGAAAATGCAAGCGTTTCCCCAGAGACCATAAAAGGAAGGCATCAGCGCTTCCAAGATTTACCTTGGAGAAGCTCAAAAACCGGCAGTTCCATCCGCATCGGTTTCGTCGGCAGCTTCGCACAGATGTACAAGGGTCCCGATACGCTCATTCATGCCGCTGCCTTATGCCAGGGCCACCTCAATTTTGAACTCGCAATGGTAGGCGCGGGCCGCTACCTACCGGAAATGAGAACTCTAGCCTTGAAGCTCGGCCTCGCAGATCGCGTTGAGTTTGGCGGTGAACTTTCGTCCCGGAACTCGATCTTCGAGTTTCTGGATTCTATTGATCTATTCGTCATGCCTTCTCGCGCGGAAGGCCTGCCTCGCGCTCTTGTCGAAGCCATGTCCCGGGGATGTCCGTGCATCGCCAGCGCGGTGGGAGGAATTCCTGAGCTTCTCGAGCCCCGCGATTTGGTGCCTCCTAACTCTCCCGAAGCGTTAGCGAAACTGATCCTGCAGGTCGCGGCAGATTCCGATCGCTTGCTCGCCATGAGCGCATGCAACCTGGTCAAGGCCGCTCAATTTAATCCGCAAACGCTAAAAGAAGCTCGCCGCGCGTTTCTTGAAGAGGTAAAGCGCCGCTCAGCTGCGTGACCGACGCCGCGCCCCGATGAATTCTCATCAATTTTTTGTAACGGAGCCGACTGCCTCGCCCCGGTACGCACAAGTGCCCGTAACGCAAACTGGTTGTTGAATTGCGCCGTCGTAAAATCTGTAATCAGCCCCGCGCGTATCGCCCCATAAATTTCCCGGATCCCGTTCTCCAACGTCTTCCAGCAAGCGAATCTCAGGCGCTCGCGAATTTTGTCGAACGTCACCCGGTAATTCCGCCGATCCTCGGTCTGCACCGTCTGAATTTCCACCTGCGGAATCACTTGCGCCACCACGCTCCCTAATTCCCCGATCTGCAGATTCAATTCCGCCGCCCCCACATTAAATACTTCTCCGCTCGCCGATTCCGCCGCGGCTTCAAGGCTCGCGATGCACGCCCGCGCCGCATCTTGCACATGCAGCAACGGCCTCCACTGATCACCGTTTATGACCGTCACGCTGCCCATAAATACCGCCCGCGCCACGAATAAATTGGCCACCAGATCGAACCGCATCCGCGGCGAAAGCCCAAACAGAGTGCTGAATCGCAAAATTGTCGGCGCGAACGTTGCCGTCTTCGCCGCGAGAAGAATCCCCTCAGAATCAATCTTGGTCTCCGAGTACACCGACAGCGGATTCACCGCCGACTCTTCATTGACAAAAAAATCCGATGCCCCGTAAACGCTGCACGACGACGCAAAAATAAATCGCCGCACGCCGCATTCCCGCGCCACATTCGCAAGCATGCGCGTCGCCGCCCGGTTCACCTCCACCGCCAACTCTTTATTTTCCTCGCAAGCCGGGTCGCCAACAATTCCAGCCAGATGAATCACCGCTTCGCAACCGCGCATGCAGCGCACCACCACGCCCACATCTCGCACGTCCCCGCGGACCACTTCCAAATTCGGGTGATATCGCACTCCCTCCAGGGCCTGCTCCCCGAACATGAAGGAATCAAGCACGCGGACGCGCCGCCCTATCTCCAGGAGCTGACGCACCAGCACGGACCCCAAATATCCCGCGCCGCCCAACACGAGAATCCGGCGATTCGCTTCTCCATCCACGATCGTTCTAGCTCTCATTCATTAGGCAGCCCCCGTGGCCCATTTGACCCATTTTGGCATTGTCCAGTCCCTGCGCCCGCCGAATCACTTCACAAACCTTGTCAACGCTGTCATCCGTCAGCGAGGAATAAATCGGCAGACTCACCACTCCATCCGAAACTAAATCCGTAACCGGTAAAGTCCGTCCGTCCCACATCTCCCTATAAAGTTTCTGCCGATGCACCGGGGGCGAAAAATATGTCCGCACTCCAATATTTTCGCTATGCAATAGTTCCACCAACCAATCGCGCGAATGCCCGAATTCTTTTTCGTCCACAATCACTGAAAAATCCTTGAACGTCGACCGCCCACCTTCCGAAACCTCCTGAAACCGAATCCCCGCAGCATCGCGAAGCTCGCGCTCATACCTCAATCGAATCTCATTCCTCCGCTCAATCCGCGCATCCAATCCCGCCAAACCATACAGCGCCATGGCCGCGTTTATTTCGCTCATGCGCGCATTTACTCCTAAAATTTCCGGATCGTAGTTCCCCGCGTCTCCGTAATTCCGCGCCGCTCTTAATCTTTCAGCCAGCTCGGCATCGCGCGTCGCAACCAGTCCGCCCTCTCCCGCAACCACCAACTTCGTAGGCGAAAAACTGAACACCTCCGCGGTTCCGAATCCTCCAACGTGCCTGCCATGACTGCGGCTCCCAAACCCATGCGCCGCGTCGAATATCAGCGGAATCCGCAATTCCGCCGCGATTTCTTCCAATTCCTTAACCGCCGCCGGATTCCCAAACAAATGCACCGCCAGAATCGCCGCCGTGCTGCTCGACACTTGCGCCCGCACCGCTTGCGGCGCAACACAAAACGTCTGCGCATCGCAATCCGCAAACACTGGCATCAATCCATTCCACACCACCGCGTGGGCCGTAGCATGAAACGTAAAACTCGGCAGAATTACTTCCCCGCGCAAATCCAAAGCCTTCAAAACCAGAAGCAACCCCGCCGTACAACTCGACACCGCAACACAATGCGCAACTCCTAAATATTCCGCCGCCGCTCCCTCGAATTTCTTTACGTACGCGCCGTTCGTAAGTTGCTTGCTAGCTAAAATCCCGCGCACCTCTTCTAGAAACACGTCGCCCGGCACGCCTTCCGGATCAACAATAGGCAGCAACTTACGAAAAGCCGGCGTGCGCGATCCAATTTCCGTCCGCACGCGGTCCGCAATGCTCATCAATTTTCCTTGCCCGGCCGTTTTTTCTGGTCGCCGCGCACTTTCGCAGGCACCCCAAAAACTATCGTTCCTAACCCAACATTAGCTAACACCACCGCGCCCGCACCCACGTAGCTATATTTCTCCACGGTAAGGTTCGGAGCGATCACCGCCCCCGTTCCTACATACGCAAACTCTTGGATGAGCACTCCACCCGTTAGCGTGGCATTCGGAAATATGTGGCAGCTTCTCTCCAGATAATTGTCATGATCCACCGACGCCGAAGTATTCACGCAAACATTGTCCTCAATCGTCGTACCCGGATTTATCGTAGCTCCCGCGAGAATAGTCACGCCCTCGCCCATCTTTACAAAACGCGAAAGATGCGCGCTCGGGTGCACCACATTCACCGCCGTGAGCCCAGCGCCCTGCAACTGCTGGAATTTGTCAAAACGCGCGTAATTATCGCCAATTGCAACGGCTACTCTCCCGCAATCCAATCTCCGGGCGGCCTCCGCCACACCGCCTTCCAGCGAAAACACTTTTACGCCCAACACTTCTGAACCGCTCTTTTTCTCATCTTCATCCAGAATTCCCGCCACTTCCCATTCCCCGCCCGCCATCAACGCATCCACAATAACTTTTCCGTGCCCACCTGCTCCCCATACCAGCACCCTTTTATTCCACATGCAGCGACTACCCTAAATCCTGAACACGCACTCGTCCATCTTTGCCGTACACGCCTTCACCCTGAAATAAAACCGGTATCGTGCGCGCCATAATCTCGCAATCCAACCACAGCGAATAATGCTTCACATAGAAAATATCCAATTCGACACGCTCCGCCCACGTCAGTAAATTCCGCCCCTGCACCTGCGCCAATCCCGTCAAACCCGGCCGCATCGCCAGTCGCCGCGCCTGCTCAGGGGAATACTCCGTCGCTATTTCAAAAAACGCCGGCCGTGGTCCAACAATACTCATCTCCCCGCGAAGTACATTCCACAATTGCGGCAATTCATCGATGCTCCAGCGTCGCAAAAAATGTCCCACTCGCGTAATTCGCGGATCGTTCGACGACGTCTCAAAGCGGTCCCCGCTTTCCCTCGCGCCCTCTATCATCGTTCTCAACTTCCGTTGATCGAAACCTGCGCCTCGTAATCCCGCAACACGCAAACGAAAAAGCACCGGCCCACGCGAACCCAGCCTAATCGCGACCGCGCTGACTAACAGAAGTGGAGCGACGATAATCAGGCCCACCATCGCAAGGCCCACATCCATAATTCTTTTAACAATCAGCTGCAATTCACGCCTCATTCGCCCCGCTAAGCACGGCCGGCTTGACAGTAGGTATCGAGGCCGCCAATCCTAAAATTAACGAAAACACCAGCGCGTTTGCCGGAATATATAAATTAAAATCCGCCAAGCTGTGCAGCAGTATCGCCGCAATGCTCCCCAGGCAGCCCAACGCCATGGCTCGTTCGAAACTCACTTCCGATGACGCGGCTTTCCGTGCCACGCGAACTAGCAACGCACCAGTCGACCCGAAAAACAACGCTGCCGCCGGAATCCCTAGATCGCTGGCTATCTCCAGATAATCGTTATGCGCGTGGTTCACAAATTGTCCCAGGAACGTGCTCTGCACTCTCGTAAACGCCACAGGAAAAGTTCCCAGCCCGCTTCCCAACAACGGATGCCCGCCAATCAGCCGCGCTGTATCTTTCCATAACGACCATCTGCTCTCGTCCACGCTTGTATATTCCTCACTGATCATTCCAAAACGTCCGAGCGCCGGCCCCACTCCCATCCACAAAACCAGAATAATCCCGCATGCCATGATCGCCGCAGCAACCCACAGTCCCGCTTTTCGCTGAAACCCAGCAAATGCCGCCATCACCGCTAGCGAAGCTACCGCCGAAATAATTCCCATGCGCGAAAGCGAGAAAAACAGTCCCGCCACCATCACCGTAGTCGTGAGCAACCACAATCCGATCCGCGAAGCTTTTCTACCTCCCAGCACCCTCTTGATCCGCGCATTTCGCCCCGGTGTAACTCTCCGCGGCAGCTTGGCATTCTCGTACAAAACCAGCGCCACCCCGAACGGAATCACCATCTCCAAGAATCCCGCGAAGTGATTCCGGTTGATGTAAGTTCCGGTGGCGTCTTCGAGGTTATATTTCTTCACGTACCCAAAAATCCTCTGCCAACCCGTCAGATACTGCACGAGTCCGTAAATCGCTTCGAACGCTCCCAGCGCCACCAGCCACGTCACCAACCGTCGTCTGCTTGCGCGGTCAGGTCCGAGCATGCGCGCGAAAAAAAACACCGCTGCGCAGCAAACCAATAGGACTAAATGTATCCGCGTGTTGTAGGGAGCGATGCTTAAACTGGAAAAGTAGTGGTTGTCACCCGGCAGGGTCGCGTTCCATGCCGGGTTATCCGGCCGCATCCATCGTAATAACCCCCCAGGCAATGGAACCAGTTGAAAGATCACCAAACCAATCAAGGTCGCAGGGACCGCTGCACTTCGCAAAGAACCCGCCCACTCCAGATCTTTGCTTCCAACAAGCACGGCCAAAACCGCGCCCAACAACACTATCTCCACCACCGCAAATGAAATCGGTTCCGTCCCGCCAAACGCCAATACCGCCGCCGTAACGCAAAAAATGAGCGAAGCCTCGGCAATCTTCAGCACTCGCCCACTCTCCCACCCTGGTGGAGAATCATGCTTCTCTACTTTTCGGATTCCTCTGCTTCCTGGTGATATCCTGAATAGTAGTAGTCGTTTCTCACGTCTGCAAAATTAATCGTCGCTCCAATTACGTGCGAGCCCGCATCCACCGCCGACAAATACGCCCGTTGCACCAGTTCGCGCGGTGTGGTCCCGCCTCCCACAACCAGAATTACACCATCCACCAGCGTCGCCAGAATGCGGCTGTCAGAAAGATTCAGCAACGGCGGCGAATCCAACACCACAAACTTATATTCCTTCGATGCCTCGCGAATTAAGCTGCGCATGTATTCCGAAGAGAGCAGGTCAGCAGGGTTCGGCGGCACTGGCCCGCAGAAAAGCACGGAAACACCAATGGGCGCGGCTTGCCATACCAGGCTTCGCCAGTCGCTATCTCCGGTGAGGTAGTTCACTAGTCCAGTCGATCTCGACACTTGAAAAAATTTCTGCAAGCTCGGCCTGCGCAAATCCGCATCAATCAATAAAACTGAATCGCCCAGTTGCGCCAGGGAAGCCGCCAGGTTCGCCGCCACGGTAGTTTTCCCTTCGCCCTGCTGCGCGCTGGTCACCAGCAACGTTGCGGGCGGACGCTTCGCCGTTGACAGCAGCACCGATGTTCGCAGTCCGTGAAACGCTTCCGCCAGCGCCCCGTGCGGGTGTCCGCCACCATCCTGCGCTTCGATGCGGTTCCATGGCGGCGCCAGTCGCGTGCCATTCTTCGATCCGTTATTTCCATTGCGGCCGTTGTGCTCGTTTGTTCCGTTGACCTTCTCAGCATCCAGCACCGGCGCACTAGTCTGGAATCCGTGCAGCCGCCTGGGATTCGCGGATAGCTCCATGGCCGGCACCGCGCCAAGTGACGGTATCTGCAAAAAGCGTTCAATGTCCTCGGAGCTTTTCAGCGTGTTATCCAGATGCTCCTGCAAGAAAGCCGCGGCGATCCCCAGGCACATCCCCACAATCAACGTGATCGATAAATCCAGCAGTATGCGGGGCCGCGCAAATTTCTTCGGCGGGTATGCCGAATCAACCACACGAATATTAGTCGCCTTCAAACTGCTCGACACTCCCGTCTCTTTCAACTTTTCCAGCAGCCCAACGTACAACTGCTTGTTCGTATCCGCCTCGCGCTTCAAAATATTGTATTGCACCGATTTTCCGGCGATATCGTTGGCTTGCCGCTCCTGCTCCGTAAACGCCTTTTGCAACATCTCTTCATGGCTCACTGCCGCTTTGTAATCGTTCGCAATGCCGCCTGCCGCCCGGGTGCGCTCCGCATCCAGCATCGCCTTGCTTTCGTCGATCTGGCTCTGTAATTCCTTCACCCGCGGGTAATTCGGATTAAAATTCGCACTCAGCCGCGACTGTTCGCGTTGCAAATCCGCCAGCCTCGCCGTCAACTCCTGAATCAACTTATTATCGAAAACTCCTGGCAACTCCGCATAGCTCCTTTCTTCCAGTAACCGGTATAAAGACTCTTTCGCGTACCGGTCCGCCTGCGCCTTCGTCAATTCCTGCTGCAGTTCTCGCAGCCGCTGCACCACGATATTTTCACTGGTGCCTTTTTCCGTCTCCAGAAAAAGCAATCCGTTTCCCCGGCCATATTTCTGCAGTTCGTCTTCCGACTTCTCCAGCTTCGCCTTCATTCCCAGTAATTGTTGCGATAGCCAGTCCGAAGCTTTCTGCGCCGCTTGCCATCGCGCTTCCAGATTTGCGTCGATGTATGCCGACGTCAGCGTGTTCACCACTTGCGCCGCAGTATTTGGATCGTTCGATTCGAATGTCACCTCGATCAGCCGGCTCCGCTTAACTGGCTCGACCGTCAGTCGCTCTTCGAAATTTTTCAACACTTCTTCTGGAACGATCTTGTCGGCGGCCAAACTCATCCCAAACCCCGCCTGCACTGGCTCTGGTGCAGGCTTTTCCCGCGCAATTTGCCAGCTCCCGCTGCGCCGCGTAAATTCCGGCAGCTTCTCCAGACCCAGCTGCGTAATCACTCGGCGCGCCAGATTTTCGCTTTTTAAAATCCGGTTCTGCGTTTCAATATATGCGTCCGAAACGCCCTCAATCTGAAACAGCTCTTGCAGCGTCGGCACATCGGGATTTTCTTTCTGAATTTCAATCAGCGCTCGCGCTTCATACACCGGCTTCCCGCGGAACGTTGCAAACAGTCCAATCATGAAAACGACTAGCAACGCCACCAGCACCGTCGCATAACGCTTCTGAATTACCCGCCAATATTCCAGCAGATCCGGAACCGCCTCGCGGTCTTCCACCGGGTACGTGCCCGCACCGTGATTCACGCGTTCCAGCGCGCTCTGTCGCGGTTCGTAAAGTTCCAATCTGTTTTGTTCGTCCATATTT
>Ga0193728_1001246_pt1 | contig 12912 bp, 10 predicted proteins | sample U1c1metaG_FD_143037 | JGI IMG/M metagenome (GOLD analysis project Ga0193728, IMG submission 143037) | Soil microbial communities from a riparian zone of the East river system, Colorado, United States - U1c1 | ecosystem: Environmental > Terrestrial > Soil > Riparian zone | place: USA: East River...
CGGGCAGGCCGCCGCACAAGACGGCGGCGCTGGCCCCGTCGAGCAGGTCGCGGTAATCGGCGGCGAGCCGGCCCAGCTCCTCGGTGGTGATGTACGGGGACGGCTCGGCGAAGCTGGTCGTCGTCCCGGTCTCGGCGTCGGTCACCGCGACCAGGCGGCGGGACTCGCGGGCGATGCGCGTGAACTGGGTGGGCACGCCGTGGCGGGCCAGCTCGGCGCGGATCAGCTCGCCGGCGGTGCCGCCGGCCAGGCCGGCCGCGGCGACCTCGTGGCCGAAGGTGTGCAGCATCCGGGCGACGGCGGGACCCCGGCCGCCGGCCCGGTACCGGACCGGCCCGACGTGATGAGTGGTGCCGGGGACAATCCGTTTCGTGTGATAGCTGACGTGCATCACGGGGTCCAGGCTGACGGCGATGATCATCGTCGGGCCGGCCCCTGCGGGCGGGCGGGACCCGGCCGGGGCGGGAGGGCAGCCGGGGAGCAGGGCATGTGCGGGAGCATAAGCCCTTTTACGAGCCGCCTGACCGGATTCGGACTCGCGCCTGCTCATGACGGCCCGGCGCGCCGCTACCCTGGGGGCATGCATGCCAGGCCTGCGCTGGCCAGGACAGTCGGCCTGATCCTGGATGTGTGCGCCGTGCTAGCGTTCGTGGCCATCGGGCGGCACACCCATCATGACGGCGACGGCCTGGCCGGGCTGTGGCAGACGGCCTGGCCGTTCCTGGCCGGGCTGGCCATCGGGCTGGTCGCGGTGCGGTCGTGGCGGGCGCCGCTGGCCCTCGTGCCGAGCGGGCTGGGGGCCTGGCTCGGCGCCGCCGGGGCGGGCATGGTGATCCGGGTCCTGGCTGGTCAGGGGATGGCGGCGGCCTTCATCGGGGTGGCGCTCGCGTTCCTGGGCCTGTTCCTGCTGGGGTGGCGCGTAGTGGTCCGCATCGTGGCCACGCAGCTGCAGGCCACGCACTGACACCGGGCGCCGGCACCGGCGGCGCCGCGGCCGGCAACCTTGCCACGGTTGCGCGGCCCGCTTTAGACTGAATGTTCAGTCAACCGCGAGGAGCGGGCTATGGCCGTGCAGGCCGCAACTGATTCGCCCACTAACACAGCGCCCGGCCGACGGGCCACCCTGAGCGAGATCATCGAGGAGCAGGAGCGGATCTTCTCCGCGCGCCAGCCGGAATCACGGCGGCTGGCGGAGCTGGCCGCCGGGTCGCTGGCCGGCGGGGTGACCTCCAGCTGGCAGATCACCCGGCCGCAGCCGGTCTGGCTGAGCCACGGGCAGGGTTCGAAGATCTACGACGTCGACGGCAACGAGTACGTCGACCTGCACGGCGGCTACGGGGCCGGGCTGGCGGGCCACGGCCACCCGGCCGTGGTGACCGCCGTCCGCGAGCAGGTGGGGCTGGGCACGCACTTCGCGCAGCCGACCCGGGCGGCGATCGCGGTGGCGCAGGAACTGTCGCGGCGGTTCGGGCTGCCGCAGTGGCGGTTCGCCAACTCCGGCACCGAGGCCACCATGGACGCGGTGCACCTCATGCGGGCCATCACCGGGCGCGACCTCATCATCAAGGTCGAGGGCTGCTACCACGGCCACCACGACTCGGTGCAGGTCTCGGTCGGCCCGGAGGACGACGCCGAGCTCGGCCCGGCCGGGCGACCGCGGCCCGTCCCGTCGAGCAGCGGGATCCCGCAGGCCATCATGGACCTGACGCTGATCGCCGGCTTCAATGACCTGCCCGCGGTGGAGGCGCTGCTCACCGAGCACCCGGACCAGGTGGCCGGCATGATCATCGAGCCCATCATGATGAACGCCGGGATCATCCAGCCGCGGCCCGGGTACCTGGCCGGGCTGAAGGACCTGCTGCACGCCCACGGGGCGCTGCTCACCTTCGACGAGGTCAAGACCGGGCTGACGGCCGGACCGGGCGGCGCCACCGGCGTCACCGGGGTCACGGCCGACATCGTCTGCCTGGCCAAGGCCATCGGCGGCGGCGTCGCGGTCGCGGCGGTCGGCGGGACCGCCGAGGTGATGGCGCACGTGACCAACGGCGACTACGAGATGGTCGGCACGTTCAACGGGAACCCGCTGGCCATGGCGGCGGCCCGGGCCATGCTGACCGAGGTGGTGACCCCGGCGGCCTACGAGCGGATCGGGCGGCTGCGGCGGCTGGCCGTCGAGGGGCTGGAACGGGAAATCGCCCGGAACGGGCTGCGCGCCCGCGTGGTGGCGGTGGGCGCTAAGGGATGCGTGGAGTTCTCGGCCGAGCCGGTCCGCGATTTCCGCGGCTTCCGCGGAATCGAGGATTCCTACAGTCATGCGCACTGGCTCTTTCAGCACAACGGCGGCGTGTTCCTGCCACCCTGGGGGAAAACCGAGCAATGGCTGATCTCCGTGCAGCACGATGACGCGGACATCCAGCGTTTCGTATCGAACTTCGCTTCCTTCGCCGCGGCCGTCGGCCCGGCGGAAGTAGCCTAAAACGATTTAGCCCTTGCGCTTATCGCCGGGCAAGAGTAGTCATGTGCAGGTAACGACTGATCGACCATTCAGTCAGGGAGCTTGATCCTCGTCCGAGGAGGGGGGGTCGATGCACCCTCGCGAGGGCTGGCAGCCCGACGGGCGCCGCCGGGTGCGCGGGCTCTCCCGGCGCGCCGCCCTGCAGCGCGGCGCCGCGGCGGCGCTGCTGGCGGGCGGGGCGGGCAGCGTGCTGGACGCGTGCGCCCCGTTCCTGACCGGCGGCGCGACGGTGCCGCTGCCCCGGCCCGGCAACCCGGTGAGCTGGCCGACCGAGGAAAACAAGCCCATCAAGGACGGCCTGGACATCGAGCCGGGCGCCACCCTGCAGATCTTCAACTGGGTCGCGTACCTCAACCAGGCCTGCGTGAACAGCTTCGCCAAGAAGTACAAGTGCAAGGTCGTCGTGACCACGTTCAACACGATGGACGAGGCCCTGTCGAAGCTGCGCAGCGGGCTGTCGTTCGACGTGTTCATGGGCGTGACCGTCGACGTGCTGGGCCAGCTGATCGAGTCGAAGCTGATCCAGCCGCTGAACCACAGCTACCTGCCGAACATCACCCAGGCCTGGTCGGACTTCACCAACCCGTTCTATGACCAGGGCTGGAAGTACACCGTCCCGTACACCATTTACACAACGGGCGTCTCCTGGCGCAAGGACCTGGTCCACGAGAACCCGTATGCCATGGCGAACGGCTACACAATGCCCTGGAATCCCAAGTACAAGGGCAAGATCGCCATCCTCGACGACTACCGCGAGGGCATCAGCCTGGGCCTGATGAAGAACGGGATCTTCAATCTGAACGCCACCCGCAAGAACCAGATCGACCTGTCCCGGCAGAGCCTCCAGGACCTGCGCAGCCTGGTGAACGTGCACATCGACAACAACGACTTCACCGAGATCCCCGACGGGCAGACGTGGATCCACACGGCCTGGTCGGGCGATATGGCGGCGGCGCCGTCGTACATGCCCAAGGGGGTGCCGGTCGAGGTGGTGGGCTACTGGTTCCCGACGGACGGGCGCGGCCCGGTGGCCAACGACACGAACACGGTGCTGCGCTCGGCCAAGAACCCGGTGCTGGCCCACGCGTTCCTCAACTACATGCTGGACCTGCACAACGTGCTGGAGAACATCAGCTGGAACGGGTACATGCAGCCGCTCACGCAGGTCACGCCGCAGCGGCTGGTGACCGAGAAGATCCTGCCGCCCAGCCTGATGTCCACGGCCGTGCTGCCGTCCTACTTCCGGCGCGGCGTGGCCGAGCTGCAGCTGCCGGTCGACGCCGACGCGCTGTGGCAGCAGGCCTGGCTCGTCGTGAGCAACGGGATCTGACGATGGGCGACTCGGGGCGGCAGTCCAAGGCGTTCTGGATCCTGCTCGCGGCGCCCGGCATCCTGTGGCTGGCCGTGCTGTTCATCGTGCCGTTCTACGCCGTGCTGGCCATCGGCGAGGGGAAGCTGAACCGGCTGTTCGAGTCGCCGGTGGCCGTCTACAACCCGCTCAACTGGAGCTCGGCCAACCTGGCCAACGTGTGGCATGACCTGTTCGGGTCGGGCTCCTTCGCCGGGCCGATCGTGGTCCGGACCGTCGTCTACGTGGCCGCGGCGTCGCTGCTGTGCCTGGTCATCGGCTACCCGGCCGCGTACTTCGTCAGCCGGTTCGCCGGCCACCGCAAGGGCCTGTTCCTGGTCCTGCTCATCGCCCCGTTCTGGATCAGCTTCATGATGCGGATGCTGGCCTGGATCGACCTGCTGCAGGTCAACGGCTACGTGAACAAGGTGCTGACCTCGCTGCACATCATCGGCACGCCGGTGAACTGGCTGGGCGGCAACCCGGTCACGGTCATCGGAGGCCTGGTCTACGGCTACATCCCGTACCTGATCCTGGTCCTGTACGCCGGGCTGGACCGGATCGACCCGTCGCTGATCGAGGCCGGGCGGGATCTCGGGCTGAGCCGGGCGCGCACGTTCTGGCGGGTCACGCTGCCGCTGTCCCGGCAGCCGATCCTGACCGGGATGCTGATCACGGTGCTGCCGATGATCGGCGACTACTTCACCAACCAGCTGCTGTCCGGGGCGGCCAACACCTCGATGATCGGCAACCTGATCCAGGGCCAGCTCGGCACGCCGGGCCTGGAGGGGCAGGGCGCCATCTTGTCGCTGCTGGTCCTGCTCGTGCTCCTGGCGCCGATGATCTATTACGTGCGGTCCACCAACCGCGCGTCCCGGGAGGCTTCCCCATGACGAGCGTCTCGACGCCGCCCCGGGCCTCCGCGCCGGACGCGGCCGGCCCCGCGGCGGCCCGCCGGCGCCCGCCCTGGCGCAACCCATGGCGGCACCCGTGGTTCCTCGAGGGCTTCACCTGGCTCTACCTGATCTGGTCGCTGGCGCCGATCGTCATCGCCGTGCTGTTCTCGTTCAACTAGGGCAAGTCGCAGGCCACCTACCAGGGGCTGTCGTTCCGCTGGTACTGGGGCGACCCGGTCAACTCGGTGTGGCACAACCCGCAGCTGCAGAGCGCGGTGTTCACCACGCTCAAGCTGTCGGCCTACACGACCCTCATCGCGGTGCCGATCGGCGTCGCGTTCGCGCTCGGCATCAACCGGTGGCGGGGCCGGGTCCCGTCCAGCTTCAACTTCGTGATGATCCTGTCCTTCGTGGTCCCCGAGCTGATCTTCGGCGTGGCCATGTTCTTCGTCTTCACCCGGCTGTTCTCCGGCATCCAGCTCGGCACGCTGGCCGAGGTGCTCGGGCTGGTGACCTGGAACGTGAGCTGGCCCGCCATCCTGGTCCAGGCCCGGCTGGCCGGCCTCGGGCGGCAGTACGAGGAGGCCGCGGCCGACCTCGGCGCCACCCAGTTCCAGACCATGCGCCGGGTGCTGCTGCCGCTGCTGGCCCCGGCCATCTTCGCCAGCGCGATCCTGGTCTCCTCGGGCGTCATCGACGACTTCGTGATCGTCGACCTGCTCTCGTCGAACGCGGGCAACACCCCGATGTCGGTGATCATCTACTCAACCCAGCACGGCGGCAACGGCGGCCCGGCGCTGAACGCGCTGGCCACGATCATGCTGCTGTTCTCGTTCATCGTGGCGGCGGTGGGCTATGCCGGCTACCGGTTCATGACGCGCGGGGAGCGGATCGACGGGAAGCAGGCCCTGGCCACGATCGCCGGGGCCGAGGGATAAGGCGCGAGGACAACCGATACGAAACGGGGTCGCTCCAGGCCGACCGGTGCCTTAGACGCTGGCCTGCTCGGCCTCCGCAGCCGCCTCGTCGGCTACCTGGCCGCCGCCGACCAGCACCCGCAGCGCGTCCGGCGCCAGGAACGCGTGCACCGGCGTGCCCTGCCCGAAGGCGGCCGGGCTGCCGTCGTTCTGCAGCACTGCCTGCAGGTCGGCCCCCGCGGCCAGGCGCAGGAAGATCTGCGTCGACGAGCCCAGGTAGACCAGCCGCTCGACCATCGCGGGCACCCGGTTGGGGCCCGGCGAGCCGAACTCCTCGATCTTGACCCGCTCGGGCCTGATCACGGCGTGCGAGCGGTCCGGGGCGTCCTGACCGCCGTGCTCCACGGTGAGCACCGTCTCGCCCAGCCGGGCCTGGCACCGCGAGCCGGGCCCGCGCTCGACGATGTCCACCGCCATCAGGTTCGAGACGCCGAGGAAGTCGGCCACGTAGGTGTCGGCCGGCCCCTCGTAGACCGCGCTCGGCGTGCCGACCTGGACGATCTGGCCGTCGCGCATGACGGCCAGCCGGTCGGACATGGTCAGCGCCTCCTCCTGGTCGTGCGTGACGTACAGGAAGGTGATGCCGACCTGTTCCTGGAGCGCCTTGAGCTCGACCTTGAGCGAGCGCCGCAGCTTGGCGTCCAGGGCGCCCAGCGGCTCGTCCAGCAGCAGCACCGACGGCTGCAGGACCAGGGCCCGGGCCAGCGCCACCCGCTGCTGCTGGCCGCCCGACAGCTGGGCCGGCCGCCGTTTCCCGAACGCCTCCAGCTTGACCAGGGCCAGGGCCGCGCTCACCCGGCTGGACAGCTCGGCGGCGGGCAGCTTGCGGTTGCGCAGGCCGAAGGCCACGTTGTCGAACACGGTCAGGAACGGGAACAGCGCGTAGCTCTGGAACACCGTGTTGACGTTCCGCTTGTGCGGCGGGACGCCCGAGACGTCGACCCCGTCGAGCAGGATCTGGCCGCACGTCGGCTGCTCGAAGCCGGCGATCAGCCGCAGCGTGGTGGTCTTGCCGCAGCCCGACGGACCGAGCAGGGAGAAGAACTCGCCGCTGGCGATCCGCAGGTGGATATCGTCGACCGCCGTCTCGGCGAAGCGCTTGGTCAGCCCGACCAGCTCAATGCGGCCACCAGCCATGGCGGGTCCCTACCCTTCCGCGAGGTCTCCTGCGGGCGGCCGGCCGCGCCCGGGCGTCCAGTGGAACCCGAGCCGGTCGGCGACGGACAGCATGGTGAGCTCGAAGGCGCCCACGGGATCGACCGCGGGGTCCTCGAGGGCGATCTGGATGGTCAGGCCGTCGAGCATGGCGGTGAGGGCGACGGCGAAGCCGCGGGCGTCGACCGGGCTGAACTCGCCCGCGGCCTGCCCGGTGAGGACCAGGGCGGCGATCTCGTCCCGCCAGCGCTCGTCGGCCTTGCGCCGGACGGTGGCCACCGCCTCGTTGCGCGCGGCCTGGGCCCAGAAGTCGAGCCACAGCTGCCAGCTGCTGCCCGGCTGCGGGTCGGCCTCCGGCAGGCAGCTCATCGCGACGATCTCCTCGATCCGCGCCGCGGCCGTCGGCAGCTCCGCCATGCGCCGCTGGCCGACCGCGTACCAGGCGTCCTCGTACCGCCGGATGGCCTCGGTGAGCAGCTGGTCCTTGGTCTTGAAGTAGTAGATGACCAGGGCCGGGCTGACGCCGGCCCGCTCGGCCACGTCGGCGATCCGCGTGTCGGGGTAGCCGCGCTCGGAGATAACCTCGAGCGCAGCCGCCAGCATCTGGGCGCGCCGCTGCTCAGCGGTGCCCGTCGCGTCGGCGTCGTCGCCGGACCGGTCTGTCATCGCGGCTGTCCTCTCATCACGGCCAGGATGCCGTATCAGCACCTCATTGTGTCGCGATGTCCGCTCTTGAGGCCCTGCGCCTCTTGTCGATCACGGTACCAGGTTTCTAGACTGAACATTCAGTCAATACGCTGGGAGGCGTTTCATGGCCGCAACGTACGACGCGATCGTGGTGGGCGGCGGGCACAACGGCCTGGTCGCCGCCGCCTACCTGGCCCGGTCGGGCGCCCGGACCATCGTGCTGGAGGGCCGCCCCAAGACCGGCGGTGCGGCCACCACCGAGGCCCCGTGGCCGGACGCGCCCGAGTTCCGGGTCACCCGGCTGTCCTACGTGATGAGCCTGCTGCCGCCGACCATCATCAGCGACCTGGAGCTCGACCGGCACGGCTACAAGATCTTCCCGATGGGTCCCTACTACCAGGCCTTCCCCGAGGGCGGCTCGATCAAGCTCTACGCCGACGACGCCCAGCGTAACCACGAGGAAGTGTCGAAGTGGTCGAAGAAGGACGCCGACGCCATGCCCCGGTGGGACGCGTGGCTGGCCGGGCTGGCCGACGTCCTCGGCCCGCTGCTGCTCACCGTTCCGCCCAACCTGGGCTCGCACCAGGCCCGTGACCTGGCCGGGACGCTCCGCCTGGCCTGGCGCAACCGCGGCCTCGACGTGCGCACCATCGGCGACGTGACCCGGCTGATGACCATGAGCATCGCCGACCTGCTCGACGACTGGTTCGAGTCGGATCAGGTCAAGGGGGCGCTGGCCGTCAACGGCGTGATCGGCACCTGGGCCGGCCCCTACGAGCCCGGCACCGCCTACGTGATGGCCCACCACTCCATCGGCGACGTCGGCGACGGCCATCTCGGCAACTGGGGCTTCCAGGAGGGCGGCATGGGCGGCGTGTCCACCGCCATCGAGGCCGCCGCCCGCAGCTTCGGAGCCGAGGTCCGGGTCAACGCCCGGGTCGCGCGGGTCCTGGTCTCGGGCGGCCGGGCGACCGGCGTGGTGCTCGACAACGGGGCGGAACTGCACGCCAAGGTCGTCGTGTCCACCCTGCACCCCAGGACCGCGTTCCTGGAGCAGGTCGGCCGCGAGCACCTGCCCGACGACTTCGCCGCCGACATCGACCGCTGGAAGACCCGTAGCGGCGTCGTGAAGATCAACCTGGCCCTCAGCGAGCTGCCCGACTTCACCGCCGATCCCGGCTCGCAGCTGCAGGAGCACCACACCGGCTCGGTCGAGATGGCGCCCACCATGGACTACATCGAGCGGGCCTTCCAGGACGCCCGGGAGGGCCGGCCGGCCGCGCGCCCGTTCAGCGACGGCGTCATCCCGACCGCGTTCGACAAGACCCTGTGCCCCGAGGGCACGCACATCATGTCGCTGTTCACCCAGTGGGTGCCGTCCGACTGGAGCGCCGAGCCGCACACCGAGGAACTGGAGGCCTACGCCGACCGCATGATCGACTGCTACACCGAGCTGGCCCCCAACTTCAAGGCCTCGATCCTGCACCGCGACATCGTCGGCCCGCACGAGATGGAGCAGGAGTACGGCCTGGTCGGCGGCAACATCTTCCACGGCGAGCTGTCGCTGGAGCAGCTGTTCCACATGCGCCCGGCGCCCGGCTACGCGGACTACCGCACGCCGCTGCCGGGCCTGTACTACGGCAGCTCCGCGACCCACGCGGGCGGCGGCGTCTGCGGCATCCCCGGCTGGCAGGCGGCCAGGGCCGCGATCGCAGACCGCAAGGCCAGCCGCCGCACCAGCCCGCTGCGCCGGGTAACCCGGCGCGCGTGACGGGCCCTAACCAGCCGAAACGAACGGCACCGCCCACTCCCCGTCCCGGGGCCGGGCAGGCCCGGGGCGACGGGGATAGCCGCTTGACGGCCGGCCTGGTCAGCGGTGGCCAGCCGGGACCGGCGCGGGCGGGACCGGCGCGGGCGGGACCGGCGCAGGCGGCTGTGTCCCGGCCGGCCCGGGCCAGGAGCGGGCTGGAGTCGATGCTGGCGGCCCGGAGCGTCGCCCTGGTCGGGGCGTCGCCCCGGCCGGGGACGTTCGGCGCCCGGATGATCGAGGAGGTCACCCGGAGCCCGTCCCGCCCCCGGGTACACCTGGTCAACCCCAGGTACGGCCAGCGCCGCGTCGTCGATCGGCTACCCGGTGGTGCTGAAGACCGACGAGCCGGCGATCACCCACAAGTCGGACGTGCACGGCGTGCTGCTGGGCATCGCTGACCCGGCCGCGCTCGCCACGGGCTACGCCGACCTGGCCGCCCGGCTGGGCCCGCGCGTCCTGATCAGCCAGACCGCGCCGCCCGGCACCGAGCTGGCGCTCGGGCTCGTCGGCGATCCCGGCCTGGGCCCGTTGATCGTGGTCGGCGCCGGGGGCGTGCTCGTCGAGCTGCTGGCCGACCGGGTCGTCGCGCTGCCGCCCGTAAGCGAGCGGCTCGCCGCCGAGCTCATCGGCGGCCTGCGGGTCAGCCGGCTGCTGGCCGGCGTCCGCGGCGCCCCGCCTGCCGACCTGGGCGCCGTGACCCGCGCCATCACCGGGCTGTCCCACCTCGCCTGCGAGCTGGGCGACGACCTGGCCGCCCTGGACATCAACCCGCTCATCTGCGGCCCCGACGACGCCGTCGCCGTCGACGCCCTGGTCATCCCCCGGCACCGACCCTCATGATCGCGACCAATCCCCCGCAATTTCCCCGCCAAAAAGGCCCCGCGACCACCCAGGCCCGCCAAAGACCCGCGCCGGCCAGTCTGCGTTCATGATCGTGACCGATATACCGGAAAATCGCACGGTGAATCGGTCACGATCATGAAAGTACCCCACGAGGCGGCCCTTAGCGCGAGCACTCTTTTTGATCGCGACGGTTTTTCTCCCGGTTTTGCCAGGCAAACGGTCGTGATCATGGAGGGGGCACGCCTTCGGCCGCGGGCCGGGCCGCCATTGATGCGGGCGGCCCGGCCGGACGGGGCGGACGGGGCGGACGGGCCCGACGGGCAGACGGGCCCGACGGGAGGACGGGCCCGACGGGCAGACGGGCCCGACGGGCGGACGGGCCCGACGGGCAGACGGGCCCGACGGGAGGACGGGCCTGGCCAGGTCGGACTGGCGGACGGGGATGGCGGGGGCGGACGGGGCGGGATGGGCGGGGGTGGAGGGGGGGGCGGGGGGGGGGGGGGGGGGGGGGGGGGGGGGGGGGGGGGGGGGGGGGGGGGGGGGGGGGGGGTGGAGGGCGGCGAGCCCGGCGCGGGCGGGTGGCCTGCGCCGGGCTCTGCGTTACTTGCGTTACTTGCGCGCCGGGCGGGTTAGCGCTTGCGGCCCTTGCTGGTGCTGCGCTTCCGCCTGGCGATCATGGTCATCGAAGCCATGGCCACGCAGGCCGCGGCGACGGCCATGCCCATCTTCATAGGACTCATACTGATTTCCTCCCCGTGTAGCCGACGGTACCCAGGCGTTCGGCTCGCTTCGAGAAGGGAACATTCAGCCTGGGCATCTGCAGATACGCGGAGGATTACCCGGCCCACCGGAATAGACACCAGAATGGGCGCGGCCGGGGTTAATAGTTTGCCGATTCTCTGGCAAAGAAGGTAATCCGGCGGGGCGGGGCGAGTGGCTAGAAGAGGACGTAGACCTTGCGGATCTTCTCGTGGATCTGCCAGGTGCCGGCCCAGCCGCGCGGGAAGACGGCCAGGTCGCCGGCGCCGATCTCGCGGGCCTCGCCGCCGTCCGGCGTGACGGTCATCCGCCCGGCCACGATGTGCACGACCTCGTGGGTCTCGAGCTTCCACCAGGACGGGCCGGGCGTGCACTCCCAGACCCCGGCCTCCTGGTCGCCGTCCTGCCACAGGGTGTACCCGGCGGTCTGCATGGGCTCGCCGGTCGCCTCCTCCAGCGGCCCCCCGTCCTCCAGCCGGGAAGGGCAGGGCGATCGGGTCGGTGGCGAGCCTGCTGTGGCCAGCCGCGTCGAAGCGGTCAAGGCCCAGGTCGGCGACGTCGACGACGTCCGAGCGGCCGGTCAGGGCGACGTCCGCGGCGGCGCGGGCCACGGCCGGGCCCCACATCATTCCGGCGCCGCCCGCGCTGGCCACGGTGACCCCGCCGACCGGCGCGCCGCCGGCCAGGGCCGGGCCGATGATCGGCAGGTGGTCGGGCGTGTAGTCGATGGTCGCGGCCCAGATCCGGCGCAGCCCGAGGCCCGCCGTGACGGGCACGAGCCCGGCCAGGCGCCGGCGCATCCGGGCCAGGTAGGGCTCGTCGATGGCGGCGGCCGGGCCGGGCGGCTCGTCGGGATTGCTCATCCCGAACAGCAGGCCGCCCTCCTCGGGGCGCCAGTACAGCCCGGCGGACAGGTCGAACACCATCGGCACCCGGCCGGGTGCCAGGTCGGGGTGCGGCTCGGTCACCGCTACCTGGTGCCGCACGCCGCCCGCCGGGACGGTCACGCCGGCCACGCCGGCGACCTCGGCCAGCTCAGGACCGCCGGTGAGCACCACCAGCGGCGCGCTGACCGGCCCGGCGTCGGTGCTCACGCCGGTGACCTGCCCGCCGGCGGTCAGCAGGCCGGTGAAGCGGACGCGCTCGCGGACCTGGACGCCGCTGACGGCCAGGGCCACGGCGTAGGCGGTCACGTTCCGCGGCGGGGTCAGGTACCCGTCCTCCGCGCAGTAGGTCCCGCCGAGGGTCGCGCCCGGCGCCAGGGTCGGGTTAAGGGCGTCGAGCTCGGCCGGCTCCAGCCAGCGGACGGCCAGGCCCTGCTCGACCTGCATGGCGAGGCGCTCGCGGGCGGCGGTGACGTCAGCCGGAGTGAAGCAGGGCAGAACGTAGCCCTGCGGGGTGAAGCCCGAGTCGAAGCCGAGCTCGCTGGCCTGGCGGAGGTAGAACCGCCGGGACCACTCGCCGAGCTGGACGGCCCACGGGGTGCCGCCCTGGGTCCGGACGACGCCGGCCGCCCGGCTGCTCGCGCCCTGCCCGAGGGTCCGCTTCTCCAGCAGGATGACCCGGTCCAGGCCGGCGTTGCGCAGGAAGTAGGCGCACCAGGCGCCCACCGTCCCGCCGCCGACGACGACAGCGTCGGCGACGTCGGCGGGGGCCGCCGCTCCATTCGCAGGCATTGGCACAAGGCCGAGTCTGACCTAGACTGAACGTTCAGTCAAGGTGCCCCGGAGGACCCGACGTGTACGGCTTGTCGGATGAGGACCTACGGATTCAGGCCCGGGCCGCTACCTTCGCGGAGGAGCTCATCCCGCTGGAGACCGAGGCCGAGCTCAGCGGCGGCGACCTGCCCAAGGAGGTCACCGCCGGGCACGCCGCCCGCGCCTGGGAACTGGGCCTGTGCGCGACGAACATGCCCCGCGAGC
>Ga0193728_1001247_pt1 | contig 12911 bp, 1 predicted proteins | sample U1c1metaG_FD_143037 | JGI IMG/M metagenome (GOLD analysis project Ga0193728, IMG submission 143037) | Soil microbial communities from a riparian zone of the East river system, Colorado, United States - U1c1 | ecosystem: Environmental > Terrestrial > Soil > Riparian zone | place: USA: East River...
CGCCCTAGATAATCTGCGTGTTTTCCTCCGCTGTAGGGCCTATAACCTCTACCAAGTAGTCGTTAATAAAGGCCATAGAGCTGCCATTTCTGGGTGCGCTTTATATAAGATCCGCGTTAAAGAATAGAAAGAGTATTAGGGCCAGTACTAATCCCTACGGAAGACCCGCTTATAGGAGCGCCTGTACCTCTAATATATATCCATTAACTAGGATATAGGCTTAACGGTTTATATAAAAGCCCTATATCTATTATATAATCGTCTAAGGTATCTAACGCTACCGTAATCTCCTAATTTCCAGCTCTATAGCCACATTATTATATATACCCTTAACATTAAATAATACTAGAGACAGCGTCTTCTTTTCTCTCTATACTCTAAATACGTCCTTATAGAGATATAATAGCGTATATATTATTAACCTTTGCTTCCTAGCTCTAAAGTATATCTTAGGTAGTAGGCTATGTTCCTCCACTAGGTATACTATCCTCTCGGCCACTAGCGATTTAAGTGCTTTTCCTAGCATTGGGAGGAGGGAGATCGGCCTATAGTTATTTACTACCATATAGTCCCCCTACTTCAGCTTCTATAGCAGCATAATCTTTACTACCTTCCATTCCTATAGTACTTTTCCTATCTTAAGTGATTTAGTAAAGAGAGTAGTAATCTTACTACTTAGTATAGGCTACAACTCTTGCCATACCCTACCTGGTAAGCCGTCCCTTCTAGGAGTCTTATTTAGGCTAGCCCTAAATACAGCTACCTTAACCTTATATTTAGCAATAGGCTCCTATAGTAATTGATTATAGCTAGTTATAGTATCCTCCTCTTATTTATACGGCGGTAGGGCTAGAAAGAATGCCTGGAGTAGTTCTCTTGCAATATTATAGTTCTCTGTAACGACCTCTCCCTATCCTCTAGCCTTTTTAATTAGTGGTATTCTAGCGAACACAGATATAGCCTACGGATTAAGGTATTTCGACAATTTCTATATATTATTACTATTACTAAGGAATTTATCCTAATAGAGCTTCCTATATCGCCGAATAGTCCTATAGAAGAGCTTCTTCGCTCTTACTACAATATTATATAGCTTAAGGTCTTCCCTTTCTTGCCTCTGTATTATACTATTCCTATTCCTCTAGTATATATATAACTTCCTTAGCATTATAAGGTCTTTATTCTACTATCTTTTTATATATAGTAATAGCTTAGCCTACTAGCGGTGTGCTTTAAGGGCTTTATTAACCCACCTATTAAGGTAGTTAACTATTTCGTCTACATCTTCTATAGGGAATCCCATCTCTTTCTATTGCTTTACATCTTCTTAAATCTTATCCTAGTTTGTATTCTTAATAAGCAGCCTCTCCTAGCTCTCCTATATATCTATATTAACCTAAAAGCTAGTATAAATAGCTCTATATAGTCTAACCCGTACTTATACTCCTAGATAGTATACTTTACTAGTTTACTTACTAGGCCCGGGGTTATAAGTATAAGGTTAATTGTAACTAACTACCGAGGCTCGCATCACCTTATGACTTACCACCCGTTTCTTAACTTATATGTCTTACATCGTATATCTCGCTACCTATTTCCATTACCTACTTACCAACTGTAAGCGCTGTCTACCGAGGCAATTGGGTAACAGTTACAAATTGTCGTCGGCATCTCCGTCGACCTTTACCACCTATCTTATATAGTATACCTGATTTCTATAGATTTAGAATTAAATCGCTTGTTCAATACCTATACACTGCAAAGCTTACAGTTATAAGCCCGGATCGCACTACCTACTAAGCAATCAATCTACCTGTTACACCATTAATCTACTACCTCATTTAAGAAGTTACTACTTCTACTACCTTTGCAAGTGTCCTAAGCTTCTTTATTTACTAAACGGACGGACGATCAAATATTAATTAAATCGAACATTAAATACATCAAACATCGAACACATCGAACATCGAATATATCGAATATTAATTATATCAAACATTAATCGAACCGAACCCGACTAACCGTACAACCTTATCTCGGTCCTAGACAATAATCCAATCATAAGCTGCTTATATAACAGGTTAATCAGCTTATATTATTATCGTCTGGTATATAGTTCGGAAATTTGTTAGTCCCGCGCGCTAATTTGTATATAATCCTTATACAAACTTACGCACCATACTAATTTTTCAGCCATTAATTAATAACAACCCAACGTCTTTATAAACAATCGGCTAACGTTATATTCTAGATCTTTGCAGGGCAATTCCAACGCTGCTAAAATTATTACGAACGGCCTGGTGGTTACCGCTACGTTTCGCCTTAAATATTACCGCTAAAACAGTAAACATTTAGCTAGAGCTATCAGCTATTGCCAATTCTTAACGTTTGACCTCCTATATTAATATTTATAGTAGATAAACACCTAAATTGCTAATATATTGCATCTAGATTAATTCTATACCTTATTACCTGCTTTATTACTCCTCTACTACCTACACTACCTAAACATTAACCTATAAACCCCCTACTGACTCCGTGTTTACTAATAAGCTATATAGCGCCGTTTAGTATAAAGAAACGCTCAAAGGTCTTAATAAGGAGACTAAAAGTTAGAAATACGCCTAATACAATACGCAACTGTCCTCGTACTGCTAGCGAGGTAGTGGATAATACTATTAGTGCAGTAGACATCTTTAAAAAGCAACGCTCTAATAGCAAGGCGTCTCAGTCACTGGTAGTAGATGGCGAAGTTCCTTAGTTACTGCGGACAGGCCTATAAATATCTTAACTCTCTACCAGCTTGGCCAGCCAGGATACACCTCAACTCTCTACTAGCTTAGCTAGTTAGGTATACTAAAGATATAGGTAGCTAGAGCTTAGAGAAAGATCTAAGATAAGAAGAAGCCTAATATAATAACTTAAGAACGAGATAACGCAATTTAGGATACTATATTATTGCTATACGGCAATAAATTTAATATAAAAAATAAGTAGGTAACCTATATTCGGAAGCTAATCTACGATCGCATTAATATTATCCTTATTGCACAAACTAGCTTTAGTAAAAGCCTTATTATATAAGTAATTTTAATCCTTTATAAAAATACTATATCGCTAGTATTTCTTCCTCTAAATAAGATTATAAAAGAGTAAGTTTAAAAGGTTAATCAGATTAGCGGTAATGCGCTACTCCTTAACGCTAACGTTAAGGATATAGATAAAGCGCTTAAGAATGCAAGAGCCGGCCTATATACCTATATCTTTATTAGTCCTAAGCTTACTAGTACACTATCTTTCTGTAATCTGCTTAAAGACCCCAAGTTTAAGAAGTAATTAGCCTTAGTTGTTGTTAATAAAGCTTATCTTATTATATAATAGGGTAAGAAGTTTCACCCTAAGTATATATAGCTACGCTATATACGTAATCTAATTAGAAGCTTAGTTCTATAGTTTACCTATTCTATAACTTTAGATCTAGAAACCTTAGAAATAGTAAAGAAGTCCTTAGGCTTTAATAATACTAATATACACCTTAAGCAGACTTCTATTTCCTATAGAGAGCTTATCTTTTATTTTAGCTAGATACTAAAGGATATAATTACTAAATATACCTTACTCCGCTTCCTTCTTAATAAGGCTATTAATCCTCCAACTATTAAAATATATATTAATCCTACCGTCTTTTAGGGAGGGAGCCGCTTAGCTACTCCGTATAAGATTCTAAAGACTATTATATTCTTTAATACTAAGGTCTAAGCTATAGAGGCGTATAGAAGCATATCTAAGTATCTATAGCAGCTATATCTAGCTTAATATACTAAGAATATTACCTACTTAATTATAGCCGTATTCCATTAAACAATCTTATTATTTAGTAAGAAGTTAATACTAGCTAAGTTTAGGAAATTCTTTTAAGATTTAAATTATCTTTACTATAGAGGCTATTAGGACTAGTATTAATCTTCCGAATATCCGTAGAGTGGTTATATATATAATACCGGCGCCTAAATAACATTTCTCTTTTCTTCTACAGCGTGGCGGTTAAGCTAGCCGCGATGGTAAAAGGGCTGAAGTAATCTTTCTGTTTTAATATTGGTGCTTTAGCGAACGAGACCTACTCCTATAGTTAAAGCCGAAGGCAATACACCGTTTAAATTCTTATTAACAACAACAGTCTTATATACTATTATCCCACCCTTCTTCTACCTCTTAACTATTACCATTACACAGATCCCGATTACCATTAGTTAACTCTATAAACTTAGACGACTTGCTAGCTAGTAACACTATCTAGTTAAAGCGGGGAGGTAAAAAGGAAGATAAGTAGAAGCGTATAGAGATAAGAGATAAGTTTTTCTAGCTATATAACGATTACAAGTATATTAAGGAAACACTATATAAGTATTTCGCCGAGCCTAGCGCTTTAATTACTGTTAATACTAATAAAGGCTCCTGCTATAGTTACTATAATAACTCCCTTTAGTTAAGAACGCCTAAACATAAAATATATAATAAGAAGGGAGCAAATCTAGATACTAAAAAGAATTATATCCTTAAGAGACTTTAGATATAGGCTTAGGTATTAGCAGTACCTATAGCCATCAGCAGATCTGCTCTATTTCCAACACATTATACTATTGCCGTTCTATATACTATAATATATCAAATAGTATATTAGTTCTACCTAATTACTACACATAAACACCTTAACGACTATATAAACGAATAGGAATACGTAGATCTACTATCTAAGAGTCTATAGCAGGAGCTGCGTACGGCTAATCTTAAATACAATTATATACTATACCCTTCTTTATAGGGTATAGATACAATATTTAGGATTTCTAGTATTAATCCAACGCCGAGCTAGAGTTAAACTTTATTAATTAACCCCCTGTTTAATGCTGCTATATCTACCGCTACCACTAGTTAAGCTATATTGGTCGCTACTATATCCGCTATATAACCGCGGCTCTCTTTAAGCCTACCCCCGCGCCAGTCTCCTCTACGCAATGCTTAGGTACTATTACCTATAAGTTATAGCCTATTAAGCTTATAAAGTCTAAATATATAATATATTTAGAATATACTGGATATAAGGAAGAGAAAGAGGTTCTAGTTATTATCGCGGTTATAAAGGGCAAGGTAAGCTATTTCTATTCTAATAATATTTTAATAAGGTTAATATAAAATCTAGATAAATATAAGTAGATCCTAATTTAGTCTAATAGATATAGGTAGATTTTAATTTAGTCTAGATCCTTAATTCTAACCTTAATAAGCAATTATATACTTATTAGAGTAAACTAGAGAAAGCGTTTTAGGAGTATATTTACTAACTTTTTAATAGTTAAGCGATTTTAATACTTCCTACCTTCTAGCCTTTATTTTACATCCTATATATATTCTGCTAAGCCCCCTTACTAATAAGCTGTTTAATATATATATAGTGGTATATAGGGAGCTTTAGCTTTATAGCTAGATTAATATTACTACCATTATAGGCAGTATAGAAGGTTAAAGCCCAATACTAAAAAATAATACTTAATTAAGTATTGTAAATAAAAGAATAAAACGACTCAAGTTATACTAGAGAAGTAATTAATCAATAGAGGGTAGAAGAGAAATTATATTAAGGTAAGGTAAGGTTAAAACCTAAGCTCCTATAATATATATAACCCTAAGCTTTATATATATAATAGGAAAATAAACTAAAATAACTAAGGGGCATTTAACACCACCATATTACCTCCCCTACCTAAAACGTTGTCCCCTAGCGTTTCCTTATATCTTCCTTAGTAGGTAATAAATACCCCCCCCCTAAAAAAAAGATACTCTAACTTCTCCAAAGCTGCCTATACTCCCTCCTCAATTATCGCCTCCACTTCTCCCGTATTATCCTTATCCACAACACCTTCTACTTTAAGTTCTACGCTTATATCCTCTTACATATTAATAGCATCAGCTTAGAGGCTTAAAGACACTCTTTCCCAAACAGTAGCTATATCTGCTTGTATCTTCTTCTATATAGGAGATTATAGAACGCTAGAATTAATTACCTAGTCTTCTAAGGTAGTACTATTTTCCGAAATTGGTAAAGGCGTTAGGTGGTGCAATGCTACTAGTTTATTAGTACTTTCTAGAGTATTAACAAATGCTAGTGAATGTTTAAAAGCAATATCTCGGTAACCACCTTCTTTAAGCTTCCCTAGATCTATTAATTCCCAGTTAATTTCCATAGGTATTACTTTATTAAAGATATTAGGGCTAGGGTCTAGAGTGGTATTTCTAGTGTTTTAAGGTATAGTAGCTCCGCCCCCATCTTTAGAGTAACCCCTAAAACTACGATTAGTTAATAGGGGAGCGCTGGAGGCTCTATTAACCGGGCCGTCTTTATATTCTAATTCCGAAATTAAGTCTTTAGGGTATTCTAGGTTATCCGCGGGACGCCTATAACCTTATTCCTTCGCTAAAAAGTAAAACTTAATCCTAAATACTTCTCGCTTAAATACTTCTAGCTCTTTAAAGCTATTACGAACAGCCTTAGTAATACGTGCCCTGTATCTTTCCTAAAATGCTTTATATTTATTATTTAAGATAGGGTCTAGGATTATCTACTATTCTACCCTTACTTAGGGGTTATCCTATAAAATTCTCCTAATTAAAGTATTTAAAAGGGCACTCTTTGCCTGCAGCTATAGATAGGCCGGAAATTTATACAGAGGAATATTAGTAACTTGTTTACTAGTAGGAGTTAATACCGGGAGGAGGGCATCTAGATTAATCTGTATAACCTCCTACTAACTCTTAAGCCTAGGGATTTCTAATCTCTTAGTATTTGGTAGGATTATAATTAAGTCTAGAGTAATAATTAAGCGGCTTAATATTGCTTAAGAGGCTCCTTGTATAGTAGTAGCTTTTATAAACTATACTTCTCTAGTTCTTAATATAATGGGTATCTAGTTAAGGTTAAACTTCTTAGTATTAGCTTTAGTCTAGGCCGCTTCTATATTTTAATACGCTCCCTACTATTAAGTTCCCTACGCTCTTAAAGTAAGTCTACCTATTCTAGTATATACTAATATATTCTAGGTAGGGGCTCCACGTAAGACTAACTCCTCTTATTAATTAATTTCCAAGTTCTATTTTTTAGGGAGATAGCTACTAAGAAACCAGAGCGCGTAACTTAGATATACAATAAGACGAGTAGTATTATTAGTGCGTAGAGCCACTATATACTAATAGTGCTCTAGATCTATCCGTATAACCTACTATAGTAAGGAATAATATATAGTCTAGAGAATACTATATTTCTCTTCCCTAGCAGTCTTTTATAAATAATGCGTATATATATTAAACTCTTCCTTAAAAATGCCTAGAATTCTAGTATCTTCCTACTATTTAAATAAATTAGTATAGTGGATCCCTAGTAAGTCCTAATTAAGTTCCCCCCTTAAGCCTAATATAAGCCTCCCTAACCCTATACGATCTACTTAATAATCGCTAGGTTATATAGTAGAATAAGCATAAATTCTAAGGGTATTGTTTATATACTCGAAACGGCTATCTCTTTTAAACCAGAAATAAGAGCTTTTAGCTATTTAGAGAATATTAATAGTATTATAGTTCTTAGAGACTAAGTAGACTTGTAAATATAAGTTTATAGAAGAGATGCCAGTATCTAATCCTAACAATCCTACAATTTTCTAAAGATATATCTAGTATAATGCGCGGACTTCTATTCTATTTCCTTGCTAAGCTATAATAAATTATTATAGGATAAAAGATATACCGCCTTCTGGTTCTTTCTTAGAATTAAGGGCCTTAATTTAACTGGCGCTTTAGAATAGTATAAGCATTTTATTTTCTGTTTAACCGCTTCCTAACAATTACCCCTCTATTAGTTTTAGCAATTATAGCTACCTTTCCCTTTTTCTTATTAGCTCTATTAGAACCTAGAGGTTCTATAGGCCCTATCTTTAACTTCTTTCTAGGAAATTTCTTAGAAGCCTTTCTAGCCCTACGTTTCTACAGGGAGCTAGTAATAAAGATATCCTCTAAAGACGTAGATCTATTAGTCTTAGAGTCTTTAGCTTTAAGCATCTTGCCTCTAAATAGGATTAAAATATATAGTATCTTTACGTTTAAACCTTTAGCCTCTTTAAAGGGTAATAGTAGAGGTGCTAGGGTAACTGGCTCTAGTATAGATTCCTCTTCCTTATTTTTAATAGTTAAAGCCAGTACTAAAAGCTTATAGCCCTAGCTTAGATAATAGGCGAGCCTCTATTTCTTAACTAGCTCCTTATTAACTTCTAGTTTAAATTTATAAGTATTAAGAAAACCTAAAGGTATTAGGCATAGAGTCCTTAAAATCCTAGCCTTTAAGAGTTCCAGGCGATCTAGTATTGCACTATTAACTATTTCTAATATATCTACCCTAGAGACCCGGCTCTTTAATACCTAATTACTAAAAATATAGATACTTTTTAGTCCGTAATATGTGTAGAAGAACTTATAGGGGCCTTCTAAAAGCTCTTTTCCCTACTCCTTATTCTAGGGCTTCCCTTAAGCTCGCTATCCTTTTTATTCTCAATTATCGTATTTTTTACAGCTTTAATTATATTATACTCTTAATTTATAATAACTTGCGTTAAACTATAATAGATAGTACGCGCTAATTAATTAGGCGGCTTTGAGCAGTTTTAAGGATAACTTCTATTAACTACGCCTTTCCTTAGTATGCGAGGGCCATTAACCAGATAGTAGGAGGTAGAGGTAGCGGCTTTCCTTTTAAGCGGAGTTCTATAGTTCTAGGTATTTTTTTATAATAAAATTCTGGTTACGTAATAGGTGTATAGATAGTAGTTTAAGAGAAGAGTAATAATAGTGCCTTTTTAACGCGAAAGAAAAGTAAATAGGCGCGTATAACTAAATAAGACGAGATACTAGGAAATTAAAATAAAGATCTTATGGTATTTACTAAAAAGGTAAATTAAAAGGCCGTTATATAAAATCTCGAGATGTCTAAGAACTTCGACCGTACGGTTAAAGTTATCTAATTAGTTAGATTTTCCTTACTAAGACTTTTCCCTTAATAATATTAAGAATAAATAAAAGAATAAATAAAACTTAAGTAATACTTAACTTTAACCTCTAGTACGCTTAATAAAGGTTTCTTAAAGTAAAGTAACTCTCCTCTTAACTTAAAAGGAAATAAAAATATTAATTTAGAAATTATATAGTGTAAAAGTGTAAAATACTTATAAGAGATAGCTATTGGTTATTAGTAATAAAGATAAAAGGAAGAAAACTACGCGTAAAGTTATTTCTTATAAGAGTAGTTATTAAGATAGAGGATTTAGAACCGGCTTTAAAGAACTAAACTCTTTTCTTAATTCTTTATGGCGGTAGAATAGGGTAGGAGTACAGTAGAAGACTCTTAGTCCTTATAGTTTCTTTACGCATCTGTTATAGAGGTAAAGAGAAGAAAAGGAAAGAGTTGCCGCTTATAATAATAGGTGTCCTAAGTGATAGTTTGCTTATAGAAGGATCTTTATAGAAGACTACCTTTTAGTAGGGCTATATAATCCTTAAGATATAGTAAGATTGTAGTGTAGTTAGAAGGGAGGGATGTATATAAAGGACAGGTATAAAGAAACTCTTTTAATAAGTAGTAATAATTAAGTTGCTTAAACAAGAAGGTAGGAGGACTTTATAGGCGAGAACCCAGCTAATCCTTCCCAGAGATTACCTTTTTTAACAGCTGATATTACTTTATACTGTGCCGAAGTTTAGTATAACTTTACCTTTTATAGGATATAGAGTAAGTCCTCCCCCCCTACCTAAGAATTCGACTATCCCCTAGTTAAAGCGTTTATACTCTCTCCTATTAAACATTGCTGGCTTAGTTATCTCTACCTCTTACATTAATCTCCTCCTTCGCGAGGCTTATTTTAGTTCTTGTGCTCGCTTTTATACCTACATTTATTATAGTAGTAATTTAGTTATTAATTTCTCTGCCTACGCTACGGCCTCCTCCTTAGGTGCCTCTTCTTCTATAAAGACCTCTTCTATATTACGGTTGCTTTTATTTACGCGGTCTTCTAGTCTAATTTCCTTAAGATTTTATATAAGGAACTGTTTCAATCTATTCCTATATAGGGTGCCTCTTATTTTAGTACTATTAAGGTCCTTAAGTTTATAGAAACCTTTTTCTAACACTATTTTAATCCGGAAGGGGCCCTACTATTTTAGCTATAGCTTTTGCTATTATAATATATCTTTTACCTTCTTTATATCCTATACTAGCATAAGCTCCCTAGGCTTAAGTTTGCCTTTATAAGTATTCTTAGTCTTATTAAAGTATTCTTTATTAGCTAGATAATAGCGGCGCACCCTCTCCTAAGCTTCTTTATTATTTATTTCCTATTACTTAAACTATTTTATTCTTAAAGCGATTAGCTTTTTTATTGTCTTTACCCTATTCTATAGAAGCGTCTACTATATAGGGAGACAGACCTTAATTAGGAGCACATATTCCTACCTATAGACTATTTACGCTAGTGTTATTCCTATTATACCTTAACCGTTATTTAGTTAGCCTAGAGCGCTTTTATTAGATTCTATACCTAGCTGCCTCTATACTTTACTAACGCTACTACTAAGGCTAATATCCTCTCTTATCTAGGCCTTATCCTTATAGATAGTAGGCTAATATAACCACTTAATAGATCCTATATGTTTCTGCAAGAATAGCTACTATATCCTTATTCTCTAGTCCTCTATTAATAGAGAGTTGTCTAAATACTCCCTATCTATAGATAACCTCTTCCTATAGGAATTTTGCTGCTGCTTTAGATATCGCGTTTATTAGAGCTCTTACCTCTAGCTAACCTAAAAGGTACTCTCTAGCTACTACTAGATACTACTTTCCCGATTTAGCTGTTAGTATATAGATAATATCTATTAAGACCTATTCCTAAAGGGCAGCTATTTAAGTTAGATGTAAGGCTTCCTCCTCTTGCTTAGGTAAGTACTTCTAGTACTTAGGACACTCTCCTATATATTTCTTAACCATTTTATAGAGTCTAGGCCACTAATATTGTACTAATACCTTTATATACGTTCCTTTCTTCCTATAGTATCTATTCTCGTTATATATCTATTACACTACTTCCCTCTAGTATTCCTCGCTATTTACTACTCTTTGCAATAGTATATTCCTGCTTATTTATCTAAATAGGTGTCAATGCTTAATCTTAAATTTGGCTGCCTTATATTTAAAGCTTTTAAACTCTTTTATAATTATTTCTTAAGGTCTTTAAAGCATTAATAGCTATTATATAATCTTTTGGTATTCTTTAGAGCATGTATTATTAAGCGGGCTAATATTTAGATCTTCATTTCGGAGTACTGTCGAGTTTATTATATATATAATATACCTAAGCTCCGAATCTATAAAGTCTTCTAGGTCCTCCTTAAGCTTAGCTTCTAGCTCTTCTTATATAGGCCGCCAAGATAGGCTATCTACTGCGCTATTCTTCTTACTAGGTATATATTATATATTAAAATCCTATAGCTAAATCCACACTAACTAACGAGTTATTAGTAAGCTAGGTAGATCTATTGCTAACCTATTAAGCTAGGCCACTAGGGTATTAGTATCTATTTTAACTATAAATCGCGCTCCGTATAGCTAGACTCGAAACTTCTTAAGTATATAAAGTAGAGCTCTATACTTAAGCTTTCTGGAGTCGTACTTCCGTACTTCTATTCTCCCTTTAACTATATTCCGCTCTTAAACCTATACGGATAGCGTCTATCTTCTTTATTAAGTTGGTTTAACGTTGCTCCCTATCTAGCACTACTTAAGTCTACTATTAATATAATCTCTCCTACTCTAGGCAAGTAGTTAATCTAAATTAGTTTTGGCACTGTAGTAATAGCTACTTTTAAGGTTATTATTACTTATAACTGCTCTAGTCCCTAATAAAATATAACGCCTTTCTTAAGTAACCGAAATAGAGGTTCCACCATGATAGAAAAATTAATATCCTATATCCTATAGTATATATATACCCCTAAGAAGGCTAACTAACTAGATATCTTTACGTTCTTCCTATAGAATAATCTTCGCTACCTTTAAGGCCTCTAGTAGTCGTCCGTTACTATTATAGAGGTATCCTACAATTACTATTTTAGACTTATAGAATTGCGATTTATTACTAGAGATTATATAGCCCACTCTTTCTAAATCCGTAAGTGTAGCGTCTAACTACTAGATATATTTAAGTATATAACAGCGTATACCTAGTAATATTTATTTACCCCTATAGGTTGTTTTTACTCCTTTTACCGTAATATTATTCAGAAAGGGTATTGCTATATTTGGAATATATTTCTCTATAATTTTTATAAATATTCGCACGAACTAGGCTACTAAATTTATTCCTCCTATTAGTAATGTTGTTTATTATAGAAGTCCTAGAGGTATTTAGAAGGCTATTAGATTCCTGCTTTTAATATCTAGCTTATACTAGTTATACCTAGAGAAGAAATTAACTAAAGATATTACTCTACTCTTCTAAATACTTATCTATATAGGGCGGAAGGTTTATATCTTAGATTATTACTTTATTAATATTTATTGTAGTATTAATAAGTCAGTATTGTCCATCCTTCTTCTTTACTGGGAACTATTAGTTATAGTATAAGCTCTTATAGTATCTAACTGTCCCTCTCTAAAGTCTTTCTCTTAGTATCTTAGTAACCTCTCCTTTTAAGGCTTTAGGAACTAGAATGCTAGGGACCTACTATACTTTATAGGGTATTATCTTAATCTTTATTAGCGGAGTAACTTCTAGTCTTACTCTTCCTATTTCTAAAAACTCCTATATAGGCGCCTCTTT
>Ga0193728_1001248_pt1 | contig 12906 bp, 15 predicted proteins | sample U1c1metaG_FD_143037 | JGI IMG/M metagenome (GOLD analysis project Ga0193728, IMG submission 143037) | Soil microbial communities from a riparian zone of the East river system, Colorado, United States - U1c1 | ecosystem: Environmental > Terrestrial > Soil > Riparian zone | place: USA: East River...
AAGTAAAAAAGTGGATAGCCAGATTGTTTTCATCATATGAATTTCTATAGAAATTTGTTTATTATATGTTCTACTTAGCACCATGACATTCCCTTATTCTACTGACTCTAGCTCATCAATCATTTTTCCACTCTTTCTGACGGAGTATAATCTTAGCCATAATATGATTGCTAAAAGAACTGCTGATACTATGTGTATTTGCGAACCAAGATAAGGTATTGACGAAAGAGAAGGAATTTTATAATCTTCGATTATTTCTCCTATGATATAGACTACAATGAATACAGTTATTTGAAACTCAAAACTTCTAATTTTTCTATCTCTTACTGTAAGCCATCCAAATATCGCCAGCGACATGAAAAGGATGATTAATGTTACACCACCCGTGGAAAACAACAAGCTGCTATAGATTTGAGTCGATATCATTGTAATTCTTTAACCTCCTCCTTACCTTTCGACCTATTAATAAGGTACATAATTCCAAAGAAAAGTAGTATACCAAAAGATAGTGGTTCTAGTATCGCTTTAGCTAATAAACTAAAACCAAGGGCACCGGCAAAATGGTATATTCCTTGCATTATTACAAAACCTGCAAGTACTATTGATAGATTTCGGAAGCGATTATTTCTATTATTGTATTTCTTTATTATGAAATTGAGATAGATAGGAACGGCGGCGGCAATAAAATACATAATAGACTGGATTATCGAGATTTGAGTTTGGATTAATATCAATTATTATGCCGCTCCATTTTCCGATAATACACTGATTAGTACTATTGACGAGATATAAAAATAGGCTGCTCAATTCCAGGTTTGGAATCCAGAGATGGAATTCGCGCTTGGAATTCGTCTCCATGTTTATAACCATAACAAGGTATCAGAGAACTAACAAAAAAAAATTGCAACAACAACAAAGAAACAACAAGAACAACAATAAAGAAACCTTCATAGTTAGGATTCCAAATACTACGGGTGGCTTCATTGGTGCCATAGCAGTGGATAAAAAAAGGAACGTAGTGTGGGCCTCCATGCTATCTTTTGCTACAAAAGGTGAGATACTACGTTATAATATAACTTCAAAAACTTTTGATACTTTTATTCTCCCCGAACAATTAAGCTCTCCTGTAGGTCTTGCAGTAGACAATAATGATAATTTGTGGGCAGCTGACCATGGGACCAGCATATTTTACAAGTTAAACACCACAAACCACAACATAACAATGTGTGCAACGTCTAAAGCTTCACCAAAGATATATGGTTTAAATGAATCAAGTAGTCTTCCAGAATGAGCATATACTCTCCCTTACTGGATAGAAAAAGCAGCTGATGATGGATCTCTTTGGTTCAACGAACATCAGGGTAACAAGATAGCCAGATTTGATCCTTCAACCGATACCTCGTACGAATACTGGATTCCAACACAGGATAGGTTATGGGTTGATTGTCCGCCTAGCAGTAAGACGTGTGGGATAGCAAATTTTCTGCAGTTCTCAATAGGAGCAACCGGCCAGACATTGTTTGTTGAATGGTCAGAAAATAAAATAGGCCGCATCGCATCCAATAATATTAATCATCCGTTACCCTTTTCTGTTTCAGCTTCATCTCAGGAGCTAACACTTAAAAAAGGTCAGAGTATGGAAATTAAAGTTAATATTTCGACAGTTAGAGTATCTTCTCCCCCTTCTCCCTTAAATGTGAATATTGATATGTTAGCATCAGGGACATTTACTCCCACAGGGGATCTAGGTAATTCTACAGGATCCTCTAGTGAACAATCTTTTTCACTAGAACCAATGCACACAAAGGAGGTTTCCTTCATCTTCACTCCAACCACAGATTTGTAGGCAGGAGAGTATACATCAATGCTTGGTGAACAAAATGGTGCGATAACTGTTATGAAGGCAGTCAAGGTACATATTGTTGTTTAGCACACAAAGGAAATACTTTTCTGAAAGCGGCTAGCTCCGCACATTAAGTACGATTGCCGAAGGTTTGGAGGTTACTTTTCGAATTTAATGGGTCTGATAAAGAAGTCTTAATACTCACAAATGCTTACCTGATTTCTCTCTTACAAAAGAAGATCAATGGCTATGTCGGGCGTGATGTTCAGCTTCGATTAGGAAAAATTTAACCCTATTAGTAACAGAAAAGAACTATCGTGAGGGTTTACAAGATATCTGCAGTTACGCTATCAGTTAAAAACATGGAAAAGTCATGCAAATTTTATTCCATCATACCTGGTTTTAAGGTTGCATATGGGGGATCTTCTAGTGATTCTTTTACAACATTTGAGATTGGAGAGGGTAGTACTTACAAAATGTACCTCAACTTGGAGGTAAAGAGAAACATTGATTCTACTATCCGTCACAATAGCGATAAAATGGATTTTGGTAGGATAATATTTTACTCTGTAGATGTAGATGAATTATACTCCAGACTTACGAATGATGCTTCTATATCAGAATTAGTATCATTTGAAAATGAGCCGATGAATGCTTCATGGGGTGAAAGATTCTTTCATATGCGAGACCCAGATGGCTACCAGCTATCATTTGCGATGCGAATAGGAAGAAAAAAATAGGAACAATAGCATTAGCACCAGAATCCTATTGTTACTTTGTTGGCCCGTGTTTTATATGATTATGCTCTGTCAGTTCAGATCCAGTCTTGAATTTCTCGTCACACATACTGCATTTGAATTTTTTCCTATCGAAAGGATTGAATTTCATTACCAATAATATTGATACATCTGCCATATAAATCGCTGAGGTTTAAAATCTCAAAATAACATACTATTAGCATGATGGCCGCCTCTGCATTTGGGATGTACTTATGGTGGTGGTATCCATATTATGGGACATGCTTAGCTAATTCTATCGAACGACAGTCTATTTCATCTAACTTTTCTGGAACAAAATAACGCTCAAGTATTAACTTATCTTGTATATTAATAGCATCTATTACAGTACAATAAGCTCGTACTTTATGTCGGGTAAAAAACATTTTTATTTGTAATAATAGTTTATGATCTGTCTATCTTTCATGTCGTACGCTTTGTCGTGTCGTCATCTTGCATTAAGAATGTACGTAATTTTTCGTATACGAGAGCTGTCTTCTCAACAAACGGTGCATGACCTGCATCTGCTATCGATTCATATTTGGCCATTGGGAGCTCCTGTCTAAACCTATGATAATATTCAATTGGTATTAGATTGTCCTTTTCACCCCATATGATAAGACAAGGAATATCTTCAATTTGTTTGAATCCGTCTGGTTTAATCTGTGTTGTTGTACTGTTATCGAAAGCGGCTTCAAACGCATGTTTTGCACCTGGCTTTTCAATTGTGTAATCAAACAAATCAACTGCTACGGGAAGCAACCTTGAAGGACCAGCATATAGGTTCTCTAATACTCTTTTGACTTTTTCATATCTTGTTACTGGATTTACCTCGGTCGCTGCGAGACGATAATCTTTCAGCAACGGCGTTGGCCCCTCAAGCAGACCTGAGGAATCTATCAAAACAAGCTTTTCTATCATCTCTTTATTTTGTATGGCAACTTGTGTAGCTATATACCCGCCCAATGAGTGCCCCACAATGCTTATCTTTGTATGCTCCTTCTCCTCTATCCCAATTCTTTCTATAAGAAAATCCATAATGAATTTGCTGAACCCTTTGACTGTATAATCTGCATTCTCTGGCTTTTCACTTCCACCAAAACCTATCAAATCAACTGTTATTGTGTGAAAATATTCTGACAATGCATCTGGAATATCTCTCCAAGCAAGAGATGAGGCTCCAAGCCCATGTATAAATAACACGTGCTCAGCTTTAGGATTTCCATACTCTTTGTAAAACGTACCGACTCCTTTCACAGTTGGAAGGGGCATTTGTATTGAATGTCAAAATTAGCATACTGTGCTTAATATGTTTGCCACCGAGCTTCCGATACTTGCCTATGCCCAGTTCCATAGCGAAGGTAGCGGTTTTATATATTGTACATAAATTCGTCCATGAAGATGATAATAGACTAAAGTTGGCCGAAGCATGTGGTTACACAGTAGATGATAGGCAGAAAGAAATAGCAAGCACCTTCAAACATTTCAAAAAACACTCTAGTGAGTTACATGTAACTATTTAAAGAATCCAACCACCTTTATTTGAGATGGTTATTCCTCAACAAACCTCATTAGTTATTTACACAGTATCTTTGATAGTAACAATACGTGAGCCATCTGCACCTACAATAACGAAACCAATATCTACTAATCCAAAAGGTGGAATGGTAGATCCTGAAAAAAAAGAAGGTAAACATAAACATAACACTGCTAGTAGGCAATTCTAGAAGAGGCAGATGTCCCGATATGTTAAATATTAGTTACCAGGGATACCTTAATGACTGAAAAGATGAAAAAACAGTCTAATCGCTCATGTGATGTTCTAATTATAGGTGGTGGCTCTGCAGGTCTTCGAGCTGCAATAGAGGCTCATGATGCCGGTGTACATGTTCTTATAATAAGCAAGAGTAGAAAAGGAGACCCACATACAGTATTAGCTAGAGGTGGCATTAATGCAGCTCTTGGTACTATGGACCCAGAAGATAATTGGATGATACATGCTGCTGATACTTTGAGAGAAGGGGAATTTCTTGCTGACTACAACAAGGTAGAAGTACTCTGTAAAAATGCACCTGATGCTATAAATGAACTAGTAGGATGGGGTGCTCGATTTCATAGAGAGAAAGATGGCCGGTTAACACAGCGATTTTTTGGCGCCCATACTTACAGAAGGACTGTGTTTTACGAAGATTGGACCGGCAAGGAAATAATTCGTGTATTGATGGATCAAGTTCGTCGACGGAAAATCGAAATTGTAGACAACGTTTACATCACGAAATTATTGAAATCACGTGGTGCAAGTGGAAAAAGAGGTAGAGTGGCAGTAGAACATATCAAAGGGGCAACTGGCATAGATGTCAAAAAGAAAAAAATTGCCATATTCGAATGCAAGTCTTTAATCCTCGCGGCTGGTGGATATACGCGAGTCTATGCCGTGAGTAGTTCTAGAATTTTTGAAAACTATGGAGAAGGTGTGGCTCTTGCATATGAAGCAGGTGCCGATTTGGTAGACATGGAGATGGTCCAATTTCATCCTACTGGGATGGTCTGGCCAAGGACAGCGGTGGGTACTCTGGCTACAGAAGCAATCCGTGGCGAAGGAGGTATTTTGCTAAATTCAAAAGGTGAGAGGTTCATGAAAAATTACTATCCCGAAAGAATGGAGCTAGGACCACGTGACGTAGTAGCACGTGCAATTTTTAATGAAATCGCATCAGGTAGGGGTACTAAACACGGTGCAGTTTGGTTGGATGTAACCCATCTGCCAAAGGCAAAAATTTTGGAAAGACTGCCGACCATGTACAAACAGTTCAAACAGCTTGATCAAATCGACATATCCAAGGAGAAAATGGAGGTTGCACCCACGGCGCATTATTCTATGGGTGGGGTCCAAGTAGGTAGAGATTGTAAAACGAAGATTAGAGGTTTATTTGCGGTTGGAGAAGTAATAAGTCAGATACATGGTGCTAATCGTTTAGGTGGAAATAGCTTACTGGATACCGTAGTTTTCGGAAAAATTGCTGGAGGAGCAGCAGCTACCTTAGCAAAGAATTTGAAACCACAATTACTAGGGCTGAGTGTTAATAGACAAAACGGATTTGATTATGGAGTATTTGTCGCTAAGGATCCAATCAAATTTCGCACTGAAATACAAAAGTTGATGAAAGATAGCGTAGGAATAGTAAGAGAAGCGGGCAAACTTCAAGAAGGATTGAAAAAAATTTTGAAGTTAAAGAAGGAATTTTATTCTAAAGATAATATTCTGAAAAAATTCAAACTTAATGAGAATGTTGTTAGAACTTGGGAAGTAAAATCCGCAATGGTTGTTTGTGAGGCCATAATAAGAAGCGCTTTAATGAGACATGAGAGTAGAGGAGCTCACTACAGGTCTGATTTTCCCAAGCTAGACGACAAGAAATGGAAACTAAATATCTCTTGTAAGCAAAAGAGAAATGGCATAGCATTGTTTAGACGGAGAGTTAGAGAAGGGAAAGGACCCTTGAAGGATTTTCTTAAAGCTCACGTCAAAGCAGAGCATCATCGGGAATTCGAATAATGACATAGTCGCTAGTTAATCTTTTATTAGTGGATATGTACCACCTTTTTATACCTATTTGGTGCTGAGCTATGTTATATATTGGTGTAATAGTCTAAGCTTACCAGGCTTGATATATTGTTCTTGGCTCGATTGTCTCTTTAGATGTTATCGTTGGGTGGATAGTAAGCTTCTTTGACTAGGCTCACTATACGAGTCACGTCTGCTTCGTGAATACATCCTTATATTCCTGAGCAATGTAAGTACGAACTTTTGGACTCAAGTCAGACCTTATTAATTAATGACGTTTTTTCCAATATTTGATTAGTCTTTGATTCACCCTCCTTAATTGAATTCTTTATAGCTTCTATCGAAAAATCTGTATTCTCGTAGAAGCGTGGTAAAGGCTCATCTCTAATTATGCGAAATATGTTCTTTATTTCTGCACCACGTTCGCGTTTCATTTTAGTGAAAGTATGACGAATCTTTTCAAGTTGTTTCTTATCTATTCTAGCTGGATCAATATTTTTGTCGATTATCTGATAGAGCTCCTCTATATATTTCAGGTATCGCGTTATTACTTTAGCCATCTTTATTTGGTGTTGAGATTTATCGGAAAACATGATATCTCTAGCTCTATGATAGACTTCAGCCAAGTTGTCTGGTAGCTTATCAACTCTCCTAGGATAGTATTCAACCAGGAAAAGTCTTTTGTCGATCACAGGTGAGGCATCTAAGACTTCGCTAAAAGGCGTGTTACTTAGTAGAGCGCCATCCCAAGCATATACACCTTTTTCTAGTTCAACCCAAGGAAAATTATCCGACGGGTAGCCAGAAGTTGCAAGTATATGCTTAGGAGTTATTTTCTGCCTAGAACTATCAAAAGTTAACGGTTCTGATGTTAAGATATTGACCGCAGTCATTATTAGACGTGCGTGAGGATTACCACCAGGTTGAAGTTTATTATAATCAATATATTTTTCTAGAGTCTTGACTAAAGGAGAATGGTCATATATGTATGTCCATTTTGATGGGTTAAAGTATTGAGGGTCTTTTAATGCATAGTCAGCTCTCCATCTAGGAACGAAGAACTTATCATTGCCATAAAGTATAGAGCTGATTGTGCTCGATAGTGAATTAACTTCGTCTGTGGTTGGTAAATGATTCTCTGCAGCTCTAATAAGTTGTCCTCTAGATTTGTCATATAGCCACTCCAGTATGGGATGAGTCAAATTTACAGAGTTCTCTGCAAGTTCTAACCAAAACTCCTCTAGCGTATGTTCTGGATGCTCTTTATCTACACTGCCAGCAATTATAGCAGCGTTTATGCCACCAATAGATGTACCCGCTACAATATCTACTTTTATATTCTTATTTGCAAGAGCTTTGAAGACTCCACATGCAAATGCCCCTAATGAGCCTCCACCTTGAAGTACCAAAACATTTTCAATATTATTAGAAGACATGACCATATCCCCTAATATGGGAAGTTACTAACGCCATTATCATTACCATGAAGTTGGATTACAGACTCTTATATAACGTAACTCCTTACAGATTGTTGGAAATTTATTAGAATTAGATAGATCCAGAACCTACTAGGTCGAGTGCCTTAGGAGTCGTTCTAGTTCACCTTACGAGTCCATTCTGGATGTCTAGCGTGGACGAAGGAATAATAACCATGCCTGTCGGAGGCTAGGCGATTGCAACAGCATATTGAGAAAGAGAAAGCTATTGGAGCAATTCACTTATGCCCTAGAGAATTGTGGCGGTCAATGATGTGTCGTTCTAGAATTGTGCAGTTTTGATTTTGGAAGGCCTCAATCGAGGCCCTGAATTCTTCAGGGATATATTGTTGAGGGGCATTGCACATTTGAACATAAGTTGAGAATTCGATTTACTAAGCAAAATCTAGTTCGCTGATCACGCTCCAGCGCTGTCTGCTATGACGTTATTAATTTTTCAAATCTAGAATCTAACATCAAGTATCCTTGCTTTAGCAAAAGCTTAGTTTTTGTTCCAAGCATCTCCTTATGAATTTTCTGAAAATTTCACGGCTATCACTTTGAATCGCTCTCGCGGATCTATCTTCCTCCTCATAATCCGCAACAAATCAAAAAAAGGTAAGAGCTACCTTGAAAAATACGAGGATAAATTACTAATACAGGGTGTGTCACCAACAGCGTCATCTGAATTGATAGTTTTAGAAGAATTGCCGGAGCATATCAAAGAATCGCCTCCCACCACTGAGATACTACCGTCATTCAAAGAATTTACCAAACATTTAATCAGGGTATAAGAAATTATGTGTTTGCAAATATCAGATAGAAAACATCCAAATTGTTATCTAAATAAGAAACACAATTTGAATTATATAGTATACTATGCAAATAGGTATAAAACGATAAATTGATTTGACCATAAATTACAAATGGACTGCATTAAGTAATACAACAATTGGAACGTTGATGGCTTCACTTGATACAAATATAATTATTATCGCCTTGCCAACTATTGTATCTGACATACACGTATCACTTTTAACACTAGTATGGATAGTTCTTGGATACTCGCTTGTGACTGCATCTATTCTTCTCAACCTTGGCAGGCTTTCAGACATGTTGGGAAGAGTCAAATTATATAATATTGGATTTATTATCTTTACAATAGGATCAGCATTATGCAGCCTTTCTCAAACAGGAGAACAGCTGCTGTTATTTAGAATAGTCCAATCATTAGGGGCTGCTTTTCTTTTCTCAAACAGTGCTGCAATCATTACTGACGCATTTCCAGAAAATGAAAGAGGAGAAGCACTTGGCATTAATCAAATCTCAATTGTAGTAGGATCTGTAATGGGACTTATATTTGGAGGATTCCTTACTTCTTATCTTGGATGGAGGTCAATATTTTGGATAAATATACCCATTGGAGTTTTCGCAACTATTTGGTCCCATTCAAAGTTGCGTGAATTAGGAACAATTAAAAAAGAACAAATAGATTGGATAGGCAATGCTACTTTAGCTGTAGGATTGTCGCTTATTTTAGTAGGAATAACATTTGGTTCTTTTCAAATTCTTAATAGCATACCATTTGGAACGTATTCGTTTATTATAGTAGGATTATCTCTAATAGGATTGTTTGTATTTGTAGAAAGAAATGTAATTAAACCAATGATCGATCTATCATTATTTAGAATAAGCTCATTCCTAGGCGGGAATATTGCTATATTTTTTAATGCAATAGCAAGGGGCGCCTTTATCTTAATCATGACGTTTTATCTTCAAGGACCCACTATGAAACTTAGTCCACTTGAGGCAGGCATTTATCTTCTTCCAGTTTCCATAGCGTTATCTATTTTCGGACCGTTTAGTGGATGGATATCCGATAGATATGGATCTAGAGTAATATCATCTATAGGCCTTTTTATTTCTGCAATTGGATTCTTTATGCTTACAAGTTTGGGTACAAAATCTACTTTCATAGAAACATTGTTACCTTTAGCAATGATCGGTGCAGGAATGGGTACTTTTGCTTCACCAAACAGAGCATCAATAATGAACTCAGTTCCACGATATCAAAGGGGGGTAGCAGCAGGCACTAGCACTATGTTCATACTGAGTGGAAGTACATTAAGTGTAGGCTTGGCATTTTTGATAATGTCCCATACTATGCCATTAAATTATATTGAATCTATTTTTCTAGGAACAACTGAGATAACAACCAAAGACAGTATAAAAAGCAACAACAACAGCAATAACAATAATAACACAAATAATCAGAACCAAATCAAAAATCGCAATCATAACAATGTCAAGATCAGTATGACATTACTTCATTCTACCACAATAATCAATAATTTTCTAAGCTCGTTACACTACGTCTTCCTTCTTTCAGCCATGCTCATGCTCATCTCAATAATCCCAGTATGCATTAGCGCTGGGAATAAACGTGATAACCATTACAACATTAAGAGCAACTAAAGTCGCTATACCAAATTTAGATAATATATTGGATTACTCCGAATGGCTCCAATTTAATCTATAGATAATCGTAAATAAGGCGAATAATTTTAAAAAACATTTCATTATATACAAAAGCATAAATATTTAAGTGAACATATTATGGCAGACAGATGGTCTACTACTGCTGTGATTCCATTCGCAGATTAAGTAAAATGAATTACATTAACTGCGATACCAACGGCCAAGCTGTAGTGTACATTCAAAATGTTCATTTTAAAACAAATCTTCCATCTGACTTGAGAGATTATAGGTATTGCATACATTGCGGTATTGATACAAGAATGCATTCAATAATCAATTCGAAGGATGTTAATAATTGTACTGCCCTAGGAGCCAGCCTGCTGAATAAGAAAATAGTTTTGTCTTTTGGACACAAAGAGAAATCTGGAAAAAGTGACGAGAGCCATAGTAACTATCAAGATTATTATGTTTTCAATCTGAATTCGTTAGATGAACTAAATGGTATTCAAAAAGACGATGCAGATTATCCTATTGGAACTTCTTTAGACTATTGCCCATATTGCGGGTATGGCTATTCTATTAACAGTGAAATTCAAAATACCAATTTTCTTGTTCTATCGAATTATTTAGTATAATCATTCTTCATTGTAATAGCCCTGTAAGTAGCTATTAGTGTTTACCCAACGTAAGTTTGATTTTGAATTTGAATTTTTTTTATATTTCGAATTTCTTTTTTTTGATCTCTTTATCCTGTCAATTAATTCTTTAGGTTCTCAACAATGACTACTAGATTTTTTGGCAATAGTAAATACCAATGGAAACACACAGCTCAAGCAGTATATGAAGACAGGCAATCAGAATATTATAACGAGGAACCTCAAGGCCGTAAACAAAGGGCTATTTAGGGCTGATGCTCTTTTCAATATATTCATTAATGCTCAAGGAACGTGTGTCAAAGAATGAACTTGGATCAAATCAGAGTTGAGTATTTCATTTCTTTTAGTGATGCTCTTTTTGCGTTTTCTATTACCACTATGACTTTGTCAATTCAACTCCCAACTTTTTCTAGCAACATCACAAAGTCGGAGCTCACAAGAAGATTGGGTCAATTACTAATACGACCATAATTCACTACACAGTTAGCTTCATGGTAGTAGGTATGTACTGGGTTATCTACAATATGGTTTTCGAGCACATAGACATGTACGTATGGTTCACTGGCACTGGCACGTTAAGTAGGACTCAATCGGTGTCATCGGGTATTCATGATCGAACTAAAGAGCGCGCCAATAAGAAGTTGTTTCTCTTTCTTTCTCTTAATCTCCTAACTGAATAAGGAAGCCATTCATCACCATAATCTAGGACTTCAAAATATAAGCTGTGGACTAAAGTTCCTCAACCATCTCTGTATAGTTAGTTACCACTCTATCTGTGAAGCTCTTTTTATATTTATAAATTACATCGGACACCAATTCAGGACTCATTATTTGGTACAGCTGATATTCTCCTCCGTACTTGACGCATATTAGACCTTCTTGCTTCAATCTTTTGAGATGCCACGATACAGTTGATGCAGCTTTGCCCAAATGTTCTACTATTTCATTAAAAGTGCATAAATCATTATCAAGTATGAATCTAATTATTTGTCTGGATACATTATTTCTGAGATGTCGTAGAATGTCAGATTCTTCCGTTGGAATAATGATTGAATAATACCTAGTCGTTCTATTTTCCCTTTGCCTATCAACCCTGATTTGAGAAGACTTTTCCAGTGCGCTAAGATGATATGCAACGACGCCATTAGACAAGCCTGTCAGTCTTAGAAGCTCTCTATACCGTATGCCAGGGATATTATTAATATGCGTCATGAGCGTCTCTTTAGGATCATTAGATTCATTAATGCTGCCTGTAGGTTTTACTGACATCATCATCTATTCACCTTCAAAACCCCTATACCAAACAATGTCAGCATTACCAGAAGTATAACGTGCGAAAGCTCTATATCTACTATTGGGATTATCACAGCCTCAATATTAACCGTAGAATAGAACAAATAAAGAAACTCAACAAACGCTAATACAGCAAATCCACCCATCATAAAAAATAGTCTACTGCTGTGATTCCTTCTATAGGCTATAATCGAAACAACGGTAAGAAAAACAGCTATAATCACACTCGCAACGTGAAGGAGAATGTGATAAATAAGACCAGTATGGCTGCTATGGGGAATGATCACAGGGATAGCAAGTATGGCGATTACTGATATTGTGATAATAGCAAGCAATTTGGCGCTACTTGTTGCTTCGCCTCGTCCACGCACTCTACCCGTTTGCATATCGAGCTAAAAGTGCTCGAATCATGTATTTATGCCCATTGGTGCAAATATCGATTAAAGATATGAGAATGTTCTTAGGATAAGGCCTTGAGTGGAAATATTAAGACATCTGGCAACATAGCATGGAAGAAGGCACCTAACAGGAAATACCTGACTTTTGGCTCTTATTCATTAATATCGCAACTAGGTCCTTATTTCTGAGTCTATATGTTTGATGCATCCCACTTCTAGCTGATATAATCCCCGCTTTCCTGAGCCATGATAGGTGCCATGAAATAGTTGAACCTCCTTTTTTTGTATGTTGCTTGATGTCATTAGAAGTACATAGATCGTAGTCAAGTAAGAATAGTAATATTTTCCTGGTAGTTGTACGTCGAACGTACTCCATGATACGCGCTTCCTGAGCAGTTGTGTTCAAAGGATAATATCTTGTA
>Ga0193728_1001249_pt1 | contig 12895 bp, 12 predicted proteins | sample U1c1metaG_FD_143037 | JGI IMG/M metagenome (GOLD analysis project Ga0193728, IMG submission 143037) | Soil microbial communities from a riparian zone of the East river system, Colorado, United States - U1c1 | ecosystem: Environmental > Terrestrial > Soil > Riparian zone | place: USA: East River...
CCTGCGCGGAGGCGGTCATGATTACCTGCACGCGGATGCCATGGTCCTGGAGCAGGCGAACTAGTTCGGCGGCCTTGTAAGCCGCTATGCCACCACAAACTCCGAGGGCAATTTTCATGAGAATTAGCCGCTAGCTTCTAGGGGCTAGCTACTAACGACCAACGTCTCCCTTGCTAGAAGCTGGTGGCTGGAAGCCTTTCAACTAGATCCAACCGCCAACCCCGAATCAGCTTTCCTGGCCAATGGCCTTGTCGAGCAAATCGCCGGCGACTTCGACCGGCGAGGCAGGTACTTCGGGAATAATCCATTTGACCTTGCCGGCTTTGATCTCGTCCTGCGCGATGCGGCAGGGCTTGCGCGAATGGGTGTCGATCACTGGGGGCGCTCCACCCTGCAACTGCCGGGCTCGGCGGGCTGCGACCAGGATGTAGCGATAGTTGCTGTCGAAACCTTCAATCAACTTCATTTGATTCTCCCTGCATTACTGCCCCGCGGTTTCTCCGAAAGACTCTCCGGACGTTTCTGTAAACGATTGCAGTATGGGCTGGAGGCGTTGGCGAATCTGCTCGAGGCGGCAGGTTTCCGCTTTCGCTCTCAAATCCGCATCTAGCCGCCCAGCGCGCTGGAGCCGCTCGGAAAGCAGAATGGCATTCAGCGTTTCCACGGAATCCGCCAGGCGGTCATTCACCAAAATATAGTCGTATTTCTCGTAATTCTCAATCTCACGGCTAGCCGCAGCGAGGCGCCGTTGAATGACATCCTCGGAATCCTGACTGCGGCTGCGCAGCCGCTGCTCAAGTTCACTGCGACTTGGAGGTAGAACGAAAATGCTGACGGCAGCGGGCAGCTTGTGTTTGATCTGCGCCGCACCTTGTACGTCAATATCGAGCAGCAGGTCCTTATTGTCTTCTTTCGCTTGGTCGAGAAAGCGGCGGGCGGTGCCGTAGTAGTTGCCAAAAACGTCGGCGTGCTCCAGAAACTCATCTTTGCGAATCATTTCCTCGAATTGCTCGCGAGTCACAAAAAAATATTCGCAACCGTTTTGTTCAGCGCCTCGTGGTTCGCGAGTTGTGAAGGAGATGGAGAATTCCAGGTTGGAGACAGTTTGCCGGATTTTATTCACCAACGTGGATTTGCCCGATCCGGAAGGCGCCGAGATGATGAAGACGGTAGTCATCATTCGATGTTCTGCACCTGCTCGCGGGCCTTCTCGATATCGGACTTCATGGCCAGGCCGGCTTCGCTGATGCGCAGCGCATCGCCGGCGAGGCCGGAAGTTTTGGAGAGCAGGGTGTTAGCTTCGCGATTCATTTCCTGCAGCAGAAAATCCAGCTTCTTGCCGATTTCACCGTTCTCGTCGAGCAGGCCGAGGAAGTGTTGCCCATGGTTTTCCAGGCGAACCAGTTCTTCCTGAATATCACTGCGGTCGGCGAGTAATGCGGCTTCCTGCAGAATGCGGTCCTGGTCAACCGACGCACCCAGCCATTCCTGCATGCGGGTCTTCAAGCGCTCGGAATAGGTTTTCAAGACCAACTCGCGATACTTGCGGACTTCCTTGCAGGCAGCTTGAATGTGCACCATGCGTTCGCGCAATTCGCGTTCCATGCGAGACAGCTTCTTCCAGTTTGGGGAGAACTGCGGGAAGGAGCGATTCCTGAGGGGGCGCAGAGGTCGAATCGAGGGCGCCGGGTAGGCGGAGCACGGCGTTCAAGTCGGGCTCGGCGGCAATATTGTTTTCTGCAGCGGCGGCACGGAAGGCCTTTACGTATGCCGCAACTAACTGCCGGTTGAGCGTAAGAGGAGTTGCGTTGGCTTGTTCAAACGCGAGGTTCACGTCCACATGGCCGCGCGCAAGCTTTTCTTTGAGCAGGCGGCGCAGAGCTATCTCGAGGACGTCGGAGTTCGCGGGCAGGCGGAAGTGAAGATCGAGAAATCTGTGATTGACGGCCTTAATGGATAAGGTGAACGCGACGTCGCCGGTGACTTGTCCTTTCACCTGCGCGAAACCAGTCATGGAGCGGATGGGCATTAGAAGTTGGAGTCTTTCATTGCGGCCGCAGCTACGCGCGGCGCTTCAAGATCGATGAACTGGAGATCATACAGTCGGCGGTAGGTTCCGAGCTTTTGTACCAGTTCTTCGTGCGTACCTATGTCGGCGATACCGCCGTTTTCGATTACAACAATGCGGTCGGCGCGACGCACGGTGGAAAGGCGATGCGCAATCACGACCACGGTGCGTCCGGACATCAGGTTTTGCAGCGCGGACTGCACCAGCGCTTCAGACTCGCTGTCCAGCGCGGAGGTGGCTTCGTCGAGAATAAGGATGGGAGCGTTCTTGAGAATGGCGCGGGCGATGGCAATGCGCTGACGCTCGCCTCCGGAAAGCCGAACACCCTTTTCGCCAATTACGGTGTCGTATCCGGCAGGCAGCTCCATGATGAAATCGTGGGCTAAGGCGGCGCGGGCTGCGGATTCAAGGGCTGCTTGCGAAACGCTAGGCTGGCCGTAGGCAATGTTATTGCGCAGGGTGTCGTTGAACAGAACCGTTTCCTGGGTGACGACTCCGATTTGAGAGCGGACCGATGATACCGAAACATCACGCAGGTCGTTTTCGTCAATCGTAATCTTTCCCGACGTCACATCGAAAAAGCGCGGGATGAGGGAAACCAGAGTGCTCTTGCCTGCACCGCTTGATCCGACGAGGGCCAGAATTTCTCCGGCTTTCACCTCCAGATTGATATTGCGGAGGACTTCGCGTTGGACGCCTTCCGATTCGTAGCAGAAGGAAACGTCGGCGAAGGCAATCTTTTTCGAGAAAGGCAGCAACGCCGGAGCATTGGGTTTTTCCTGCACTTCGTCGCTGACATCCATGAACTTGAAAATCTCCGACGAAGCTCCGAGCGCCTGCTGGAAATTGTTGTGGAAGAGAGCGAACTTGCGAACCGGGTCATAGAGCTTGAATACCGCGATGATGAAAGCCACAAAAATTCCCGGCGTCATCCAGCCATGGACAATCTGCTCACGGCCGAAGAGGAGAAGGAGTGCAATCGCGACCGCACCGAAAATGTCCATGAGCGGCGAACTGATGGCAGCGGCGGCGACGGAGCGAAGGTTGGCACGAAAAAGGCGCCGCGCGGCTTTACGAAAGCGGGCTGATTCCCAAGCTTCCATGCCGAAGGCCTTCACGATGCGGTTTCCGGTAATGGTTTCGTGAAGGATGTTCTGGATGTCGGCGAGTTTGTCCTGCCCCCGGCGAGTAGTGTGACGCACCCTTCTGCCGATCTTGGTGGCAGAGAAAATGATCACCGGCACAAAGAGCAGAAGCAGCCAGGCCAGTCTGCGGCCCAGTACAATCACCACTCCGGCGGTGAATAAGAAGGTAAAAAACTGCTGCAGAAATTCCGCCAGTACGCTGGACATGGCGAACTGCACGCGTTCGACGTCGTTGACGATAGTGGAGACTAGCGTCCCGGTGGAATGCTTTTGAAAGAACGCTGCCGAGCGCCGCAACACTGAGCTGTACAAGGAATTGCGCAGGTCAGTGATCAATCCGTAGCCCGCGTAATTCACAAGATAGGTTCCGGCGTAGTCGAAGAGGCCTTTCAGAACGGTGGACGCGACGAAAGCATAGGCGACCACGGTCCAGGCATTGTGAAAGTGGGCGGGGACATAGTGTTGCAGATAAACAGTGTGATTGGTGTGGGGGATGGTGAAAAGCTGGATGTTGTCGGAGCCGGAAGACGGATTCAGAACTCGATCGAGGATAGGTCCGATCAGCAACACACGAAAAGCGTCGAGAAAACCAACCGCAGCCAATAAGAAAATGGAAGGGATGAATTGCCACCAATACGGCAACAGATAGCGCAAAAGCCGCGTCAGTTGGCGCACGCGAAGCTCCGGCAAATATGCGGACGGGTCGCGGTCCGCGAAAAGAAAGTTAGGCCGCTGAGTAGAGTGGGCATCAGTTGCAGTGCTCTATTCTACCGGAGAACGCTCGCAATCACGCTGGATTGCCCGGTTCGACGTTGATATCCCGGGCTGCCTTGATCCCTGAGGCGATTGCGCCCTGCATCCATCCCGGCCAGGGAGAAGTGTGCTCGCCGGCGAACCATATTCTTCCCTCACGCCTGCGAATCGCGGGATACCATTCTTGCTGGCCAGGGTGATACACCACGTACGCGCCCTTTTGCCAGGGATCGTTGACCCAGGATTTTACGATCACTGTTTCCATGTCATCGGAGAGACCTTCGCGGATGGTGTGAACGCGTCCGCCGGGATGGAGCTGGGCTTCGAGAATAGTAACGGCATGACCGGCGTGTTTTAATTCCCATCCTGCGGCCAGACCGGCGAGTCCGGCGCCAAGGATTGTAATCCGCTTGCCGGAGCCGGTGCGTTGTGGGGTTTGCGGCATCGCCCAGCTGGCGCCAGTGGAAAGGTAGAAGCCGCTAGCAGCAAAACCGCTTCGCTTAAGAAACTCCCGGCGATTGAATGGCATGTGGGCGGAATTCTATTCGGCGGCGGCAGTTCTGCCAAGCTCACGGAGTCCGCGGCTTTGTTGACTGGGAATCCGCAGCACCCTAGTATGATTCATTCCTGGCCGCGCCATGATTGGACAAACCATCTCGCACTACAAGATCGTTGAAAAGTTGGGCGGCGGCGGCATGGGTGTGGTTTATAAAGCCGAAGACACGCGGCTGCACCGGTTTGTGGCATTGAAGTTCCTTCCCCATGAAGTGGCGGCCGATGCGCAGGCGCTCAGCCGGTTTCAGCGCGAGGCGCAGGCCGCCTCGGCGTTGAATCATCCCAATATCTGCACCATTTACGACATCGGCGACGAAGGCGGCCAGGCGTTTATCGCGATGGAGTTTTTGGATGGCGTGACCCTGAAGCACATGATCACCGGGCGCCCGCTCGATAACGAGACACTGTTGTCGCTAGGCATCGAGATCGCCGACGCGCTGGATGCAGCACACGCGGAAGGCATTGTGCATCGCGACATTAAACCAGCGAATATTTTCGTGACCAAGCGCGGACACGCCAAAATTCTGGATTTCGGCTTGGCCAAAGTGAATGCCGGGTCCCGCACCAGCGCGGAAGCGGCTGCGACGGTTGACGAGCAGGCGCGCGGCAAGGAATTGGATTCGCGCACTGACCTTTTTTCTTTTGGAGCGGTGCTGTATGAGATGGCGACGGGAATGCTTCCCTTCCGCGGCGATACCAGCGCCAACCTGTTTGAAGCTATTCTGCACAAGTCGCCGGCAGCGCCGGTGCGGTTGAATCCCGATCTTCCGCCGGAACTGGAACGCATCATTACTAAGGCGTTGGAGAAGGACCGCGAGCTGCGCTACCAGTACGCAGCTGACCTGCGCGCCGATTTGAAGCGGCTAAAGCGGGAAACTGAGTCTGGGCGGACGGCGGTTAGCGCATCCGTCATGACGGAGGAATCAGGAGCATCGGCGGCCGGAATCGCGGCGGCGCAGCCATCTTCGTCGCACCAGCAGACGGCAGTGGCAGCAAGTTCTGCGTCGGTAGTTACGCCAGCTGCAACGGCCAGCAAGCGCTGGAAATTCATTGTTTCTGCGGCGATGATCCTGGTCGCTGCGGTTGCAGGAATATTTTTCTGGCATTCGCGGCAGGCGAACGCGCTGACGGAAAAAGATTCAATCCTGCTGACCGATTTCACCAACACCACCGGCGACGCAGTTTTCGACGGAACGCTGAAGACGGCGTTGCAGGTCAGCCTGGCGCAGTCGCCGTTTCTCAATCTGGTGTCACAGCAGGATGTATCGCAGACGTTGAAGATGATGGGAAAGCCGCCAGACACCCGAGTCACCCCGGACATTGGGCGCGAGATTTGTCAGCGCAAAGCCATCAAGGCCATGGTGCATGGCTCGATCGCTACTCTGGGCAGCAGTTATGTGGTCACCCTTGAGGCGGTAAATGCCGCCACGGGCGACACGATTGGGCAAGAACAGTCGCAGGCATCGGGAAAAGAAAAAGTTCTGGACAGCCTCGGCCAAGCTGGAACCGCGCTGCGCGGAAAGCTGGGAGAATCGTTGGCGTCGATTCAGCAATTCGACAAGCCTTTGCAGGAGGCGACGACGTCTTCGCTGGAAGCGTTGAAGATGAATTCCGAAGCGGCTGCCAAGAACAACAATGGCGATTTTCTGGGTGGGACCGGACTCAGCAAGCGGGCAATTGAACTGGATCCCAACTTCGCCATGGCGTATCGCGGACTGGGCGTGGAATACGGGAACATGGGGCAATACGAGACCGGGCTACCGTACATCCGCAAGGCATTTGAGTTAAAGGACCGGGCGAGCGAGCGGGAGAAGCTGGCTATTACCAGCGACTATTACCAATGGACCGGGCAGAGCGGCAAAGCCATTGAAACCTACGAACTCTATAAACACGAGTACCCGCGGGACGACCGGCCAGCGGTGAATCTCGCCGTCAGTTATATGCTCCTGGGACAGTTCGATAAGGCCTTAACCAACGCCTTGCTCGCGACCCAATTGAGTCCGGGCACGTTCAACGGTTATTCGGTCGCAGGTTGGGCGTATGCGCCGGTGACCCGACTGGATGAAGCGAAAGCGATCTTGAACGCGGCCGAACAGCACCACGCTGGAGGGTTCACGGTCCACGAACAACTGGCTACCATCGCAATATTGCAAGCCGACGAAGCCACGCAGGAAAAAGAAGATGCCGAGGCCAAAACAAATTCTCAAGGAGAATTTGACCTTCTGCAACGCGACGCCACGCTGGCTGGAATACACGGGCAGATGAAGCACGCGAGGGACCTCTTTCAGCAAGTGGAGCAAAAGGCGCAGGGGATCGGCCTGACAGAAGCAGTGGTCAATAACATTGAAAGCGAAGCTTTGATGGAAGCATTGGCCGAGAATCACGCGGAAGCGCTGCGGGACGCCGACGCCGCGCTGAAGCAATCGCAGGCGCCGACGGTCTTGCTCGCGGTTGCCGATATCTACGCCCGCGCTGGGGAAGATGCGAAGGCCGAACAGTTGGTCCAGCGGGCGGTCCAGCAGCGTCCCGATAATCTGAATATTCAGTCCGTGTATGTGCCGGGGATTCGCGCGGTGCTGGCTATGAACCATCACGATGCGGCGAAGGCGCTTGAACTGCTGAAGCAGGCGGAACCGTTTGACCGCGCGACCGCCGAGTCCCGTTACACCCGCGCAACTGCCCTGCTGATGGCCGGACGTGGCGCGGAGGCGGCGCAGGAATTTCAAGCCGTGCTCGGACTGAGGAGCTACGGGTTCGACCCAACGGTTCCGTTCGCCCAGCTCGGCCTGGCACGGGCTTTGGCGACAACTGACAAAGCAGCAGCGCGGACAGCGTATCAGGATTTCTTCGCGCTTTGGAAGAATGCCGACCCGCAGGTCCCGATTCTGAAACCGGCTCAGGCTGAGTATAAAAATCTGCAGTGAGGCCGGCGCTCGCGCCTGGGGAAAATCTCAGCGGTATCGTGTAACCTTCTTTCGTCCCGCGAATCTCATGTGGCTGGGCTTTGTTTAGGACAATGCCATGACCTCTCGTATTGACAGCCGGAAATTCAACCGCATAAATCGGCGGGAATTGTTAAAGCTTACGCCTGTGATTGCTCTGGGGGCGTTTGCGATTCCGGCACTACAGACTCCGCTGCTCAAGGCGGGGCTGGGCTTCAGCGACTGGGCTTCAGCCAAGCTTTTTCGCAGCGGACATCTCGCGTTTACGTTTGACGATTCGCAGCTTACTCCGTTCAGCAAATTTCCTATTAATGATTACGACGTGGATGATCCCGGAGTTGATCTCGACAATTGGAACTTGTCTGTCGGCGGTGCGGTTGGGAAAGCCGGTAACTACAGCCTGGCGCAGCTTCAGGCGCTGCCGAAGTTCACGCAGAATACTCGGCACGTGTGCGTCGAGGGGTGGGATGCGATCGGCAATTTCGGCGGGGCGCGGCTGTCGCATTTCCTCAAGATGATCGCAGCGGACTTGACGGCGCGCTTCATCAGCGTGGAATGTGCCGACGACTATTACGAATCATTGGACATGGCTACGGCGCTGCATCCGCAAACGTTGTTGTGCTACGAAATGTACGGGCAGCCGCTGACCCGAGAACATGGCGCGCCGGTGCGCTTGCAAATTCCGACCAAGGTTGGATACAAGCAGGCGAAATATCTGACCAGCCTTAAGGTGACGAACGTGTTGACGCGGGTCGGGTATTGGGAAGATCAGGGGTACTCGGAGTACTACAGTCTGTAAATTACGGGGTTGAGTGAGTTTTTTTCGCGAACAAGTGAGCGAACATGACCAGCCGGGTGATTGAAATCGACAATCCAAAGACGGGCGAAGTCGTCGAGGCGGTGTATGAGCATCCGTTTATTGTGCGGCTGTGCCACTGGGTCAATGCGGTTTCACTGTTCGTGATGGTGGGCAGTGGGCTGCAGATTTTTCGCGCGTTCCCTAGCTTCGGTGCAAAAATCCCGCAGAAGGATCTCATTCATTGGCCGAAGGCGTTAGCGATCGGCGGATGGCTGGGTGGGGCGCTGCAATGGCACCTCACGTTCATGTGGATTTACATCGGCTCGGGGCTGCTCTATCTCGGCTACCAGACCTTCAGCGGGAACTACAAGCAAGTCCTGTTCGTGCCGCGAGATATTCCCGGAGTGTGGCCGATGGTGCGGCATTATTTCTTCTTCGGCCCCAAGCCTCCGACGAGAGAAGCGTATAACCCACTGCAGAAACATGCGTACACTTCGGCAATTATTCTTGGAATTTTGTCGGTGCTAACTGGATTTGCCGTCTGGAAACCGGTGCAATTTTCCTGGTTGGCGTGGATGATGGGCGGCTTTCACTATGCACGGATTTGGCACTTCATCATCATGTGGGCAATTCTGGCGTTTCTGTTTGGACATCTGGTAATGGTGGTGCTGCATGGCTGGAACAACTTTGTCTCGATGCTGACGGGATGGAAGAAAGATCCGCAGTACACGTCGAAATAGTTTGCAGGAGCGGTGATCGGTTATTGGCGTGGGGAGCGATGGCGGAAAAAGCGGCGGCGCTGGAAGATGTGGCTCGCGACGAAAACGCGCTAATCCGGTGTGTTCGCGAGGGAGAACGCGATCGGTTCTACGAGCTGATCCAGCCCTACGAGCGGCGGATGTACGCGGCGGCCTTTGCGCTGTTGCGAAATCAGGCGGACGCCGAAGATGTGGCGCAAGAAGCCGCGCTGAAAGCACTGAAGAACATCGCGCAGTTTCGCGCCGAGGCGCGGTTCAGCACCTGGCTGATTCAGATCACGGTGAATGAGGCGCGCATGTGGAGAAGAAAAGGTCACGCGCACATGATGGAGCCAATCGCCATCCGCGAGGACGATGAGGGAAATTACACGCCGCGCGATTTTGCCGATTGGCGGGAAGTTCCTTCGGAGACTTTGGAGCGGCACGAGATTTACCGTGAGGTTTTTGTGCTGCGCGATATGCAGCAATTAAGCATTGAAGAGACGGCGAAGGCGCTGCGGATTTCGACCGCGTCGGTGAAGACGCGCCTGCTGCGGGCGCGGCTGATGCTGCGCGACCTGCTGGCTCCAGGACTGGGCGGCAGTTGGGGCAGCCGGGTGTCTTTCGAATTCGAAAAGGGGACGAAGCCATGGTAGTCAAATGCGAAGAAGTTTGGCGCGAGATTTCGAACTACCTCGACGGCGACGTTTCCCCGGATTTGCGCGCCGCCATCGACGAGCATGTTCGCGGATGCAAGGGCTGCACGGCAGTGCTCGACGGGACGCGTAACGTGGTCCGGTTATACTGCGACGAGCGCATGCTGCAAGTCCCGCTGGGATTCAGTCACCGCCTGCATCGCAGGCTGGAGGGCAATATGCCCGGCAATCGCAGGAGCTTTCTGGGATGGATGGTCGCCACGGCCGCGGCTGTGCTGGTTGTAGGCGGCTTGGAGGCGGCCCGGTCGTCTTCTTTCGGGCATCCGTCCGAACCTCGCGATCTGCGTTCGGAGCACGCTCAGCCGGGGGCTGGAGTTCCTCCGGACATGATGGTGCTGGTTTCCTCGGACACCAAGACGTTCCACATCGCCGGATGCACATTTATCCACGATAAAGCGCACGTTCGCACGATGGTGGCACGCGAGGCAGAGCAGGAAGGGTATGCGCCTTGTGTGCGGTGTTTGAGGAAGTATTTGAGCTAGAGAGCGTGGGTTGGTGATAGCTCGACTCTAGATTCACTTTCGGTTTGTTATCTCGGCGGCCCTGCCCTCCATCTGTTTGGCCTCGGCATCGCGGTGCAAGCCGCGCAAGGCCGCAGCGTAGCCGTTCAGGGTTTCGGCAACGGCGGGGTCGGTTTCACCCCACCCCTTAATACGGATCGCCAGAGCCCGCTCATAAATCTGTTGTGCCTCCCCATATCTCTTGCTGAAAACATATAGAAGACCCAGATTATTTAGGTCCGTTCCCAGTTCCGGACTCTCTGGGCCGAGCGCTTTTTCGTCGACAGCAATTGCGTGCAAGAACAAAGGCTCTGCTTTTTCTTTTTCGCGGGTAGACTCGTAAATCGCGCCCAGGTTATTCAGGTCGGCGGCGAGATCAGGACTATCCGGGCCAAGAATCTTCTGCCACAGGGCCAAAGCCTGCTCATAAAGTGCTGCCGCCTCCTGTGCTTTATGCTCCGCTCTCTTCAGGGCAGCGAGGGTATCGAGGCTGGTGGCTACATCGCGGTGTTCGGGACCGAACACGGTCATACGAATTTCGAGGACGCGGTTTAGTAGCGGCTCGGCGGTCGCAAAGTCGTGACGAGACTGGCAATAGAGAGCCAAGTTCTCCAGCGCATTGGCATAGTCGGGGTGCTCGCCGCCCACTGTTTTTCCAAAGACGCTAACCGCCTCCCGGAACGACTGTTCCGCTTGCTGCGCGCGTCCGGTCCTCCCATACAGCGTGCCCAGGGCTTCCAGTGACTGCGCTACCTCGGCCGTTTCCCCCGCCTTCCCGCGAATGGTCAGAGCTTCCAGCAACAGCGGCTCAGCTTTATCAAATGCGCCGGTTGCAGCGTAGAGCTCGCCCAGGTCATTTTTACTCTGTGCGACCTCGCCGCTGTCCGCTGCGAGGAGCTTTTGGCGCAGCTCCAGGGACTTGAGTAGAAGCGGTTCGGCGTGGGTGTAGTCATTCAAGCTCTTGAAGAGTTCCGCTTCTCCGTCTAGTGTCTCAGCCAGTTCCGGCGACTCCGGGCCATAGAGGTTCGTGTAAGTCTGCATCGCGCGTTCATACAACGGCAAAGCGTCTGAATACTTGCCTTCCGCTCGATAGACTTGGGCCAGATCGAATATGGTCCGGGGCAGACGCGCATCATTCGGAGGAAATGTCTCCGCAAGTTTTTCATTAGCCAATAGCAATTTTTCGGCGTCGGCGAAATGGGCGACCTTCGAGGCCGCCGCGGCTGCCTGGTCGTTGGCTTTCCAGATTTCGAATGTGGACGGCCACAGCTGATTAGAAGTGACGGTAGCGAAGAGTGAAATGAACAACGGCAATCGTGCGTATGGAGGCCGCATCACTTACTGAACCTCGATCGAGACCACGCTGCCCACGGCCTCCCCATTTTCACGGTAGTTGAGTGCCACTTTCTGTTTGTTCCATGCGCAGGAGAACTCGTCAGCACCAAGAAGCAGTACGTGTTTGGTGTCCGCTACTCTCATCTTCCAGGTCTTGGTCCCGGAGAGGACGGTAAGGGTGGCCAAGGGAGCCGCGGAACAGTCGACGTTTGTCACTGTACCTTTCAGGAATTTGACTGGCGCGGCGCTGACAGCATCCGCGGTCAACGTTTTCTGTGTTACGGGCGTCCCAGAAACAGCCGTAGTGGCATGTGCCGCTTGCACCGACGCCTGGAACTCCTGAGCCTGCGCGAGCGATACGGCCGCCCGTTGAGCAACGTCCTGGTCTCCACTTTTCTGGAGCACCTGCAGAATTGCGATTGCCTTATCGGGCTGTTGGTTATTCAAATACATTTGTGCCAGATTGAACCGGTAATTCGCGTTGCGCGGATTCAGTGAAACCGCCTTCTGCATGCTGATCAGCCCGAACGCGCTGTCTCCAGTTCGCGCCCGAGTAAACGCCAACAACATATAGGCGTCTCCGAAGCCAGGATCTAACGCGATGGCTGTGTCCAGTTCTTTGATCATTTCCGCCAGATTGGTTTGATCGGAAGATCCGTCACGACTCAGCAGCAGAGCTGAATAGTAATGCACTCGCGGATCTTTGGAATTCAGCCGGACCGCCCGCTTGAAGTACTCCGCCGCCTGTTTAAAGTCCCGCGTCTGAAGGTAGGCGTAACCCAATCCTCGACAAGCAGCCGCATTATCCGGGTCTGCTTTGATAACGTCTTGAAATTCGGCAACAGCTTGCTTTCGGTAATCGAGGGAATGGAAGTGAATGTCGGCGATCACTACACTGCTGTCGGCCAGACTTAACGGTCTTATGCTGTAGTCCTTGTCGACAATGTTGGAGGGTGTCGGGATTGAATAATACAAGTACCGGTTACTGCTCACATAAGCCCGCAGTATTTTATCGAACTGGGCAGCACTCATGCCGAAGCTTTGCTGAATGGCGTCCTCAACCGGCATGGACTTGTCGATCTTCAAACCGAAATAAAGGGAAAGCTTTGGAATCAAGTTATTGTCGTATAGATAGTGCAATACGATACCGGATTCCGCGTAGAAAACGGTCCTGTGATCACCGCTCTCATTGTAGGTTGAAGAGTTATGCCGGACTCTGAAGAGGTCGGCGATCTTCATCGTGCCTTGCTGCTGCAATATTTCGTATTTTTCAGGGGGGATCTTGCCCACACGGGCTTCCTTGGCGTCAACCTCGATGCTTGAGAAGTATTCGGCAAATCCTTCT
>Ga0193728_1001250_pt1 | contig 12893 bp, 14 predicted proteins | sample U1c1metaG_FD_143037 | JGI IMG/M metagenome (GOLD analysis project Ga0193728, IMG submission 143037) | Soil microbial communities from a riparian zone of the East river system, Colorado, United States - U1c1 | ecosystem: Environmental > Terrestrial > Soil > Riparian zone | place: USA: East River...
AGAGACTTTCATGATCGTGGGAAGATTCCTCACCGCCGGCGGTGAGCGATCTTCCCACGATCATGACCGGCACCGGCGCGTCGCATCCCTGAGCCCGGAACGAAGACGCCCGGCCCTTCACCCGGGCCAAGACCCGCCGACCAGATCACCGACCGCATCTGCCGCTACTGCTCACCCATCTCCGAACCAGCTCACTAGCACAGCTGAGTCAGCCGCTGGCGTGCATCACTTGATGCCACGTCCGCGGACGCCCCTGCCTCCGCGGATCCCGAAGGCGCTCGGCGGTCCTGCTCGTCGCCTGGCCGGGACTTACCAGGCCGCCAGGCGGCGCCGCTATGACACACTCGTGCCGATCAGGTGACCGATGCCGAAGGTTATAAGGGCGGCCGCGCCGCCCAGCAGCAGTTGCCGCAGTCCTGACCGTACTGCCGAGCGGCCGTTCAGTACTCCGATTCCCGCGCCAACTCCCAGCAGCGCAACTGCCGCGAGAATAATCGCGGTGACGAGCGCGGCGGTGCCCCCGCCGAAGAAGTAGGGCAGGATGACGACCAGCGCGCCGACGGCGAAGGTCAGCAGGCTCGAGATCGCGGCGGACAGCGGTGATCCGAGCTGGGTCGGATCCAGGCCGAGTTCCTCGCGGGTGAGGGTGTCCAGCGCGACCTGCCGGTCGGCCATGATCCGGTCGGCCAGCCGCGCTGCGTCGCTGCGGGGCAGGCCCTTGGCCCGGTAGAGCAGGACAAGCTCATCGCGCTCTTCCTCGGGCTTCTCCTCCAGTTCCTGGGCCTCCAGGGAGATCTCGCGCTGATACATCTCGCGCTGGCTGGCCATGGAGACGTACTCACCGGCCGCCATCGAGAACGAGCCGGACAGCAGGCCAGCGGTGCCGGCGAGCAGGATCACCGTGTGCGAGGCACCCGAACCCGCCACGCCCATGACCAGCGCGGTGTTGGACACCAGTCCGTCGCTCACGCCGAACACGCCGGCCCGCAGCGCGCCGGAACGGTCGCCGCGGTGCCACGGCTCCCGCCGGGCGATCTGCGCTGGAGCGCTCGGCTTGCCGCCCTCGATCAGCTTGGCGATCGTGCGGGCATGACCATGCTCGTCGGCCGCCATGCCGGGCGCCGCGTCCGGATCGCCGTCGTAGATGTCCGCATCGGCCCGTTCGCCCCGCTCGATCAGCGGCAGCACCGCACCTGGTGACAGCCTGCTGGCCGCGGTCGCAAGCAGCCGGGTGCGCACGCTCGGCCGTCGCGGCGGCGGCACAGTCCCGCCAGCGCCGCGGATCTTCTCCTCCCAGTGCGCCGCGTGCCGCCTTTCGACCGCCGCAAGCTCTTCGAAGATGCTCCGCCTCTCGCCGGTCTCGGCCGCGGCGATCCGTGTGTACAAGGCCGCAGCGTCGCGCTCGCCGTCCAGCAGTTCCCGCCAGCGCTTGACACGCCCGGCGTCATCATTGCGGTTCATCAGTTCGCCTCTCGATCAGCCTCGCGAAGACTGCCCACGACAAGCCAGCTCGCCGCATCGCGGAGCCGTGCTGGATGGGTGCATCCCTGGTTGCCACGCAAGACCTTTCTGGCCCGACTCATCATCAGGTTAAGTCCCGGAACTGCCACCGCCTCTCCGGTCCGCCGACAAGGAGAGCCACTACCGTGATGGGCTGGCGGAAGGTCGCATCGGCCGCGGCGATGAGCGCTCGCTGACCTGGCTACTCGCCGGCTGATCAGGCGATCTTGAGCTGCTCGTCGCCGAAGCCGTGGCGAGCACGGCCGCGGTGGCGAGGGCGGCGAAGACAAGGTGCCCGGAGGCCGACAGGACCCCGACAGCCGCCGAGCCCACAAATCAGTCCGGGGCGCCGCGGCCACGGTGGCACCGAGGCAGTGATTTCCGGTTTAGTGCCGTCGACAGCTGACCGGCGCGCGTCTGCCGGCATGCGGTTATCCCTCGATCGTGAGTTAGTGTGCGCCTTCCCCGGAACATGTACCTACCGATGGGGAATGCTGAGCTGGTGACTCGGCGCAGGACACGGTTAGTGCAGGGGGGACTGACCCCGCCGGTTCCGTTGGCGCTGCCGTGCGACTGGCAGATTTGCGGTGAGGTGGTTGGCGTGGCGATCACGGAGCGCCTGGACCGGTTCCAGCGGAAGCACCGGTGGGCGGGATTTCCGCTCGCGGTGGTGTACAAGTACTTCGACGATTTCGGCGCCTACCTGGCGGCGCTGCTCACTTACTACGCCTTCGTGTCGCTGTTCCCGCTGTTGCTGCTGCTCTCGGCAGTCCTGGGCCTGGTCCTCGCGAGTGATCCGAGGCTGCAGAACGAGGTGCTCAGCTCGGCGCTGCACCAGTTTCCCGTGATCGGCGTGGAGCTGGCCCGGCCCCGGCGCCTGGGCGGCGGTGGGGTTGGCCTGACCGTGGGCATCCTGGGATCCCTGTACGGGGGACTGGGGGTGGCGCAGGCGTTTCAGTACGCCACCAACACCATGTGGGGGGTGCCCCGCAACAACCGGCCCAATCCGCTCAGGGCACGCGGCCGCAGCCTGGTGCTGCTGGGCACAGCGGGGCTGGCCTTTTTGGGCACGACCGCCCTGACCATCCTGGGCAGCAGCGGTGGTGGCTACCTCGGCACCGCCGCGAGAGTCATAGCGCTGGCGGCGTCCGTGGTAGTGGGCGCGGCGCTGTTCATCTTCGCGTTCCGCTTCGCAGCTGCGCGGCGCCTGTCCGTCCGCGACGTTGTGCCGGGTGCAATAGCAGCGGAGGTGATCTGGCAGCTTCTGCAGACGTTCGGGGTCATTTTCGTGCGGCAGGTCAGGGATGCCAGCCCCACTAACGCAGTGTTCGCTGTCGTGCTGGGCCTGCTGGCGTTCTTGTACCTCACGGCCACTGCCGTCCTGCTCTGCGCTGAGATCAACGTCGTGCGCGTCAATCGCATGCACCCCAGGTCGCTGATGACCCCGTTCACCGACAACGTGATCCTGACCGCCGCGGACCGCCGCGCCTATTCCAGGCAGGCCAGGGCGCAGCGGAGCAAGGGCTTCGAGCATGTCAGCGTTCACTTCGACACGCCGTCACCTGCGTCCGAGCCTGCCGACCCAGATAGTCCGAATGACCAGGATGAACCCGATGAGGTGAATAAACCGGATGAACCGGGAATCTGACGGCAGGCCCGGCCAGAGCGGCGGGTGGCCGATCAGATGAATAAGCCCGGCCCGGCCGGGAACAGGCGGCTGGCGCCCGGAAACGGGCTCCACGTCCTGGGGGCGAGCCGTTGGGCCGCTCCCGCGGGCGGGCTGCCCACCAAGATCCACCTGGCCGTCGACGGGCGCGGTCGGCGCTATTGGTGCTGCTCACGGGTGGGCAGGCCGGGGATATCCGGCAGCTGCTTAGTCCTGGACGCGATAGCCCTGCGCGGCCCGGGCCGTCGCGCAAACGGCCGGGCCTGCTGCTGGCTGACAACGGCTACGCCTGCGACTCCACTCGCGCGGCCCAGCGCCGTCGGCGCATCCGCCGCGTGATCCCCGAGCGAATTACAGGCCGCCCGCTCGCGACGATCACCGACAAGAATTTCCGGACCACCGCCAGGACCTAGTGATCGCCCACGGCGCCGTGGGCGAGTCGGCGTTGCATTCGGCGATCCGGCTCCCGGAAATGACGCCGTGGACCGACCGGTGCTCACCACCGCGATGCTGGACGACTGGGTGGCCGAGCTGCTACGGCACTAGCAAAAGCTTGACCAGCTGTCTGGGCGGGACGCTGAGCGATAGGCCCCGGCTACCTCGGCCGGCGGGCATTCACCGCGCAGGGCCGCAGCCGTACGGCGGCAGTGCTCGCGCTGCAATACCTTTGCCGAGTGCGCTGCCCGCGTGATCCGTCGGCCACCGTAGCGGATGCCGCCTCGCAGGCGCAGGGCCATGGCGAGCCAGCTGCACGCCCCCCTCTCGGCCAGCCAGGCGGGTGCGAGCAGGGCCGCCACGCCGGGGAACACGGCCGTTCCGCCGTGCCGCCGCCGGCCGGTCTCGGCCATGGCCACGGCGGCGGTGACCGCAGTTGCCAGGACCCAGGACCCACGGCTGCGGGCTGCCAGCAGCGCGGCAGGGAGCAGGGCGAGCTCGGCGGCCAGCCGAGGCGGCTGGGCGAGACTGTCATAGGCCTGGCGGATCCGCTGCCCGAGGAACTGCCGGGTGCCGGGCGGGAGCCGCCGGACGAACAGGTCCGGAGCCAGGCTGATCCGCGCGCCGGCCGCCTGGAGCGTGCGCATCAGCTCGAGGTTCTCGAACAGCACGTCACCGTCGTAGCAGCCAGCCGCCAGGAAGGCCTGCCGCCGGACGGCTACGGTACCGGGGTAGTCCGTGCCCAGCGCGCGGTTGACCAGCGACCGGGCGCTGTCCCAGGCGGCGTGCCAGGGCAGCGGGTCGAAGTAATTCTGCGGGATGACCAGGTCGCACCGGTCCAGTAGCGTCAGGATGCGGCTTAGCGCCTGCTCGTCGTAGCGCACGTCGTCATCGGCGATGACGACCCGCTCGGCCGCGATGGACTGGATCCCGGTCATGACGCCGCTGACCTTTCCATTCCGGGAGGCCAGAGCCTGATCGGGACGGATGTGCCACGCAACCCCGTCCCAGGCGCGATCGTGCCGGGCGAATACCGGCTCGGGCGAGCCGTCCACTAGGACGACGTCGCAGTGCCGGGCGATCTGGCGCAGGTAGCCCGTCAGTTCGCCGAGTCCATGCTGCCCGTCTTGCCAGCGCAGCGGGAGCAGGTAACAGGGTCGGCCCACCGGCGGGTCCAGGCTGGGTCCGCCGGCGCGAGCGGTGCCCATGTCACGCCGCCCGCGGCGGGCGATCTGCCGACCGCAGCGAGCTCTGCCCTGCCTGCCAGCAGCTCAGCAGTTGGTCGGCGAGCTCGTCGTCCAGGGTCAGGCAGCAGGCGGCTCCAAAGAGGATGTCGGCGGAGCGCTCGGGGTGCGCTGCTGCGTATCCTCCGCACAGGTCGTGCGCCGCGATCTGCTCATGCACGGCATCGGCTTCTACATGCTCTTCGAAATACCGGCGTGCCTGCGGGCTCGCGCCCAGCCGCCGCGCGCCGGCCGCATACCGCTGGTTCGGCCCGGTCGAGGTCATCTCCAAGGCGGCCAGGTGGCCCAGCAGCGCCCCCAGCCAGCGGCGGTGCAGGGCGAAGAATGACATCAGATTGCTGACCGCTAGAGTGACGGCCGGGGCGGCCGGGACGTAATAGCCGTAGCTGTCCTCCAGGCCAAGCCAGCGCATTGTCGGCCGGAACAGCTCAGCATGCATCCGCTCGGGCGCACCGCCGCCGTACTCGTCTGCCTGGATCTCTACCAGCGCCGCCTTGACCGGGCCGCTGAGCCGCGGGATCCCGAAGCTGTGGGGGTCCGCCTCCTTAAGCTGGTAGACCGACCGGTGCGCCAGGTATTCCGCGTACTGCCCACGAGTGGCTTGCCTGGCCAGGTAGCCGGGCAGGTCCGGGCCGGGCCGGCGGGCCAGCTCCGCCAGCTCGGCCGGGATATCCGCAGCACGCCCGGGACGGGTGCCGCCGAGCTCGCGCAGGGCCGTTGCCCAGCGGCGCTCTAGCTGCCCGCGGAAGCCCTCGATCAGCGGATGCCACTCCCACTCGTCGGGCACCTCATCGAACCCCTGGTAGTGAAGCTCGTAGCAGCACCACAGTGCCAGCTGCATGTCGTCGTCCTGCCAGGCCGCGTCCCCGGGGGGCGTCGCCACGCGGCGCTGGCCGGGGGGGCCGGCCGCCGGCCCGGCGACCAGCGTCCGGGACAGCCAGGCAGAGAGCGGTCCTCGCACGGGAGGCAGTCTCACGGTTGGCCGCCGTCCCACTGGGCCGCCCGCATCGGTGGCCCACTGGTGACCGTGACGCTGCGGGAGTCCGCCCGCAAGGCGGAGCAGGCGGCGGCGAGGCACCGGGCCGCAGCCTCGTCAACGAACGTCAGGTCGGTCAGGTCCAGCCCGATATCGCGCTGCGGCCCGGCGCACACGTCGTGCATGAGGGTCAGGCTGTCTCGCTGTGTGCTCATACGCATCGTCCTCGCTCCAGGTTTGCACGCCGCATCGCCTGGGCAGCTGGGCAGACATCCGTCGGCGTGATGATCGCACTGCCCTGGGCCCTGGCCGGTAAACGCCGGCGCGGAGCAGCGGATCGCGCCTGGAGCTGCGCGGATGCAGAACTCCCGGTCAAACAGCCCGGCGGTTGCAACGCACGAGAAGGGAGACGCCATTGCCTAGTGCCGGCGAACCATTTGATCCATCCGCCTTCGATCCCGCGGCATACGGGCGGCGGGCGGCGCAGGGCTATGACACGTTTCATGCCGCCCTGGATCCTTCCGCGGCCGTGGAGACCCTCGCCGAACTGGCCGCAGGGCAGCCGGCCGTGGAGTTCGGCATCGGCACGGGCCGGATCGCTCTTCCTCTGGCCGCGCGGGGGCTGGAAGTCCACGGGATCGACGGATCACCAGAGATGGTCAGCGAGCTGCGCCGCAAGCCGGGGGGCGACCAGATCCGGGTGATAGTGGGAAACTTCGCGGAGGCGCTCGCGGGAACCAGGTTCGGCCTGGTCATACTGGCCCTGAATACCGTGTATGCGCTGCCCACCCAGGATGACCAGGCCGCGTGCTTCCGCAACGCCGCGCGACACCTGGTGACCGGCGGCTCCTTCGTCGTAGAGGCCTGGGTGCCGGATGTCGGCGCGTTCCGGAACGGGACGGCGGTGCGCCCGGTGCAGATCGAGGACGGGCACGTGGAGCTGGAGATCGCCCGGATCCAGCCGGCCGCCCAGACCATGCAGACCACGAAGGTTCACCTGTCAGCGCAGGGAAGCCGGCTCATCCCGGCCAACCACCGCTACGCCTGGCCCAGCGAGCTCGACCTGATGGCGCGGCTGGCCGGCCTGCGCCTGGCACACCGGTGGGAGGACTGGCAGCGCGCGCCGTTCCGGGACACAAGCACGGCCCACATCTCAGTCTGGGAGAAAGTGCCGGGCGGCGCCTGGTGATAGCTGAACACTGGCCACGGTGAAGGCGGCGACTGACGGGTGCCGTGCGCTGGGGAGAGGAAACGGATGACCGACTACGGGGCAGGCGGCGAGCCAGCCGCGCTGATTATCCCCTACCAGGACGGCCCGCTGATCGTGCGCGGCAGCTTCCAGATCCAGGCCCCGGACGGGACGCCCATCCCGGCCGGCCGGCGGACGGTGGCGCTGTGCCGGTGCGGGCGCTCGGCTCTCAAGCCGTTCTGCGACGGCTCGCATGCGCGGACGGGCTTCCGCGCCGCGGCCGGCCGCGAGAACGCACCCTCGGACGCCGCCACCGACGGTACAGGAAGCTGCCCGCGGTGACCGTTGACCGGAACCACGGCGGCCAAGCTGCCAGCGTGCTCGACCGCCCGCAGCGTCCCAGAACTTCCAGGCCGCCGGGGCTTTCGCCAGGGGCGCGGCCAGAGGCGGCCCCGATGAGACGTCCCGGCGGTTGAGCATCACCCTCACCGTCGGCCGCGCCGCCGTAGGCGCCGCTGACGACTGGAGCAGGATCGCGCCGAGATGACTGCCTTGCCGCCGCTCGCGCAGTTGGCCGGCAGCGCCCTGACCGGTCGCCGATGACAGGTGAAGAGGCTGAACGCCTTCGCGCTGGAAGCGAGCCCGGCGGGGATCCTGCCGGGCGTGGTCCGCTCCCGGGAACGGTGCCCGCAGCTTTGGAGACGCGGCCGGGCATCCCCCGTCCTCCCGGCGGATCGGCGTCCCCGGCCGTGAGATGCCGGGGCGGTGGCGAGAGGCGGTACCGCCGATTGGACTGGTCTCCTGGCGACATAAGGCGTGCGACCGAACGGCTGGCCTGGCCTGTTCCTGGCGGGCGGCAGGGCTGGGCGGTGCCCGCCATGGACCGCTGGAGGTCAGCTGCGGGTCCGCTGTGGGCCGGGGGCCGCGGGCGCTGGAGCGTCGCGGCGGGCCGGGGCGTGTGCCGCAGCGGCGGCACCGGGTCCCGCGCCAGGCTCCGTTCCCGCGTTGCCGGGCCGGGCCAGTGCCGCGAGGAACGGGCCGATCCGGAGCCCCTCCTGGGCGGCGTGGCGGAACGGGCTGTCGGGCCGCACGGCGTAGATGGTGCGGCGGCCAGTCCGGGTGCGGGTGATATAGCCCGCCTCGTCCAGGTCAGTCACGATGGCCTGCACCGTGCGCTCGGTCAGCCCGACGACGGCGCTGATATCGCGGACCCTGGCCCCGGGAGTGCTGGCGATCTCGGCGAGCACTCGCCCATGTCCGGTCAGCAGGGTCCAGCTGCCGCCGCGCTCATCCTCACTCATCCCGACAGCATACATTCAGGATAAGTTAGCCGCGAGAGATAACACGCGAGAAATTACTCAGGTTATTATTGACAGATCTCTGCGGGTCGCCGAAGCTAGCAGTACGCAGGCCCCCGGAGCGGGAGGTGACGGCGATGCCCATGGCAGACGATGCAAAGACCCTGGCCCCAGAACCACAGGCGAAGTCCACTGCAGCGCCCCTGGCATGCCCGGCCGGGCCGCCGCCCGAGGCCCCTCTCGCGGTGATCCCGCTGCCAGACTCGATCGACATCACCAATGGCTCCGACGTCCAGGACATGCTCGTCGCCGCGATCGAAGCCGGGGCCGCCGTGCTGGTCGCCGACGGGAGCCGGACGACCTTCTGCGGATGCTCCGGTATAACCGCGCTGATCCTGGCCCACCGCCGGGCCGCGGCCTCCGGAGCGCAACTGCGCCTGGTAGGAGCGGCCCCCGAGGTCCGGCGGATCCTGGCGCTGACCCGCGCCGACAACGAACTCGACACCTACCCTGACCTGGCCGCAGCACTCGGCGGACGGCCGGGGCCGTCAGGCAGCACCTGAACCGACGTGGGCCACCGGACAACCCCATGCCCGGCGCTGCGAGCAGGGACCGTAGAGAACCGGGAAATGACCTGCATGCCAGCCGGGCCGTCCCGGGCAGGCGGAAGACTGTGCTGCGAAGGCTGCGGGAGCTGACCCGGGCTGGCTCGGCTGTGCCCGCGGGGCGGTCCCGGGGCGGAGCGGCGAGCATGCCAGCGCTGCAGGCTCTGGGCATCGGCGCGTTCCTGGAGGAGCTCGCGTTCCGCGCGCCGGGACGGGCAGGCGGGCTGGCGTTCGCGATCACGCTGCACCTCGACGGGCAGCCACCGACGGTCGCGGTCAGCGACGGGCTCGCCGCCGGACTGGCAGAGGCCCAGGCCGCGGACGACGACGGGCTGGGCCTCAGCGTGGCACGGACTGGGCAGGCGGCCAGCATCGCCGGCACCGCGGACGCGCGGCAGGGGACCGGAGTGGTGGACCTGGCGGCGGGGCCAGGCCGAGCAGACGAACCTGGCGGCGCAGCTGCGCGCGGCGCTGACCTCTCGCTCCGTCATCGACCAGGCGCTGGAAATCATCATGGCCCCAGCAGCGGTGCAGCGCCGCGGAGGCCTACGACCTGCGGCGCCATCTTCTACACCAAGCTGCACAACCGGCTGCTACGCCCGCTCCCGGCCGCCGACCAGCCCCAGGCCCCGGCCGAACTCCGCGCCGCCCTGCGCGCCATCGACCAGCACATCGGCACCTACATAGCCCGCGACGCGAGAACTGGCGTGGAGCGATGCGCGCAAAAAAAGACCCCTGACGGGTAATCGCCGGCGTGCTCGCGCACCAACCGGATCGCCTTCGCCCTGGTGTCCTGGTCGCACTTGACTGGCATGACCTTAGCATCCTTCCAATTAAGGAAGTATGCACGAAACCCGGACGATTCAGAGTGGGGCTTCGGATTAGCGTTCGGATTCTGGTTTCGGGCATCGCGTCCGGGTAGTACTGGTCGGGTCCATCGGGCTGCGTACAGACGGACCAGTCGAATGCGGCTCTTCTATCTAGGAGGAATGATGTCAATGCCAGAGTCCACTGATGTAGCCGAGCGCCTCGGCACGCTTGAAAAGGCGCAGGCCGTGCAGGCAGCTACGCAGGCCGGAGCCGAGGCCACGCAGGCAGCGGCGCAGGCGGGAATGAGTGCCACGCAGGCAGCGGCGCAGGCGGGAATGACTGCCACGCAGGCCGCCGCCCAAGCCGGCACCGTCGGGATGATGGCCGCCGGTTCCATCGGGCTGATAGTTGGTATTTTCCTCGGCATCGCCATCGCCAAGTCCTGATCGACCGCCCAGTGTCCCGGCCAGGAAGCCCCCGGGACACCGGACGGGACAGAAATACTGGTCGTAGCGGTCGTATCGAACATCGGCCCCTGTCATGCCAGCACGGACCGCTGGCGAGGCGTCAGAAGATTAAAATCCGGGTTGGTTTCCGTTGTCGTCCGGGGGCTGGCGGTCGGGGTCGGGGCTGGCTGGGCGGTTTTGGGTGCGGTGCGGGGTGCGGGGCGGGGGGGATCGGAGGTGGCTGCCCGCTGACTGCGTGGCCAGCTCGCTGGATACCAGGCCGGTCCGCGGCATGCTGGAGGCGCTGATCGCGGGGGAGCGTGATCCCGGGGTGCTGGCGGGCCTGGCCCGCGGCAGGATGACGGCGGAGCATGCCGCTGTGGCCGAGGCGCTCACTGGCCGGCTCGGTGACCATCACGCCGAGCTGGCCCGGATGCTGCTGGACCAGGTCGGCGCGGGGGAGAGCGAGGACGCGGCGGCCCGATCGGCGATCGGGCGGCTGGATGAGATCCCCGGAGTCAGCCGGCACGCCGCCCGGGTGATACTCGCCGAGGCCGGCCTGGACATGACCAGGTTCCCGGCCGCGGGGCACCTGGTGTCCCGGGCGACGCTGTCGCCCCGCGCCATCCAGTCCGGTACGAAGAGCAAGTCCGGGAAGAATGGTCAGGGCAGCCCTTATCTCAAGGGCGCTCTCGGCGAGGCTGCCGCCGCGGCGGCCAGGACTGACACCTTCCCCGGCGCGCGCTGCCGGCGGATCGTGAGACGCCGCGGCAAGCTCCGGGTCCTGGTCGCCGTCGCGCGGTCCAACCTGGTCATCATCTGGCAGCTGCTCGCCCGCCCCGCCGCCTGCTACCGCGAGCTCGGCGCCGGTCATTACGCCAGCCGCACCGATACCGGTCGCAGGGCCCGCAGCCACGTCCGCCAGCTCGAAGCCTCTCGGATTCACGGTGACTCCCGCCACCGGGCCGCCCCTTTAAGGGCATTCCGAGGGGCAAGATCAGCCGTCCGCAGCGGCAGCCTGACTATGAAATAGCGCAAAGACTGGCCAGGTCAGCCAGGCAAACAGCGCCTTTGGGATGTGCAGGGGGTCACCAGTTCAGGCCGTCGCGGGCTCTGAGGCATGCCCAGCTGACACGTTCTCTGCGCGTGAAGCTCATCTGCGCTTTGCCTGCCCGGCGTGCGAGCCGTGGACGCCCAGTCGGCGGTCACCGCGTTGCGGAGGCGAGCGGCCGCCTGGGTTAGCGTTCCCCGGCCTCCCTGTCTTCCGGCTCTTCCTCCGGAGCTGGCTCTCCGGGCAGCGCCAGGCCGACGCCGCTGCCTGTCTCCTGCGCCGGAGCGGCGCCGGGGTTCCTGGGAGCCTGGTCCCCCACGGGGACGCCGGGAAGATCGGTGCCTTTCTCCACGTCGAAGGCCAGTCCTTCGGGCCGCTCCGTCTCGCGGGACGGCGTGACGGGTACCGGGTCGCGGACGCGGTCCCGTCCCGCCTCGGTGTGTCCGTGGTCCTGATCGGCCATGAGTCTGAGTCCTTCCTGCGGGCCGTCCGCCTACCTGCTTGGGGGGCCAGCCGCCCGGGTCCCTGGCCGCAGACGTTCCCGTCGGACGCCGGCCGGCATCCTTAGGGCCGGTGTCCTGGCGGCTGCCAACTCCTCATCGGCATCGAATCCGTGCTGCCGTCCCGCAGCCAGGTACGGCACGGCGTTTGCCGCCAGGAGGTGGTTCGCGCTGCTGGTGCTCGACGATGACTGGCCTCCTCGCGCCATGTAACCGTCGCTGCTACCCTCCGCGAGTAGTCGTAAACACATCGTGGCCACTGGGGCATCGCGGCGTTGTTAGGCGTTGTTACCGGAGCGGAAGCCCTGCCGGCACCACCGGGTGGGCCTGGTGGCTGGCGCGTGCGCGTGAGCGATCCGGTCAGGGGGCAGTTCCCCTTCGATCGCTCGAGCCGGGCCGGGCAGAGGCCTAGCTGCGGGCCTCCTTCGTGCCCTGGCAGCGCGATGTCGCCGCGGGCGAGCGCGTGCTGGACGTGCAGCCGAAGCTGGGTGCCCGGGTCCGGCTGCTGGCCGCCGGCAACATCAGCAAGAACGACCCTGACGATGCCCGGTCCGTCGCCGTCGCGGCGCTGCGATCGGCCACCTGCCGCAAGGTCCGGGCCGACGATCATGCCGCCGCCGGCTCCACGCGGCGCTCTGCGAGCTTGTCCCCGGCGGTGTCTCCAAGGAGATCACCGCCCGGCCCGGCCCGGACTGGCCGGCGAGTTCCTGGAGGACCTGCGCCACCTGGACGCTCAGCTGCGCGCCTCGAAGAAGAAGCTGACCGCCGCGGTCCAGGCGTCCGGCACGACCGTGACCGCGGTCTTCAAGGTCGGGCCCGTCGTCGCCGCCACTGTGATCGGCGGCATCACCGACATCACGCGGTTCCCCAGCAGGGATCACTTCGCAGCCTGTAACGGCACCGCGCCCGTCGAGGTGTCCTCCGGGAACCGGAAGGCCTGCCGCCTCAGCCTGCCCGGGAACCGGCGCGTCAACCACGCGATCCACATGGCCGCGATCACCGTTCGCCACGTGGCGTGCGGCGATCTGAGGAAGGTTGCGACGAAGTGTGTCAGCTGGTGTCTAACAGAGTGGGTGCGGACTGCCACCGGGGAACGTGGAAGTCAGCGAGTCGGCCTGCGGCGCTGGCGGGCATGGGTGGCGTTGGCCGTCGGCAACGCGCAGATCAGCGTCG
>Ga0193728_1001251_pt1 | contig 12869 bp, 8 predicted proteins | sample U1c1metaG_FD_143037 | JGI IMG/M metagenome (GOLD analysis project Ga0193728, IMG submission 143037) | Soil microbial communities from a riparian zone of the East river system, Colorado, United States - U1c1 | ecosystem: Environmental > Terrestrial > Soil > Riparian zone | place: USA: East River...
GGTCAGACGATGTTCGACGGTTTTGGCGCCGAAAACACCATTCCGTTCACTTTGACCGGATTGGGCGACTCAGTTGAACTTTTTGGCGGTAAAGTGACGTCGAACTATTTCGATGTGCTCGGCGTCCGTCCGATCCGCGGCCGCAATTTTTTGCGGCAGGAAGAAGACACCGCCGACGTGGCGATGGTGACCGAGAATTTCTGGCAAAAGCGCATGGGAGGTGACGCAAATGTGATTGGTCGCAGCATCACCCTGGACGGAGTTCCGCACACGGTCGTTGGCGTCTTGCCGAACTTGCCGTTCTCGTGGACCGGACCGAATGCCGAGGTTTGGACTACGAAACCATTCGTGATTCCCGGATTTTCTTACGAGCGGATGATGCGCGGCACCGGTTTTCTGCGCGTGGTCGGGCGATTGAAACCCGGTATGACATCGGAACAGGCGCGGGCCGCGTTGCCATCGCTCGATCAAAGTTACCGCAGTCAGTATCCGGACAAGATCGACAGCTCAGCGACCATGTCTCTCAAAACGCTGCCCGAAGATGTCGTCGGAAATCTGCGGCCTGCGTTCGCCACATTGCTGGCGGCAGTGGCGTTCGTATTGCTGATTGCATGCAGCAACGTTGCAAATCTCTTGCTCGTGCGCTTCACCGGCCGGCGGCGGGAGATCGCGCTGCGCATGGCGTTGGGCGCGTCCCGCGCCAGCGTGTTGCGACTTTTCATTTTCGAAAGTTTGCTGGTGAGCGTTCTCGCAGGAGTAGTCGGCACAGCGCTGGCGTGGCAGCTGGTGCCGTTCGTGCCGAAAATGGCGGCCAATTTTCTTCCGTTCGATCCCGCGACTGGCGTCAGCCTTTCGCTTCCCGTGCTCGGGTTCACAATTGCACTGTCGATCTTAACGGGCGTGGCCATGGGAATTTATCCGGCACTGCAAAGTTCGCGGGCCGATCTGGTTGACGGATTGAAAGAAGGCGGCCGCGGAACGAGCGGGAGCGTGCACCAACAACGATTCCGCAAAATTCTGGTTGGCGCGCAGGTGGCCCTGTCGGTCACGCTGCTTGCCGGCGCGGCGTTGCTCATCACCAGCTTTGTCCAGTTGAGCCGCCAGAACATTGGGTTCCGCGCCGAAAATCTCTGGATCGGCCTCGTTACGTTGCCGCAAGCCCAATATCCCGATCCAGCCACGCGCCAACGTTTCGTGGAACAAACTCTCGCCGCGCTGCACGCGATTCCGACGCTCCAAAGCTCGACGATCAGCGGCGACATTCCGCTGCTCGCCGGCGCTGGCGGCGCAACCCTTTACTCGCGCTCGGACGGTGAGATTTTACCGGTGGATAAGCGTGCCTCGGCCGCGAGCCACGATGTTGCTCCGGATTATTTCAAGACGTGGGGCGTTCCAATTTTGGCTGGGCGCGATTTCGATCAGCACGATGTGGCCGATCATCAGAACGTGGTTCTGATCAGCCAGGCCGGCGCGCGGAAGGTCTTCGGGAACGAAAATCCGATCGGCAAGACGCTGTTGGTTACGGCTCTGAGTGTGCCGGCCGAGATCGTCGGCGTTGTCGGCGATGTCAGGACGCGGAAAGTCGCCGAACCGGACGACATGGAATTCTACCGCCCTTGGGCGCAGGAGAATTTTCCATTCGCGGTCGTGGCGGTGCGGAGCAATTTAAGAGTCGATGCGGTGACTAAATTAGTGCAATCGGCGCTAAACACTGTCGATCCCGGATTGGCGATCGCAATTCCCCAATCGATGGACAAAATTGTTGCGCAAGCGCTTGGTCAAGCGCGACTGATGATGTGGTTGCTCGGCATTTTCGCGGGCGCGGCGCTGCTTTTGGCAGCCGTTGGAATTTACGGCGCGGTCGCATACACCGTCGAGCAACGCACGGGTGAAATCGGCGTGCGCATGGCGCTCGGCGCGCAAACCATGGATGTGCTGCGGCTGGTCGTAGCGCAGGGAATGAAACCAGTCATTATCGGATTGGCCGCGGGATTGGTGGCAGCGCTTGCGCTTGGACGCTTGCTGACATCGCAGCTTTACCAAATCTCAGCGCACAATCCGCTTGTGCTCACCGCGACCGTTCTGATTCTCGGTACAGCGGCGCTGCTCGCGTGTTTGCTTCCCGCGCGGCGCGCAGCTCTACTCGATCCGATTCAGGCATTGCGCGTTGAATAACATGAACGATCTCCGTTTTGCCGTCCGACAGCTTTTCAAGAAGCCGACATTTGCCGGCATTGCAGTTATCACCCTCGCGCTCGGCATCGGCGCGAACACTGCGATCTTCAGCGTGGTCAATGCCGTTCTGCTTCGACCGCTGCCGTATCCGCACTCTGAAGAACTGGTGTTGCTCCGAGAAAGATTGGTTGGACCATCGGGTTTCGAATCGGGCTCGGTCAGCTACATGAATTATCTCGATTGGCGCGCAGCGCAGCGCAGTTTCACAGATCTTGCACTCGTTAGGACCGAGGGCGTAAATGTTTCAGCCTCCGATTCCGCTTCACCGCCCGAACGAATCCGAGCGGCGCGGATCACTGCAAATTATTTGTCGGTCTTGCAAGTCGCGCCGCGCATTGGGCGCGATCTTGTCGAGAAGGACGATGTTCCCGGCGCGGGAAAAGTGGTGCTAATCAGCGAACGGCTCTGGCGCAATCGATTTGGCGCGTTGCCGCTTGCGCTCGGCCAGCGACTGAATGTCGATGGCGTCCCGCGCGAAATCGTCGGCGTTGTTTCGGAGAAAGTTCGCTTTCCGCGTAACCCCGACATTTTTCTTCCACTGGCCGATCTGCGCGGCGATCACGATTTTCTTTCGCGCGGCAATCACGAAGCTTTTTCTTGTCTGAGCCGGCTCAAACCAAATGTGACATTCGCGCAAGCACGGGCGGAGCTCGACACTATCGCCGTCGATCTCGCGCGCCGTTTCCCCGATTCAAATACCGGACGACAGGTTTCTGCAAAACCGTTGCTCGAATTTGCCGTCGGCGAATACCGACACCTTCTCTACCTGTTGCTGGCCGCGGTTGGTTGCGTGCTTTTGATCGCGTGTGCGAATGTGGCGAACCTGCAACTGGCGCGTGGAATCGCGCGCCGCCAGGAATTCGCAGTGCGAGCGGCGCTCGGCGCAGGCCGATGGCGATTGGCACGGCAAGTCTTGGTCGAAACGGGAGTGATCGCGCTATTCGGCGGATGTTGCGCAGCGCTGATCGCACTCTGGAGTCTCGATACCATTCGCGCGATCTCTCCCGCAAATGTGTCTCGCTTTCAGGAAACTACCATCGACCCAGTAGTTCTTCTTTTCACCACTGCCATCATTATCGTCTCCGCATTCCTCGTCGGCATCTGGCCGGCACTGCGCATTTCAAATAGCATCTCGATGGCGAACGACCTTCACGACAGCAGCGCGCGCGGCAGCGATGGCGCGCAACGGCAGCAGGCGCGCTCAATTCTAGTCGTCGCGCAAGTGGCACTCGCCGTCGTTCTGCTCGCGGCCGCAGGATTAACACTTAAAAGTTTTTGGCGCGCGCAACAGGTTCCGCTCGGATTCAATCCGCATGGCGTGTTGACCATGACAATTGCTTTGCCTGCAGCAGGGTATGACTCGCCGGAAAAGATCTTGCGCTTTTACGATCAAGTCCTCGAAAAAATCAAAGCATTGCCGGGCGTGAGCGCCGCAAGCATTTGCAATAACGCGCCGTTCGATCACGACGAATGGGACAGCTCATTTCACATTACGGGCACGCCGCCCGATCCTCTCGGCCAGGAACCGATCAGCGAAATGGCCATCATTTCACCGGACTACTTTCGCGTGCTCGAGATGTCGATCTTGCGCGGACGAAGTCTTAGTGCGCAAGACACCGCCGGATCCCCTGGCGTGGTCATTATTGATGAACTCGCGGCGCAGAAATTTTTTCGCGGCGTGGATCCGATTGGCAAACAGATCGACGATCCAGTGACAGTCGGCGACAGCAATCAGAATGGCGTTCCGATTACGATCGTTGGGATTGTGCCGCACACGCGCAACAATGCGCCCGGCGACAAAATTGACGCTCGCAATTTGCCGATGATGTACTTCAGCGCGTCGCAGTTCGCAAAAGGCGGGCAGAATCTGATGGTGCGCGCGCAAGCCGGGTACAATCCGCATTCACTCGTGAGTCCGATCAAGGAACAAATCGCATCACTCGATCCCGATCAGGCCGTCTCCGAAGTCGCGACGATGGAGGAAAACATCGGCGAAAGTCTCGCTTCGCGGCGCCTAACGATGACTCTGCTTGGGCTTTTTGCCGGCCTGGCGCTTTGCCTTGCAAGCATTGGTTTGTATGGCGTGATGGCGTTAAGCGTCACGCAGCGCACGCGCGAACTCGGAATTCGCATGGCGCTTGGCGCGGCGCGCTCGGAGATTTTCCGTTTGGTCCTGGGTCAAGGCATGATCCTGGTTTCGGTTGGGATTGGGTTGGGATTGATTGGTGCGATCGCGGCGAGTCGTGCCTTAAGCAGTTTGCTCTACAGCGTCGGTGCGCTCGATTTTCCCGCTCTTGCCATCGCAATTGCGTCGCTCGCATTTGTCTCCCTGCTCGCGTGTTGGTTGCCGGCTCGCCGTGCCACCCTAGTCGACCCCATTCAAGCACTGCGCACCGAATAATATGAACGATCTCCGCTTTGCTCTCCGACAGCTTTTGAAGAATCCCGCCTTCACGATCATTGCGGTGTTCGCGCTGGCGCTCGGCATCGGCGCGAACACCGCGATCTTCAGCGTCGTTTACGGCGTGCTGCTGAAGCCGCTGCCGTTTCCCGAACAACAAAAACTGGTGTTCATCCGCGAGTGGTCGGAGCAGGTGCCGGGCATGTCCGTGAGTTATCCGAACTTCCTCGATTGGCGGGAGCGCCAACAGAGCTTTAGCGCGATAGGCGTCGCGCGCGAGCAGTCATTCAACCTCACGGGCGTGGGCCGCGCCGAGCGCATCTCGGGCGCCATGGCGACGCACGACTTGTTCGCTGCCCTTAAGGTTCGGCCGCTGCGCGGACGCCTTTTCACGGCCGGCGATGATAAGCCGGGCGCCGAACGCACTGTGCTCATCCGCGAGAGCCTCTGGCATCGCAGCTTCGGCGGTCGCGATTCGGCGATTGGCGAATCGATTCAACTCAACGGACGCCCCTATACGATCATCGGCGTGTTGCCGAATGGGATGCAGTTGCCAACTCCCCGGACGGAGGTGTGGGAGCCGGTCGGCCTGTCTGCCGATCAACCGACTTATCAGCAGCGCGACCACCACCCGGGACTCTCCGCCATCGCGCGCTTGAAGCCGGGGTTCACGGTGGAGGCGGGGCGCCGCGAGATGCTCGCCATCGCCGCCCAACTTGCGCACGAGCATCCAGAAACCAATACGGGCAATTCCACGACCGTGGAATTGCTCACTGACATGGCTTTCGGGCAAGTGCGTCCGATGCTTTACGTGTTGCTCGGCGCCGCCGGCTTCGTGCTGCTCATTGCCTGCGCCAACGTCGCAAACCTGCAACTCGCCCGCGCGCACGGCCGCGCGCGCGAGTTCGCCGTGCGGGCCGCGCTTGGCGCCGGCCGCGGACGCATCGTGCGCCAATTGCTCGTCGAGAGCCTGCTGCTCGGCGCGCTTGGCTGCGTCGGAGGACTTGTCCTGGGCCTGTGGGCGCTTGAAGGGCTGCGCGCCGTGTTGCCGGCCAACATTCCGCGCATCGACCAGGTTCAGTTGAACGGCTGGGTGCTTACCTTCGCGGTCGCTGCTAGCGTGCTCACCAGCGTGGTCTTCGGGCTCGTGCCAGCCGTGCACGTGGCGAAACAAGATTTGCGCGAGACGCTGGCGCGGGGTTCCCGCGGCGGTGGCCGCAACCGCTGGCGCGCCGGGTTGATCGTCGTCGAGTTCGCCCTCACCTGCGTGCTTCTGATCGGCGCCGGCTTGATGCTGCGCACACTCGACAAGCTCTACCGGGCGGATCCGGGATTTAGCACGGAACGCGTCGTTACTTTCCGCTGGGATCTGCCGCGCGACGCCTACGCAACAGCGACCGCCCGCATCGCCATGCTGGAACGCGCGCTCACGCGTCTTGCCGCGGTACCGGGCGTAACGCACGTCGCCTTCATCGATCCACTCCCGCTCAGCGGCGGTTATCAAAACAGCGGCAACCAAGAGAGCTATTACGTGGAAGGCGCGCCGTTGCCGGAGAGGGGACGCTCTCCATCGGCCGAGCGAATCCAAATCAGCGGTGATTATCTCGAGACGATGCGAATCCCGCTCCTCGCGGGACGCGGCTTCGATCAGCGCGACACGGAGCATTCGCCGAAGGTGATCATCGTCGATACGCTCTTCGTAGAAAAGAACTTCCCTCACGGCAAAAATCCAATCGGCAAGCGCATCGTCTATAGAAGTCGTCCGCCGGAAGAGGCTTCCGACTGGCTCGAAATTGTGGGTGTCGTCACGCACATCCAGAACTACACCCTCGGCGATCCGACCCGGGAGCAAACCTATATCCCGCACACGCAGCATCAGCCGTGGAGCGAGGGCTTCGTGATGCGCACCGAACTTGAGGCGCCGGCGCTGATCGCCTCGGTGCGTTCGGCGATGGCCGAGCTCGCGCCGGATCTGCCAATCTTCGACTTGTCCACCATGAACGAAGTGTTCCGTTCCAGCATTTCCACGCAACGGCTCACCATGATGCTGCTCGGCACATTTGCCGGGCTCGCGCTCCTGCTCGCCGCCGTCGGGTTGTATGGAGTTTTAAGTTACAGCGTCGGCCAGCGCACGCGCGAAATCGGTGTGCGCATGGCGCTCGGCGCGCAATCGGCCGACGTCGTGTCCCTGGTGGTCCGGCATGGCTTCAAGCTCGCCAGCCTTGGCCTGTTGCTCGGCGCAGCGGCGGCCTTCGCGCTCACCCGCCTGCTCCGCACGGTGCTCTACGAAGTGTCGCCGTTCGATCCCGCGAGCTTTGCCGCGGTTGCCGTCGTGCTCGCGTTGATCGGCTTGTTCGCCTGCTGGCTGCCAGCGCGGCGAGCCACCAGGGTGAACCCAATCGAGGCGCTGCGGGCCGAATGAGATGAAGGATTTGCTCGCGAGTTACATTCCCGCGCCGCCCGCCAGTCGCGCCGATCCGATGATCGCGCTTGGTCACAACGGTTGATTCATCATGATCAAACTTAAAAACCTCGAGCGTTTCTATCCTCTGGCGAAGGAAAAGTTTTATTACGTCTTGCGCGATATCAATATCGATATTGAAGAAGGCGATTTTGTCTCGATTATGGGCCCGTCCGGCGCGGGCAAATCGACGCTGCTGCACATTCTCGGCATGCACGACCACGGCTGGGCGGGTGAATATTTTCTCGACGAAGCCGCAGTCCACGACCTGAAACCAAAGGAGCGCGCGGCATTGCGGAACGAGCAGATTGGCTTCGTTTTTCAGCAGTATCACTTGCTCGATGATCTCACCGTTTACGAAAACCTCGATATACCGCTGTCGTATCGCCGTTACAGTAAAAGCGAGCGCGCCGCACTTGTGGCCGACATGCTCGATCGTTTCCAAATCGTCGGCAAAAAAGATTTGTATCCGCGCCAACTCTCCGGCGGACAACAGCAGCTCGTTGGCGTTGCCCGAGCGATCATTGCCGGACCGAAGCTTCTGCTCGCCGACGAACCCACCGGCAATCTGCACTCCAGTCAAGGCGAAGAGATCATGAATCTTTTCAAGAAACTGAACAGCGAAGGCATGACCATCGTGCAGGTCACGCACTCAGAGAAGAATGCCTCCTACGGCAAACGCATTATTCAGCTGCGCGATGGCTGGATTGTGAAAAGAGAACAATGATCGCGGATTTAAGGTTCGCATTGCGAATGCTCGTAAAAAACCCCGGCTTTACCGCCGTTGCCGTGCTCACGCTTGCGCCTGGCATCGGTGCGAACACCGCAATCTTTAGCGTTGTTGACACGGTGCTCTTGAAGCCGCTGCCGTACCCAAACGCTGATCGCATCGTTTATTTTGAGGGACAAAATATTGCTGCCCGCATTACTGACAGTAACATCTCCATCCCTGATTTTGTGGAGTCAGTTTGGAAACACTCCACGTCGAAGAGGGCCTACCACTCATGAATGACCTGCTGGTGGATGTCCGTTATGCGCTGCGCATGCTTTGGAAGTCGCCCGCGTTCACGCTCGTAGCTTTAGTCACTCTGATGCTCGGCATTGGAGCGAATGTCGTCGTCTTCGGAGTAGTCAATGCAGTCCTGTTGCATCCACTTGATGTGAGCGATCCGCAGAATCTCTACCAGCTTCGCCTCAAGCCGTGGACGAGCTTCAAACTACTGACTACGTCGTATCCCGCGTTTGAAGACTACCGACAGCGAAACACAACCTTTAGCGGCATGGCCGGGTTTGATGGATATTCTCAGGCGAGACTGCGCTGGGGTAAATCGGTGATGAGTGTCTCCGGCTACGAGGTCACCGGCAATTATTTCGATCTGCTGGGGGTGCAGCCGGAGGTAGGACGGTTCTTTCACGCGGCGGACGAGCATGGCCCAAATTCAGCGCCCTATGTGGTGTTGAGCGATAGTCTTTGGCGACGCGCATTTAACGCCGATCCCGGCGTAGTCGGGATGACGGTGCAGCTCAACAAACATCCTTTCACGGTGATGGGTGTGGCACCGGCGCGGTTCCACGGCACGGACCAATTTGATTGGCCGGACTACTGGATACCGATGGTGAACGAAGAGCAGGTGGAGGGGCGGGATTACTTACATAGCCGGACCTCTATTGCTGTCACCGTACTTGGCCGGCTGACGCCAGGCGTGACGCCCCAGCAGGGTACGGAAAATCTGAATGCGATAGCCGCGCAGCTGGCGAAGGAGTATCCAGAGACCGACACCGGAGTGCCTCTGCGGCTGGTCCGTCCTGGACTCTACGGCGACAATGGTGACGTCATTCGCGGATCTCTTTACAGCGTGGCCGGGCTGGCTCTACTGGTACTGGTTGCGGCGTGCGCCAATCTGGCCAGCCTGTTTGCGGCGCGCGCGGCGGATCGGAGCCGGGAACTGGCGCTTCGTGTCGCCGTGGGAGCGGGCCGGTGGCGGTTGGTGCGGCAACTACTTACTGAGGCGATGGTGTTGTCGATGCTGGGCGGCGCAGCGGGGCTGGTGATCGCGGGTCTGCTCCTGGGTGTGCTGAGCCGGGGCTCATTGCCGAGCTTCATGGCGCAATGGCCCTATAGCCATCTGGCAGTGAGTGTCGATGTGCGTGTCTACCTGGCGGCCCTGATGTTGACACTCGTAAGCGGGCTCCTGTTCGGGATGATTCCGGCGCGGCAGGTTTGGCACAGCAGTCCATTGCAGGCGATGAAGAGCGGCCCCGTGGATTCAATCCCCCTGCGCCGGTTGGCCCTGCGGGACCTGTTGTTAGGCGCACAAATTGTAATCTGCACGCTACTGGTAATGGCCTCCCTCGTAGCGGTGCGGAGCATGGTGCGCATGCTGCGCACGCCGCTGGGCTTCCAGCCGCAGGGAGCAATGCTGGCCGACGTAGACTTGAGTGAGATGGAACAGCGAGGTGACGCGCTCCTCGAGAAACAGAAAGCTATGATTGAAGCGGTGCAGAGGATTCCTGGTGTGACGACAGCGGGTGCGGTGAACCGCGTGCCCTTTACCGGCGGGCAGCGCGGCGTTCCGGTTTTCCCGCCAGGAACGATAGATTTCAATCTGAACAATTCTGTGCTGGCGCCGTACCGGTTTACGATATCGCCGGGCTACCTCGATGCTGCCGGCACCCGGCTCCTGCGTGGCCGGGATGTCTCATGGCGTGACACCACAAAGACGCCGTATGTGACGATCGTGAACGAGACCTTCGCGCGGAAGATGTGGGGCGACACGCCGGCGATTGGACAACGCTTTATTTTATTGGGCCACTTGAGGGAAGTGGTGGGCGTCGTTGAGGACGGCAAGTATCACGAAATCGTCGAGTCGCCGCAGCCTGTGGTGTATCTGCCGTTGTCGCAAAGCGAGCAACGCTACGCGACTTTCGTCGTGCGCACCTACCGGCCGCAGAACGAGATGGCGGTGGCGCTCGAACGCACCCTGAGCGGTCTCGAGCCGAATGCGCCAATCACGGTGCAGAGCTGGTCCGATGCGATGCGGGGTGCGCTATTCTCGGCCCGGGCGTCAACCGCAGCACTCGGCGTCATGGGCCTGTTGGCAGCGATGCTCGCTGTGACGGGTATCTTCGGCATGGCCGCCTACAACGTGAGCCGCCGGATGAAGGAGCTCGGCATCCGCGTGGCCTTGGGCGCGCACACGAAGCACGTGATGACCGCGGCAGTCGGGCGGCCAATCGTGCTGCTTGGGGTCGGATCGCTCGTGGGGCTGGTGTTCGGCGTATTCGCCAGCCGGCTTCTGGGGCAGATTGTATATCAGGCGAATCCGCGGGATCCAGTGGTCGTCGTCGGCGCGGTGCTAACGATGATGCTGCTTGGCATTGCAGCGTCCGCCATTCCCGCCCTGCGAGCGCTTGCCGTCGATCCCTCCAAACTGTTGCGGGAAGAGTGAGACAGGTGAATACGCTACACGTCAGTCCTTTCGGCACCGACAAAACGCCGATGATGGCGCACGCCTCCAGCCAGGCGAGGAGATCATGAAACTCTTCTGTAAGCTGAATGAACAAGGCAGGACCATCGTGCAACTGCGCGATGGCTGGATCGTCAAAAAGGAATAATGATTCAGGAAGAATTAAAAATGGGGATCGTGATCTGGAATTAAGATTACGTTTTCCGTCGATTTCTTCCCGCGTAAGATTCTGAAGATGAAACGAGAAAATCCGTCCATTGAGATTTGTCCTGGCATCACACGCCGTACGGTCGCGAACGGCAAGACCATGTATCAGATGATCGCCACGCTGGCGGCCGGGAGTCGCATGCCCGAGCACCGGCACGCGCAGGAGCAGATCGTTCACATTCTCGAAGGTCAGATGCGACTCCTCGTTGATGGCGTGCCGCACGAGCTTTCCATCGGCGATTCCTTCTATCTCGCCAGTAACGTTCCCCATGGTGTGGAAACGATATTACCGACACGCGTGCTCGATACGTTTAGCCCGCCGCGCGATGATTACCTGGTGATCGACGAAAAATCTCGCCAGGACGGTGCGCGGTAATTGCCACGGAGAAGGGTGGACTGGCGTTACACGCGAAGGTGTGCGCTCTCCGGAATCAGTAGTGGAACTCGGAGGTCGCGATCAATTCGCGGCGGCAGCTCTGGCGAGAGCCCGCTGGTTCCAGTCGGCGCGCAAAACTTTCATTTCCGCGCTTAGCCCGCGCAGTCGCGGGGCGACGCCCCTGTATTTTTTCGTGATCCCGGTGACCGTTCGGTTGACCGCGCCCTGGCTGACCAGGCCCTGAAGCTTTTCATAAACGCGCAAACGCAGCATCTCTTCGCCGCCACTGGCAAGATTTCGTTCCCGAAGATTTAGAAAGATAATGCCGAACAACGGCTTGAATTCGAATGAGGCTTTCGAAGAAAGCACAGCCACCAGCTCTTCGGTAATGTTGTCGGGCGCGCGACGCGTGAAGGTTGTTTTGGACATTGGATAGTATAGGCGGGATCCGGGAAATAGCGACCGTTGCCGGAGCCAGGGAGAGCCGGCGAGCATCAAATAGTGCTTGAGTTCTGAAGCGGTGCAATTGATTCGATCGTCATTGGAAATCGCGATCAATCAATGGGCAAATCGACGACGAAGCTGGAGGAACGGGCGTTCGATCGACAGGAAAAGTATGAGGCCAGCGCCGTAAATACAGATTTCGACCAGGAGCAGGACTGAGACGGACGTGAGCGCGATATTGTGGGCGGAACAGAACTGAATCACGGCGTGGATGATGAGCTTGTGGCTGAGGTAAACGCTGTAAGCAATGCTGGCGAAGAATGCCGCGCCGGGAATTTCAACACGACGAAAGGGCAACCGCGGACTAACGGCACAGACGAGGAGCGTGGCCATACCCACGGCGATGAGCGGAAATTGCCAGACGCAGGTCGCGATCGTGAGATCGTTTTCGCCCAAAGCCAAACCATAAGCAATTGCCGCCAGACCTGGCAGCCAAAGCCACGTGGCGAAATTCATCAGCCGATTCCACAATGATGGCCGGAATTTCTCAAGCGCGGCCAATACCACGCCGAAGACAAGAGGATCGAGCCGGGTCCAGGTCGGATAGTAAATGAACTTTTGAAATCCGGAGAAGGAGACGCCGCTTTCGCCCGGATTCAGATAAGCGAGCGTGCCGCGCAACGCGAGTCCGCCAATAAACACCGCCAATGGAATGATAAGTGCCGCGCGATTCCAACGATTGATAAGGATCAGAAGCAACGGCAGCGCCAGATAGAATTGGTCCTCGATCGCCAGCGACCACGCATGAGAAAACGCGGTCCCGCCGCGCAGGTTAATGTTTTGGATGGAGATCAGGAATTTCCAGAGCGGCGATATCTCCGGAAACTCGCGCAAAGACGGCAGACAAAAGTAAACCGCGAGAACGACAAAATAGGCGGGCATGATTCGTAAGGCGCGCCGAGAAAAGAAGCGCGGCAAATTCATCGGCTGTTTGCGCGCCAGCGGAGCAAGCAGTTGACCACCGATTAAGTAACCGCTGAGCACGAAGAAAAGATCGACACCGATCCAGCCGAACCGATGCAGGCGATGAGGAAGCGCGAACCCGAAAATGCCGGCGTGGTAAATGACGACCAGGATGATCGCGAGGGCGCGGAGAAGATCGAGACCCGGTTGTCGCTCGCGGTTGGCAAAGCGCGGGTCGATGACAGTTTCGCGCACGGAATCTCGGATGCGCGAACGTAGCAGAGCGCTCGTCTCCGTCGAGTCGAGCCATCAGGA
>Ga0193728_1001252_pt1 | contig 12867 bp, 12 predicted proteins | sample U1c1metaG_FD_143037 | JGI IMG/M metagenome (GOLD analysis project Ga0193728, IMG submission 143037) | Soil microbial communities from a riparian zone of the East river system, Colorado, United States - U1c1 | ecosystem: Environmental > Terrestrial > Soil > Riparian zone | place: USA: East River...
GCGGGTCCCGGTGTGGCTGGCCCGGCTGCTGGCCGGGGACGTGGTCGTGATCATGATGACCGAGGGGCGCCGCTTCTCCAACGCCAAGGCCAAGCGGGAGCTCGGCTGGCAGCTGCGCTACCCGTCGTGGCGCCAGGGGTTCAGGGAAGGGCTGGCCTGAGCGGCTCAGGGCAGGCGGCCCGGGAATCCCGGCGGCCGCGCGTGCGCTGAGCTGGACATGAAGCGGATCGGGTTCTTGTCGTTCGGGCACTGGCAGCCGGGCTCCGGGTCGCAGACCCGCAGCGCCGCGGACGCGCTGCTCCAGACCATCGAGCTGGCCCAGGCGGCCGAGGACATCGGCCTGGACGGGGCGTTTGTCCGGGTCCACCATTTCGAGCACCAGCTCGCGTCCCCGTTCCCGCTGCTGTCCGCGATCGCCGCCCGGACGGGCCGGATCGAGATCGGGACTGCCGTCATCGACTTGCGGTACGAGAACCCGCTGTATATGGCCGAGGAAGCCGCGGCCGCCGACCTGATCAGCGGCGGGCGGCTACAGCTGGGGATCAGCCGGGGCTCGCCCGAGACCGTGCTGCGCGGCGCCGAGTCGTTCGGCTACCGGCCCGCCGAGGGCCAGACCGACGCCGACAGCGCCCGCAGCAAGGCCGAGATCTTCCTGGCCGCGATCGGCGGCGCGGTCGTCGCGCGGACCGACCCGGCGCGGACCGGCGTCAGCGGGGGCCTGGCCATCCAGCCCCAGTCGCCCGGCCTGGCCGACCGGATCTGGTGGGGGTCGGGCACCCGCGCGACCGGCCAGTGGGCCGCAGGCCAGGCCATGAACCTGCAGAGCTCCACGCTGCTGTCTGAGGACACCGGCGTCCCGTTCGACCAGCTCCAGGCCGAGCAGATCCGGCTGTACCGCGAGGCGTGGGCGGAGCACGGCTGGGGCCGCGAGCCCCGCGTGTCGGTGTCCCGCAGCGTCCTGCCGATCACCGAGGACATCGACCGGGTGTACTTCGGCGGCCAGGGCCACGACGACCAGGTCGGGCTGCTGGAGGGCGTCCGGTCCCGGTTCGGCCGGACGTTCACCGGGGAGCCGGACCGCATCGCCGCGGAGATCGCCGCCGACGAGGCCGTGCGCGCGGCCGACACGGTGCTGTTCACGGTGCCCAACCAGCTCGGCGTGGCCTACAACGCGCGCATGCTGGAGACGATCGCCACCCACATCGCCCCGGCCATCGGCTGGGAGAGGGCCGGCGCCGCGACGCCGGCCTAAAGCGACGTTGCGATTCTGGATCTGACCCAGCCGCTTTGCCCTGGCCAGAGCGTCCTTGCCGGGTCGGCCGTAGTGCAGACTCGGACCTGAGAGCCAGGGCGAGATCACAGTCGGTAGCCCCGCACCGCCGTGTCGTGGAACAGCGCGGCCTTCTCCGCCGGGCTCGCGTCGGCCACCATCCGCTTGAACGCGTTCCACAGGACCGCATAACTGCACGACGCCCCGTCGACCGGGAAGTTCGACTCGAACATGCACCGGTCGACGCCGAACTGCTCGATGCACCAGCGGATGTCCGGCCCCCACGCCGCCGCGAGGTCCTCCGACGTCGTCGCCTCGGGGTGCTCGTGGAAGTCCAGGCCGAACAGCGGCATCCCGATGCCGCCCAGCTTGAGCAGGACACCCGGGCACGTGGCCAGGTCGGCCAGCGCCGCGCGCCAGGCCACCCGCACCTCGTCCCGCCGCCCGGCGTAAGCGCCCTGGCCGAGCGGGCCGCCGAGATGGTCGAGGATGACCGTCGTCTCCGGGACCGCCCGGGCCAGGTCGGTGAGCTCGTGGATCTGCGGGTGATACAGCCAGGCGTCGAAGCTGAGCCCGGCCCGCCCGAGGGCGGCGAAGCCCGACCGGAACGCCGGGTCGGCCAGCAGGCCCGGCGGCGGGCTGGTCAGGCCCGGCCGGACCTCGATGCTCGGGTCCCAGGTGCTCGACTGGCGGATGCCGCGGAACCGGCCGCCGCCCGCCTCGACGTGCGCCGCGAGCACGTCGGCGGCCTCGGGCAGGCGCAGGTCCACCTTGCTCACGATGCCCGCGATGAACCCGCCCGGATCGGCGGCCGCGACGAACTCGGTCTCCCCCACCGGGCGGAACGCCTCGAGGCCGCCAACCCGATACCCCGACCGGCAGTCGATGAAGACAGTGTGCTCGATGTGATGGCCGCTGCCGGTGTCGGCCCGGAGCTCGTCCATCATGTAGCGGTTGTCCGGGCGATCCCACAGGTGATGGTGCGGGTCGCAGATGACCAGGCCGGGCTCGAGAATCTCCTCCATGATCACATCATCCGCCCGCCGGGCCGGAATCAGGCACTGATCAGCAGCCGACCCGGCCGCCCGGCCGCTGATCGCTCGGCGGCCGGGTGCGGTCAGGCCGACGCCCGGCCGGACTTCGGGAGCGCGCGGTAGGCGGCTGCGATCAGCTGCGCGCATGCCTTCAGCGGCAGCACGGTGCTGTCGATGTGCAGGTTGAACAGCTCCGGGTCGTTGATGTCCGCCCGGTACAGCCGCCGCACGTACTGCGCCCGGGCGCGGTCCACCTCCGCCAGCCGCTGCCGCGCGGTCGCCGCGTCGACATCCCCGAACCGGACCGCCTGGGCGATGCGGGCGGCGGCGGGACCGAACAGCCGCACCCGCAGCACGCCCGGCTCGTCGCGGAACGCGGCCGCGCCCGCGCGGCCCAGGATGACCGCGCCCGACGCTAGCGCGGCCCGCATGATGGCCTCCGCCTGCGCGCGGAACTGGCCGGCCTCATCAAGCGGCTCTCCCAGGTCGCCGGGCGCCCCGTCGGTGCCGACGGCCAGCACGTCGGCGGTGAGCGGGGCGAGCGCGCTGAAGAACCGCTCGGTCAGCGAGCGGCGGACGGCGCCGCCCTCGGCTTCCTGCACGGACACGTGCAGCTGCGCCGCGACGCGGGCGCTGATCGCCCGGTCCAGCAGCGGGAGCTCCAGCAGCCGCGCCACGGCAGGCGCGACGACGCTGCCGCCCGCGCCGTAGCCGGCCGAGATCGTGACACCGGGCATCTCCGGCGGCCTCCCCGCATCGTGCGCAACCCCCGCAGCTGCACTTTACGGTAGCGGGCCATCCTGGCGCGGCCGCCGGAGCCCGGCTGCCGGGCTGATGTCACATCCGCCCGTTCCCCGGTGTCAGTGCAGTGACCAACTGGGCACGACTGGTGTGACCAGCCCGACCTACCCGAAGGAGCACCTGCGATGCGTGTCTTCGTCGCGGGAGCGACCGGGGCGCTAGGCGCCCGGCTCGTTCCCCAGCTGATCGACCGCGGCCACGAGGTGACCGGCACGTTCCGGTCCCCCGAGAAGGCCGGGCGCCTGCGCGCCGCCGGGGCCGGGGCGATCGAGCTGGACCTGCTGGACGGGGCCGCCGTGCGCGCGGCCGTCCTCGACGCCGCCCCCGACGCGATCATTCACGAGGCGACGGCCCTGGCGGGCGGCGGGTTCACGCGCAAGCTCGACCGGGGCTTCGCCCAGACCAACCGGCTGCGCACCGAGGGAACCGACGCCCTCCTCGCCGCCGCGCGCGAGGCCCGCGTGCGCCGGTTCGTCGCGCAGAGCTTCGCGCCCTACCGCTACGCGCGGGTGGGCGGGATGGTCAAGACTGAGGAGGACCCGCTCGACCCGGCGCCGGCCGCCGGGACGGAGCAGACCAACGCCGCCATGGCGCACCTCGAGAGGGCGGTCACCGACTTCGGCGGGATCGCGCTGCGCTATGGCGGCTTCTACGGCGCGGACAATGACGGGCTGGTCAAGCCGGTTCGCAAGCGGCAGTTCCCGGTCGTCGCCAGCGGGATCGGCGTGACCTCGTTCATCCATCTCGACGACGCGGCCGCGGCGACGGTCCTCGCCCTCGAACACGACGGAGCCGGCATCTACAACATCGTGGATGACGATCCCGCCGCCCTGCGGGAATGGCTGCCGGTGCTCGCCGCGGCCCTGGGCGCCAAGCCGCCCCGCCACGCCCCCGCCTGGCTCGCCCGGCTCATCGCCGGCGAAGGCGGCGTGATCATGGCCACCCAGTCGCGCGGCGCCTCCAACGCCAAGGCCAAGCGGGAGCTCGGCTGGACGCCGCGCTACCCCAGCTGGCGCCAGGGCTTCCCCGCCGCCTACGCACCCGCCCCCAGGGGCTCTGGCCCGGCCCAGTCCAGCGCCCCCTCCCCCGCGTCACAGTGACCTGACGCCCCCCGCCGCGGCCAGCGTCGGCGCGTGCTCGCTCAGGTGGCGTGGCGGACCCGGAAGCGGCCGGGTTGTGCCGGATCCCGGTCCACGACCTGGGTCGGCGCCCAAGCCCATTGCCACACGCTGATGCCGGGCGTGCGCGAGAACCCGATCTGCCCGCGGGTGCCCTCGACGGCAACGCGCGGCCAGGATTCGGCCATGCGCGCCCGTGCCAGCCCGCCTCGACCCAGCCCGGCCGAGCCAGCGGAACGAGGACACCGATCTGGACGGCTGATTCGTCAGACCGTCCCGCTCCAGGTCGCGATGGTGGCGCATTCATGCGCGGGCGTCTCCCTGTGTGGACGATTCGGCTGCGCTCCGGCGGGCGGGCGAGCCCCGCTGGCCCCTCGCGCCCCACGCGCCCCCGCGGGCGCCGAGGCGAGGCGGTGAATTCCATGATCGTGGGACGATCACTCACATCCCAGGGTGAGCGATCTTCCCACGATCATGAGACTTCGTCCCGGGTAATGGCCGGGCTTCCCCGCCGCTTCCTCAACCGCGTAGCCGGCCGCGGTCCGCGACCGGGAGCGTCAGGCCAGCCGGAACAGGGCCGTCGCGTTGCCGGAAGCGATCTTGGAGCGGTCTGCGGGATCGGGGATGGCGTCGAAGAACTGCCCGGCCGCCGCGGCACCGGGCCGGTGGAAGGGGTAGTCGGTGGAGAACAGCACCCGGCCGGCGCTGGTGAAATCGAGGGCGTGGCGCAGCAGCCGCTCCTGCAGCATCCCGCTGCTGGTGACGTGGATGTTGGTCGTGATGTAGTCCGACACCCGCCGGTCGAGGTGCTTCGCGATCCCGGAGAGGCTGTCGGCCCGGTCCATCCAGAACAACAGAATCTCGCCCCAGTGACCGAGGACGAGCTGAAGATCGGGGTGGCGATCGAACGTACCTCGCAGGATCAGCCGCAGCGCGGCCAGGCCCGCGTCCAGGTGCCAGCCCCAGCCGAAGGTCGCCAGGCCGAGGTCGGTCAGCGGATCCAGGCCTCGGTAGGCGGCATCGCGCAGCTCGTTCGACGGGATCTGCGGGTGGATGAAGACGGGCTGGTGCCAGCGGGCCGCGGTGGCGAACAGGTCCTCGTAGGCGGGATCGTCCAGCGTGCGGGTGCCCGTCCGTCCGTGGATCATCGCGCCGACGTGACCCAGCCGGGTGGCGCACCGTTCGAGTTCTGCGGCCGCCGCCTGCGGATCGCTGGTCGGCAGCGTCGCCAACGCGCGGAAGCGGGCCGGATGCGCGCGGACGGCGTCGGTGGCCTCGTCGTTCGCTTCCCGGGCCAGCGCGATGGCCTCCGGGGCGGGGAGCGCCTGGGTAGCGGGCGTGACGACCGACAAGATCGAGACGTCGATCCCGGCGGCGTCCATCGCGTCGATGCGGCCCTGGCCGATGTCCTCGAGCCGCGCCTGGTTGTCGCCCATGGCGTTGAAGGCGACGCTCTCGTCGCGCGCCCCGTCCGGCAGCCGGTCGAGCGCCTCGCGGATGCTGGCGCTGTTCCAGTGCTCTTCGATCGCGATGATCTTCACGATAGTGTCCTCCGGGTTGTCAGGGCGGGCCGCAGGCGCTACCAGCGGACGGTCCGGCCCTGGTAGTCCAGGTACTGCAGTCCGCCCCGGCCGGCCTGGGCCTCGATCGTGTCGGCCACGCCGGGGATGCTCTGCCCGATCGTCAGCGGCGCGGCGGGGCCGCCCAGTCCGGTCTGCACCCAGCCGGGTGCCATGACGCTGCGACCTCCTCAGGAACCGTAATGTCGACGGTCTCCACGACTAGGCGCCCGTCCGAGGACGTGGCCAGGTCGTGCAAGCCGGTCCGCCGGGCGCCCCGCACCGGTGCGGTCACCTGCCAGCCCCGGGCCAGGAACTCGGCGGCCAGCGCGTAGCCCAGCCCACGTGACGCGCCAATGTTGAGCCAACTGTACACGATTCGCTCAACAACGGTAGAGTGAATCTGTGAGCGAACCGACCAGCAGAGCCGCCAGGCGGGCAGCAACCGCGCAGCGCATCCTTGACGCGGCCCGTGCGGAATTCGGGGAGCGCGGCTTTGAGGCGGCCACCATCCGCCGCATCGCCCAGCGCGCGAACGTGGACCCGTCCCTGGTCATGCAGCACTACGGATCGAAGGCCGCCCTCTTCGCCGTCGCCGTCCAGCTGGGGGAAGCCGCTCCGGACGAGATTGAGGCCCATCTGCACGACGTCCTGGACGTCCGGCTCGGGGCCCTGCCCCCGGAGACCAAGGCTCTCGTGCGGTCCATGCTCACCGCACCCGAGGCAGCAGCCTCGATGAGCGCGTTCCTGAACGAGCGGGTCGCCAACCTGAGCAGCGCCCTGGGCGGCGAGGATGCCAGCCTGCGCGCAGCGCTCATCGTCAGCAGCATCCTCGGGCTCACCATCGCCCGGCACTTCCTGAAGCTCGACGCCTTCACCCGCGCCTCCGACGCCGACATCGCCCGCGTCGCCCGGCCGTGGGTCACCACCGGAGTCGACCCCGCCTCGGGGTAACGCCCCCCGGACATCCACCGACAGCCCCAGGCCGTTAGGCCCGGCGGCCGGCCCACGCGGTGCGGGTGGTGCGCACGGTCAGGTCTCCACGGTGCAGCAGCCCGTCGGGGCCGTCGCTGTCGATCAGCGTGTCCATGACGGCCAGATCGGCGGCGTCCAGCCGCCCGTCGAGCGCGGGCCGGATGTGCTGGAAGTAGGCGCGGGCATAGCGGCCGGTGCCGGGCCGCAGCGGCGGCCGCAGGTCGATGGCGAAGGTCCGCCGGGCGACCCGCGCGAACCCGGCCGCCGCCAGGCGGGGACCCCAGTCGGCCCCGTGCGGCGTCGGGGGTCCGTCCTCATGCTCTTCCAGGGCGGCGCGGCAGCGGGCCTCGAGGCCGGGGCGGCCGAGGCCGAGGTCGTCGGGCAGGAAGCGCGGCCATCCGCCCAGCTCGGCCACGGCTAGCAGGCCGCCGGGGCGCAGGGCGGTGAAGGCGTCGGCCAGGACCCGGCCCGGGCGGGGCAGCTCGTGCAGGACGTTGGACGCCCACGCCACGTCGACCGGCTCGACGGCCGGCCAGGCCGCGTCCAGGTCGGCCTGCACCGTGGCGACCCGCCCGGCCAGCCCGAGGCCGGCGGCCCGGGACCGGATGCGGGCCAGCATGCCCGCGGACTGGTCGACGGCGATCACGTCGGCCCCGGCGAAGCACCGGGCCAGGGCGATGGTCCCGGTCCCGGTGCCGGCGCCCAGGTCCAGCACGCGGCGGGGCTGGCCGTCGGCGTGCTGCCGGACCCAGGCGGTCACGTCGGACAGGTAGGAGTGCAGGACCTCGCCATCCAGGTCGAGCAGCTCGGCCAGCTGATGCCGGTCGTGGTGGTGTTCCATGTCGCCGACTCTACGAGCTGAATGCGCTAATGGCATACCCTCTTGCCTATGACGCAAGAAGCTGATTTCGACGGCCTGATCCGCCAGCGGATCAAGGGACTGCGCCTGGCCCGGGGGTGGTCGCTGGACACCCTCGCCGCCCGCTGCTTCCTGAGCCCGTCCACCCTGAGCCGGATCGAGACCGGGCACCGGCGGATCGCCCTCGACCAGCTGGTCCCGATCGCCCGCGCCCTCGGCACCACCCTGGACCAGCTCGTCGAGTCCGCCGATGACGACGACGTGGTCATCCGGCCGCAGCGCGACGAGGCCCACGGGGTGACCACCTGGATGCTCAGCCGGGAGCGGGCGCCGCTCGGCGTGACGGTGGCCAAGATGCGCATCACCGCGCCGCCGCGGCCGGACCGCGAGCTCGGCGTGCACCCGGGCCGGGACTGGTTCACCGTGCTGTCGGGCACCGCCCGCCTGCAGCTGGGCGACCGGGTCATCCTGGTCGAGCCGGGCCAGGCGGCCGAGTTCTCCACCATGGTCCCGCACGCCATCGCCGCCCACGACGGCCCGGTCGAGATCCTCATCATCCTCGACCACGACGGCGAGCGCTCGCATCTGCGGCCCCACGGCGATGCCGCCCGTTCCTGAGTGCCAACTGGGGCTATACCGCCCGTTTGGTTCGATTCGTTGACTTACCGCTCGATGCCGGTTATAACGATCAGACCGCGAAATGTCCTGGTCAGGGCGATGCCGTGTGTCTGGAGGCGCCGTGGCAGCTGTACCGGCGCAGGGGCGCCGGGCCGCGATCGTCGCATGCGCCGCGCTGGTGGCCACCGTCCTGTCCGGCCCGGCTGCGGATCCCGCCGGCGCCGCCCTGGTGACGGACCCGGCGGCGGCCGTCAACCCGTTCATCGGCACGGCCGGCGACGGAAACGACTTTCCAGGTGCCGAGGCGCCGTTCGGCATGCTCCAGTGGAGCCCGGACACGGTGTCCCGGCCCGAGGGCGGGGGCTACGCCTACGGCGACTCGGCGATCTCCGGGTTCAGCCTGACTCACCTGTCCGGGCCGGGCTGCCGCGCCGCGGGCGACATCCCGGTCCTGCCGACCGTGGGCGCGGTCGACGTCTCGGCCACGGACTCGTTTTCCCACGCCGCCGAGGCCGCCAGCGCCGGGTACTACCGGGTGGCCCTGGACAACGGCGTGACCGTGGAGCTGACGGCCACGACCCGGACGGGCCTGGCCCGGTTCAGCTTCCCGGCCACCAGGCAGGCCAACCTGGTCCTCGGGCTGGCCGGCAGCCAGCGGTCGGACCTGGAGACCAGCTTCACCGTGGTGAGCCGCACCGAGGTTCAGGGCTCGGCCAGCTCGGGCAACTTCTGCGGCACCGGGTCGCGCTACACCGTGTACTTCGACCTGCAGTTCAGCCAGCCTTTTACCCGGAGCGCGAGTTACGCCCCGGCCAGCAACCCGGCACGGGCCGGGCCGGGGGCCGCGGCCCTGACCTTCGACGCCACCGCCGGCCAGCCGGTGCTGGCCAAAGCCGGAATCTCCTACGTTTCGGCGGCCAACGCCCGGCTGAACCTGGCCGCAGAGAATCCGGGGTGGAATTTCACCGCGACGCGGGACCGGGCCCGCGCCGCGTGGAACTCGCTGCTGGGCCGGATCCAGGTCGGCGGCGGCTCGGCCGCGCAGCAGGCCATCTTCTACACCGCGCTGTATCACTCGCTGCTGGACCCGAGCGTGTTCAGCGACGACAACCGCCAGTACCTGGGCGTCGACGGCCGGGTCCACACCGTGGACCCCGGTCACTCCGCCTTCTACACGAACTTCTCGGGCTGGGACATCTACCGGGCCCAGGCGCAGCTCGAGGCCCTGGTCGCGCCGGGCATCGCCAGTGACGCCGCCCAGTCGATGGTGGACGACTACGCCCAGGACGGCATGCTGCCCAAGTGGACGCAGAACAACGCCGAGACCTACATCATGGTCGGCGACCCCGCTGACGCGGTGCTGGCCGACTACTATGCCTTCGGCGCCCGGGACTTCGACGCGGAACGCGCGCTGACGGACATGATCACCGAGGCGACCCGGTCCGGGCCGATCCGGCCCGGCGTGAGCTACCTGACTACGCTCGGCTACCTGCCCGTCGACGGCAGCTACGGGTGCTGCAACTACTACGAGCCGGTCTCCACCACGCTGGAGTACGACACCGACGACTCCGCGATCGCGGCGCTGGCCGGCGCGCTCGGCCAGCCAGGGGCCGCGGCGCAGTTCCGCGGCCGGGCCCAGGACTGGCGCCACCTGCTGAACCCGGCCAGCGGGCTGGACCAGCGCCGCGAGGCGGACGGAAGCTGGGTGCCCGGCTTCGCCCCGGCCGCCACGACCGGCTTCGTCGAGGCCGACTCGCTGGCCTACACCGGGATGGTGCCGTTCAACCTGGCCGGCCTGACCAGCGCCAAGGGCGGCCGGGCGGCCATGGCGGGGTACCTGGACGCCGCGCTGCGCAGCTTCGCCCGCGACCACGACTACGCCTGGACGGGCAACGAGCCCAGCCTCGAGCTGCCCTGGGAGTACGACTATATCGGCCAGCCGGCCCGGACCCAGCAGGTGGTGCGGCAGATCGAGGACGAGGCCTGGACCGACACCCCGGACGGCGCCGGGGACGGCAACGACGATCTCGGCGGGCTGAGCGCCTGGTACGTCTGGTCGGCCCTCGGCCTCTACCCGATGACCCCCGGCACCGCCGACCTGGCCCTCGGCTCGCCGCTGTTCCCCCGCTCCGTGATCGCGCTGCCGACCGGCCGGGCGCTGACCGTCCTGGGCGCCGGGGCGGGCGCGGGCGCGCCGTACGTCCAGTCCGCGACGTGGGACGGGCGGCCCTGGGACGATGCCTACGCGCCGCCGCCCGCGTTGATCAGCGGCGGGACGCTCCGCTTCACGCTCGGCACCAGCCCGGAGACGGGGTGGGCGACCGGCCCGGCGGCCGCGCCGCCGTCCTACGGCTGATCGCGGCGGCTGAGAGGGTCATTGTCAGTGGTCGCGGGCAGGATGAGGGCATGACTACGACAGGACGCCTGGAGCTCGTGGCGCTCGACGCGCCGGACATCGAGAGGCTGGCCGGGTTCTACACCGAGCTCGCCGGGTGGGAGATCGCCGGGCAGGAACCCGACTGGATCACCGTGCGGACGGGGGACGGCCAGGAGGTCGCGTTCCAGCTGGCCCCGGACCACACGCCGCCCCAGTGGCCCGCGCCGGAGCACCCGCAGCAGGTCCACCTCGACCTGCTGGTCGACGGGTATCAGGCGGCGGCCGAGCGGGCCGTCGCTCTGGGCGCCACCCGGCTGGCCGACGGCCCGACCTGGGTCACCCTGGCCGACCCGGCCGGCCACCCGTTCGACCTGTGCCAGCGCGACGGCGCGGGCCCGGCGATGGGGCTGTTCGCGGCGACGATCGATGCGCCCGACGCGCCGGCGCTGGCCCGCTTCTACGCCGCCCTGCTGGGCATGGAGGTCGCCTACGAGGGTTCCGAGGGCGCGCTCATCGCCGGTGACGGCAAGAGCGTGATGTTCCAGCAGGTGAGTGACTACCGCCCGCCGCAGTGGCCGGACCCGGCCCGCCCGCAGCAGGCGCACCTCGACATCATCGTCGATGACCTCGACGCCGGCGAGGCGCGGGCGCTGGAGCTGGGCGCGTCCCGGCTGGAGGGGGGCGGCAGCACGTTCCGGGTCTTCGCCGACCCGGCCGGGCACCCGTTCTGCCTAACCAGCCCGTAAGGCGCCTCGGAGCGCGTCCAGCACGAGGCGACGACTGCGGTCATGCCCGCGAGGTTCCGGTGATGGGGCGGAGCGTCGCGAGCGGGCCGTATCCGCAATGGATCGGGGCACGCGGTGCGGACTTCCATGATCGTGGGAAGATCGCTCACATCAGTCGGTGGGCCTTGGCGGCGTGGGGTTGCCGGGAAACGGGGGGCCGCCGGCGTGATGCAGGCGGTCACGGGCCGGCGTGTTCGGCGGTGGGTGTGCTGCCCGTGCGCCGGCCGGCGCCGTGACCGGTTCCAGGGTGGCGGAGGATGCGCCCTGGTGTCCAGCCCGGGCCGGTTCCGGGCTGGCTTGCGCGCGGGGCGGGCGGGCTGGGGGGATGATTTCGGTGTGCTGCCTGTGACGCTGTTCTCTCCTTGGTGCTTCGTGCCCGGACATCAGTCTGGCGCTGGGGGCGGTCATGCGGGCTGGGTACTGTCGCCTCGAGCGCGCCGATCAGATTCGGTCTTTCCCGCGCCGCCCCTCAGGCAGCCTCATCCCTGCTGGTTCACGATGAAGGCGAGGCGGCGATGGCCGCACGGAAGAAGAGCGAGAGGAAGGACGCCGGGCCCGGGTCGCCGGCCGCGGCGCCTCAGCCTGGCGATGGCGGCGCGGAGGTAGCCGAGGAGCGCGTCGAGGTGGTGACGTACGCGGCCGCGATCGATGTCGCCAAGGGGTCGGGGATGGTCTGCACCCGGGTGCCGGGCAGCCGGGCCGGCCGCAGGCGGCAGAAGGTGTGGCAGGTGGACGCTGACTACGCGTCGGTGGTCGCGCTGATGGATCACCTGGTGTGCGAGGGCATTCAGCGGCTGGTGCTCGAGAGCACCTCCGATTACTGGCGGATCTGGCATTACCTGGCGGAGGCGGCTGGCCTGGAGGTGTGGCTGGTCAACGCCAGGGACGTGAAGCACCTGCCCGGCCGGGGCAAGTCGGACCGGGAAGACAGCGTGTGGCTGTGCAAGCTGAACGAGCGGGGGATGCTGCGCCGCTCGTTCGTGCCGCCCGAGGGCATCCGGGACCTGCGGTCGCTGACCCGGACCCGGTCCCGGCTGGCCCAGGACCAGGCCCGGCACCAGAACCGGGTCGAGAAGATCCTCGAGGACGCGCTGCTGAAGATCTCGGTGGTGATCTCCGACCTGTTCGGGGCCAGCGGGCGGCGGTTCCTGGATGCCCTGGTCGCCGGCGAGCGCAGCCCGGCGGCGCTGGCCGCGCTCGGCGACCGGCGGCTGAGGGCCACCCGCCAGCAGCTGGCCGGCGCGCTGACCGGCCGGTTCCGCGACATCCACGCCTTCGAGATCGCCACGCACCTGCGGCTCATCGACGCCATCAACGACGAGATCGCCCGCCTGGACGCCCGGATCGGGCAGCAGCTGACGTCCATCCCGGGCGTGGCGCCGGCCTGCACCAGCTGCGGGCTGATCGGCGGCGGGCACTCACCGGGCTGCGCCAGCGACGGCACGCCCGTGCCGGGGCTGGTGGCGCGGCT